>Ga0307518_10002565_pt1 | contig 13254 bp, 10 predicted proteins | sample 25_EM_MG_FD_203889 | JGI IMG/M metagenome (GOLD analysis project Ga0307518, IMG submission 203889) | Populus trichocarpa ectomycorrhiza microbial communities from riparian zone in the Pacific Northwest, United States - 25_EM | ecosystem: Host-associated > Plants > Roots > Unclassified | place...
TTGACAGAAGTGCTTTCACTAGCACTCAGGTGTTTCTTCTTTTCTTGTCTGTCCGTTGTCGCATTCACTTGCTGACTCCGTTGACCATAACAGAATTCACCATGTCCAGCGCTCTTGACAAGATGGTTCCTGTGTTCACTGGCTCCAACTGGCAGCAGTGGCACACCTCTATGCAGGCCTACCTTCGGGCACAAGGCCAATGGTTCGTTTATTCAACTACTCAGCCTGCTGACGGCCACGATGACCATAACAACTGGGACGACTGCACCGAGAGAGCGCTCGGTAACATCACCTTGCGCCTCGCCCCCTCGATCCAGGTCGCTGTTGCCGACCTTACTACTGTTAAGGAGGTCTGGGACTACCTAAAGAAGAGTTTCGGTGCCCCCAGTATCGGTTCCGCCTATGCTGAGCTTAGCAAGCTCCTCTCGACTACCATCCCGCTGGCTCCCATCCCGCTCCAGCGATTACGAAGATGCTGAGCCACTTCACTTATCTCAAGGATGCTGGCTTCGACTTTCCTGCCCCCGTGCAGACCATGATCATTCTTTGCAAGCTCCCTCCCACTATGGAGGTCGTAGCTCAGATTCTCAGTCAAATGTCCCCTGACGAGATCAAGAACTTGAAGCCGGAAGGTATCGTCAAGGCCGCCATGCTCTCTTTCGAGCAGAAAGGCACCACTCGTGGTGGTGGTAAGGGCCCACAGGCCAACAAGCTTAGCGCTGTGAAGCGCAAGCCAGCTGACCCAAAGTTCACCCAGCAGCAGCAGCAGCAGCAAGGTGGGTCCAACGGTGGTGCGAGCGGAAATGCTCCTGCCCAAGGACAGGGAGGCTGCACACACCGTGGCGGCAAGAAGGCTCGCGCTTGCCGCGAAAATGCCCAGCAAGCTGCCTTCACTACTTATGTCCACTATGATGGACCTGAGCCCACCATTGACCCTCGTGCCTTGGCCCACACTCCCGGTGCTGCCCACTATGGCCCCCCCACATTCGATAATACTATTAAGGCCTTCGACTTGGCGCACCACTTGGGGGTAGAGCCCTCCTGCCAAACCATCCGCACCCTCGACCATATCGTGTCGACGGCCAGTGCGAGCCTGGACCAGCCTGAGGCCGGTCCCTCCTCGCTGAAGCGCCCTCGTCTTGAGGAGCGCATCACAATGTATGAGGAGGATGCCATCTCCCTTGGGGATGATGAACCCTTCGCCCATGAACCGTTTGCTGATGACGAGTTTGATGAGATCAACGCGATGGTCCTCGACCATTACAACGCGACGTCAATGGCGATGGACGTGGAGGCCAGCCTTTTCAGGCAAGTACCTTCTGCACACGTGCTGATCGACACTGACACGCTCCCTTTACATGTGCGTTATACACCTGCACTGTATATAGCGAGTAGTCACTATAATTTGTCATGTTGCATCTCGAGTAATGCTTATATTTGTTCGTGTTCAAATAATGCATGCTGTGCTGGCTGTAAGGGAAAAATGGCCGACGATAGTGAACTCTCTGGTGCTTTCTGGCTACTAGACTCTGGCGCATCCCGCCATTTTACCGGTGACATAGGCGATTTCGCCTCTTACAATGCACTAAAGAGAGTGCACTACACCAAAACAGCTAATGGTGTAGCACTGATTGCTGGCATTGGCACGGTTTTAGTCCGGTGCCTAGACCACAACTCTGGGGATGAGAAAGTTATTACACTCACCCAAGTGCTTCATATGCCAGGTGCTACTGCACGCCTTATTTCTATGGGCAAAATGCTCCAGCATAATTACAGAGTCACTGGCAATAACAATAAGAGAGGCATTAGCCTCACTCACAAAGCTGAGCACCTATGGTTTGGGCCAGACCCAGAAGACGATTGCAACATCATTTTTGGGATTAGATCTATCCTGATAATTAGATCTAACTATATCGCCTCCGTGAGCAAAGTCGATTACGACATTATGCACCGGAGATTCGGGCACCCCTCAAAGGAAGTACTCTGACGTGCGCAAAAGCATACGCAGCGCTTCCCAGAGATCCACTTTCCAACTGAGGACTGTGTTTGCCCTGGATGTGCTCTTGGCAAAATGCCAAATCAAGTTTTCCCAGAGAATGAAAGACATGCTTCCACGCCCTTTGAGCTGGTGCACTCTGATCTGAAATCCTTCCCGGTTACGTTGTACTGGAAGTTTAAATATGTTATCACTTTCTACGATGATTTCACCTCTCACGCCTGGACCATGCCTCTTCGCTCCAAAGCTGCAGCGATTACGGCTGCCAAAGATTTCCTTGAAATGGTGTGTGTCCAACATAATGCGCATGTTGTTGGATGGATGTCCGATGCCGGCAGAGAGTATAAATCCGATCTGTTTGATCGAGCACTCCTTGAGAAAGGAATAAAAATATATCAAAGTGCTCCTAGAACCCCCATGCAGAATGGCCGTGCCCAGCAACTAGGGTGCACTCTCATGGATAAAGCTGAGTCTATGCGGCATCAAGCCTGCATTCCTGACTCTTGGTGGGAATTTGTGTTCACTCATGCAACCCACATCTATAACCATACTCCGGTAGCTCACCTGCGATGGCGCACCCCCCACAAAATGCTTAAGGGGGAGTTGCCTAACATCGATCACCTTTGTGTGTTTGGCTGTGGAGCATTTGTATATCTCCCAGCAACAGCTAGAGCAAACAAGATGGCTCCCAAGTTGGAGCTTATGACTTATGTCGGTGTTGCCCCTGGCAATGAGCACAACTTCTTGTTTATGTGCTCCACCAATGCAGTGTTCACCGCTGCCCATGCCGTCTTTGATGAGCGTCACTTCCCTCGCTGCCCCAAAAACAGGCGCAAACCTCTTGAGAACCCCTTTGGAAGGGTAAATCCAAAACCTACCACCGATCGACCAGGGAATCCCCCTCATGATATCGACAGTGATGACGATGTGGAACACGACCATGGCTATCCACATCCCCAAGTGCAGGATGACAATCCAAAGCGCGAGGAACCACAGGCTCCTGAGGAAGAGCCTATTCAACCAAATCCTCCCCGTACGCCATCTCCAGTGCCTCCACCGGCACTGAGAACGCCTTCACCGGCGAGAAATCTGCCCCCTCTGGCACCGCAGCGCCCTGGCCGAGCTGAATGCCACCAGAATGCGCTGTGACCCCCTGCAGTGAATATCCCTGCCCACCCCCAACGTGAATGTAGAGCGCCATTGCGCCCTGGTAATGTGTATGGTGAGTGGCAACATCCCGTTGAGCAACTCCGGGATATTGAAAGTGCCTCGCGATGGCGAGAAACAGTGGGTGAGGCCCCTAGGCCCCCACAACTGGACACACCAGACCATGTTCCTGGTGGTTTCCCCGACACCTCTGCAACGCCCAGTGAGGAAGATGTGCAAAAGATGTGCGAGGAAGGGGGAGCAAACCTAGTCCGTTTCCTGATGGGCAAAGCCCTCACAACCCACGAGCCTCAATATGAGAGCGTCCGCAACTGGTCCTATAAGGACATCGCTCGCTTACCCCAAGCTGAGCAGAAACTCTGGCGACTTGCTTGCCAAGAAGAGCTCGACGTGCTGCGAAAGCGCAAAGTCTTTGAGCTAGTTGACCGTCCCCAAGACCGGAAGGTCATAAAGAATCGATGGGTCTTCGATGTGAAGTCGGATGGCCGCAAGAAAGCCCGCTTAGTTGCGAAAGGCTTCTCCCAGGTCGAGGGATTAGACTTCAACCAGGTCTTCTCACCAGTCGTGCGCTTTGAAACAGTGTGCCTCATGCTTGCGCTTGCCGCACTTGAGAATTGGTATATCACTGGACTCGACGTTCGGAGTGCCTACTTGTATGGCAAGCTCAACAAAGAGATCTACATGGAGCAACCCAAAGGGTTTGCTGTTCCCGGGCAAGAGTGCAAAGTGCTCCGCCTTTGGCGTGCCCTCTATGGCCTTAAACAGGCCAGCCTAGCTTGGTGGCGCACACTCGATGAGTCTCTGAAAGAGCTTGGGTTTGAGCGCCTTAAGTCTGAAGCAGGCATCTTCTTCTACAAGAAGAAAGGCACCAACATTGTCATCGGTATCATATATGTTGACGACGCTCTATTCTGCGGCCCTAACAAGGCTGTTGTTGATGCCATCAAAGCGCAATTCATGCGCAAATGGGAGTGCAGAGACCTTGGAGAACCTAATGAGTTCCTCCGAATGCGAATCACTCGCAAAGGTCACGCTATCCACTTGGATCAATGCGCATACCTACAAAAGGTCGTTGAACGCTGCGGCATGCTAAACGCGAAGTCCGCAAGCACCCCACTGCCGGCTGGCTACTATGCCGCCAAAAATACAGAGCCTGTTGATGCGGATCTCCGCTCCCATTTCCAGACGGTAATAGGGTCCCTCCTGTATCTTATGTTGGGCACTAGGCCTGACATTGCTTTTGCAGTCACCCATCTCTCGCGCCATGCCGCGAATCCATCTCAGGACCACCTGAACAAAGCGCTATATATCTGTCGCTACTTAATTGGGACGTCTACATACTCCCTAGTATATAATGGTGGATCCAGTGCTGGACTGATTGCATGCACGGACTCAGATTGGGGATCAGACCCTACCTCTCGCCTCTCGCAGACAGGTTTCTACCTGAAGCTTGCAGATGGCTTTATTAGTTGGACTTCTCGTGTGCAGAAGACTATCGCATACTCGTCCACTGAGGCTGAATACATGGCTTTGAGCAATTGCACTCGCCAAGTTACCTGGATTCAAAGTTTGCTCGGTGAGCTCGGTTATAAGCTGAAAGCTATCCTGATTTGTGGTGATAATCAGGGGTCCATATTCATGGCATCCAACTAGTGTTGCCGCGAACCGGACCAAACCTGACTGGACTCAAAAGTTCGTTTGACTTCGTTTTTCCGAACTCAAACGAACTGAGGACAAACAAAGTCGGCTGTTGAGCTCAACCAATCACAGCTTAGACGGTTTCGCGTAGGGATTCTATGCAAATGCTGTCCTGATTAACAATATTGTAGTGGTAGTAACCCAATTCGTTTTAGTTTGTATGTCAACTCGTTGTGGTTAGTTTTACTGAACTCCACCGAACTCCATCACTTTCGAACCGGATTCGAACTCACTTCGAATTTAGTCCGGTTCGGTGGCAACACTACATCCAACCCTGTAACGGAGCCTCGCTCCAAGCACATTGATATCCGCTACCACGGAATCCGCAAATCAGTTGCGAAAGGTAATGTAGAGCTATTCTTCATTGATGGTGCTGAGAATCCCGCTGATCTGCTCACCAAGAACTTACCACACGAGAAGTTCGCGAAGTTCAGAGCTCAACTAGGCTTACAGTTTCCCTCTGGCAGCGTCTAGTGCCTTATTCGCTGAAGTGCTCTACGTGCAGCACAGCGAGGGGGAGTGTTGAAGTCGCACATGCACCCAGCATAAACCGTCGACGAAGTGTGCACAAGACTGTGACCCATATTAGTGTAGACTTAGTAATAGTCCTCTTTAGAGTAGATGTTACATGTCACACGTCACACGTCACAGTCACACGTCACAATGTTTGTAGTATATAAACAGTGTTCATCGCTTATATAATATAACAGCTCTTGACCAGCTACCACTATCATCTCAGCTTGTCCCCTCCACATAACAGGTGAGCAGGAGTAGCAGTTCCTCTACGTACATAGGTATTGCTTCAACAACAGAGAACGGTAACATGGAGCAAGGGAAAGGTAGCAGCACAAAAAAAGGTGAGGAGACAGTTAAGTCACATGAACGGATCCCCAGCAATGAGCCCTCAAGCTCGCTCGACAAGCGCACCCCCGCATATACTTATGAATCCAAGGCCATGAATCCAGCCGTCACCAAACAAACTTTCAGCAAGATACTCGACGTTATCGTTCCTAGTATCACAGTCGGCGATCTCCTGGCTATCAGTCCAGATCTTCGGAAGGAGGCAGTTGACTATGCAAAAACTCATTGTATTCCCTCTTTCGCAGCCACTAACGAAATCTCTGCCATCTCCCCTCCTCACGTTGAATACTCAACACCACTACGCGAGCTCAAGGTGACCGTCAACGGAGTTCACGAAGAACTGGCACTTCTTGACGATGGATCTGAGATTGTCGTCATACGTGAGGATATCTGGAAAGCCTCCCAAGCTAAAATCAACTCCAACGTCAAAATGCACATGCAGACAGCACATGCCTGGCTGTCTCGAAATGCTTGAAATTGTCGTAGACGGTCTCAAGACGTGGGCCCACGCTTTTGTCATTCCAGATGCACCATATCGCCTTCTACTTGGTTGTCCATGGCAACATTTAGTCCATCTTAAGAAGGATGAAGATGATGACAATGTTCACATCATTATCCGCGACCCCTGCAACCCATCCAACCTCCACCGAGTTACCACTACCCCCAGACCATTCCAAGGACCGGCTGAGTCGCTTGCATTCTTCACTGCTGTCCGCGAGAGTATCTCGCGTGCTCTTCAGTTCGCTTCTGTGCCAAGCATGGCAATTACAGCTACACAGTTCACCGAAGAAGCCCTCCGCGCCCAGTACACCCTCGATCCCATTCACCACACCTTTGCATATAAGAAGGTCGCAAATTGTGTCAAACCGGTCGCTACTACGATGCCTCAGCATGCTCGTATCATCCGACGCTTCCCAGAAGACCCCCTTCTCACGCTGACCCCCTTAACACCTCACCCTCCTGACTTCTCGTCTGGTCAACGCCTCATGCACGATCACATGACAGATCTAGGCATTCTTAACAACACTTTTCTCTGGCCTGATGAACGGAAGCTCGCCGCCCAGGTCCTCCACATCAATGAATTAGCACTTGCATGGGATGAATTGGAGAAGGGATGCTTCCACGACGAGTACTTCAACCCGGTGGTGATTCCAACAATCGAGCACACCCCATGGGTACATCACCAGTCTCCTATCCCACCCGGCATTCGCGAAGAAGTCATCAAACTTATTAAATCAAAGATCTCCTCTGGCGTCTACGAGCCGTCAAATAGTTCCTATCAGTCAAGATGGTTTTGCGTCGCAAAGAAGAATGGATCAATCCGGGTCGTCCACGATCTCCAGCCCCTCAATGCGGTCACCATTAAGGATGCCACAACACTTCCGTACGTTGAGCACTTTGCGGAGCAGGCCGCTGCACAGTCTATATACACCATGATGGACCTATTCGTTGGATATGATCACTGTGCCCTCGCTGAACAATCCCGCGACCTTACGACATTCCAAACGCCCCTGGGCACGCTCCGCCTCACTGTACTCCCTCAAGGGTGGACTGACTCCCCAGCAGTTTTTCAGAATGATGTCACGTTTATCCTTCAACATGAAATAGACATCTCCCCGAACTTCCAAGACGACATCAATGTTCTTGGACCATGCACACGCTACAAACTACCCAATGGAACATTCGAGACCACCACCAATAACCCAGGAATTCGACGTTTTGTGTGGGAACATTGCAACGATGTCAACTGTGTCCTTCATTGTCTCAAGCACGCCGGAGCCACAGTCTCTGCGAAAAAGCTCTTCATGTGCCGATCCACAGTCATTGTCGTCGGTCAGACCTGCACATACAAGGGACACATTCCCAATGTGACCAAAGTCTCCAAGATCCAGAACTGGCCCCCATGCGAAAGCAAGACCGAGGTCCGCGGTTTTCTCGGGACTGCAGGGACTGTTTGCATCTGGATCAAGGATTTTGCCACTACTTCGCATCCTCTTGTTCACCTCACAAGGAACAATGTCCCTTTCGTCTGGGGAGAGCAAGAACAAGCAGCCATGGACACTCTCAAATCAGCTGTCACTACATCACCCGCAATTCACCCGCTCGATTATTCATCTGTTAATGAAGTAATTCTCGCTGTCGACTCATCTCACATTGCAGCTGGATACATCCTTTCACAAATCGACAACGACAGAAAGCACCGTCCTGCCTGCTTCGGCTCAATTATGTGGAATGAGTGCGAATCTTGTTACTCACAAGCTAAACTTGAACTTTATGGTCTATTTTGTGCGCTCAGAGCAGTCAAAGTTTGGATAATCGGCGTCAAAAACTTCACTGTAGAGGTCGACGTGCAGTACATTAAAGGCATGCTGAATAACCCCGACATCCAACCAAACACGTCAATGAATCGTTGGCTCACCGGTGTCAAGTCCGGGTCTACTCCAGTAAGGGGTCCGGTCAAGTCCAGACGGAAATGGACGAAGGACAAGGGCAGGGGGCTGGACAAGGAGTTAGTCCAGCCGGAGTTGGTGACCGCTTGGATTCAACGACTAAGGACAACAAGTGTTGATCCCTTGTGTAGGTTCTGGTCAAGAGGTTGGAGACAGAAACGGAGATGGAGATGGAGACAGACAGAAACTGGAGTAGTGACTATGGTTGATTTCAGACTGAAGAATACAGGATAATCTACAGAGTACTTATACTAAGTAAGAACTAGGGACGAGTACTTACGGTGACAAGTAAACAGCCTAAAAAGCGGACAAGGGATAACCGGAGAAAGTACTAAGTCAGGTCCGGGTAAAATAAAGTCAGGTCCGAGTAAAATAAACCAGGTCCAGTGAAAATGATACAAGGTAGGAGATATATCGAGCACATGGAGAACTCATGTCAAGCCAGGGTAGATGGCGAGGTGTAGTAAGGACTGTATAGGGATTAGACCAAGGGTCGTACATAGCGGAGGTATATCTGCGCGACCATGACCGGAGTAAGTGATGCATTCCAGAGTTGAGCTGTAGAGCTGTAATGCGACCGGAGTAACCGGATAAGGCCTGGAGTTAGACATGGTCGTAACAGCCGGCATTCAAACTTTTGATTTCAAGCTACGTCATGTTTCCGCTAGTAAACACCAAGGCCCCAACAGATTATCTAGGAGAAGGAGAGGAGAGGACGAAAAAGGAGATGAAGAGAGTGAAGAAGAAGTGGAGCAATGGATTGATAAAGTCTTGGGATGCGGTATATGGATCGCAGGAGGAGTAAGGGCCAAAGAAGAGAAGTTTTCTGCCTTTTCAATAGGGAAGGCAAAGGAGGACGGAACCAGAAACAATGAAATCGAATTACCAAACGACGACCACACACGCAAAAGAGATCAGGATCTCCAGCTCGTCGACAAATACCTATGAGATCTCCACTTACTGACTTCCTTATCAGAGAAGGAACGCACTCGACTTGCCCGCTACTCAAGACACTTCTTTGTTCGTGGCGATCAACTCTGGCAACGTGACAAGACCGGACGACACCAGAAGGTCGTATTTGGCTCAGATCGTATCCACATCCTCCAAGAAATCCATGACAAGCTCGGCCATCGCGGATTCTATCCCACTCGACACACTCTCGCAGATCGCTTCTGGTGGCCCTCTCTCAACCTAGATATTACTTGGTACATCAAGACATGTCATCAATGCCAGATCCGCTCTGTCGACAAAGTAGTTCTACTACCTGTCGTAGCTACACCAGCCCCACTTTTCCGCAAAGCACATATCGACACCATGCACATGCCCAAGTCCCATGGGCTCTCATACATTGTTCAAGCTCGCTGCTCGCTATCTGCATGGCCAGAATTCCGTATGCTTCGCACAGAAACAGGTCGCACCCTCGGCGCCTTCATCTTCAAAGAGATCCTCTGCCGTTGGGGAGGACTCAAAGAGATCGTCACCGACAACCGAACAGCCTTCGCCGCCGCACTCGACTGGCTCGCACAGACATACCACATCCGTCACATTCGTATCTCGGCATACAACTCCCAGGCAAATGGCATCGTCAAACATTCCCATCGCACAATCTGCAATTCCCTCGTCAAAGCTTGCAACGGCGAGATCACACAATGGCCAACACTTGCGCATCACATCTTCTGGGCCGATTGTGTCACAACTCGAAAATCTACTGGCCATTCTCCCTACTACATGGCCCACGGCGTTGAGCCCCTCCTTCCATTTGACATAACTGAAGCCACGTTTATGATTCCCGACATTTCTCAGCGCCTTGATACAGCTGATCTCATCGCCATCCGCGCCCGCCAGCTCACCAAACGAGACGACGAACTTGCAGCTATACACAAACGACTCTTGAAGAGTCGTTTCGTGTCCATCGCCGATTTCGAATGCCGTTTCGCCAACACCATCCAGGACTTCGACTTCAAACCCGGCTCCCTCGTCCTCGTCTTAAACAAGAAGGTCGAACCTGCATCCAACGCCAAGTGCAAACCCCACTACTTTGGTCCCATGGTTGTCATCTCACGCTCTCAAAACGGATCCTATTGTCTCGCCGAAGTCGACGGCACGGTCTCCAGGCTCAAATTCACCGCCTTTCGACTCATCCCATATTTCCCACGGTCACACAGGACTCTCGAAATAACCCAGTTCATCAACACAGAAGACCTCGCTGGCGCAACTCCTGTCGAAGACGAAGAGATCAACTGAGGACAGTTGATGTTTAAGTAAGGGGGAGGTGTAAGGAACTAACACGACTTAGCTACACAACTACAAAATATTTCCGATCTACGAAGCACTCGAGAGGGCCCAGGCGTTGGTGAGGACGCCTACCGCAGACCTTGGGGTGAGTTATGATCGATACCAGGTAACTGGTATCAATCGTCCTGCGACCGGCAAGACCCACAAAGGGCAGGGCGGACGTATGTCATCTACGACACACCGAAGCAGCCAGGTTAGATCCCGTGCCCTATGTCCTGAGGCACGGCCCTCTCAGTGCTTTGACTTCTTGTATTTTAGCTTTGACATTCTCCTTGTACCTTAGATACATTGTCCACTCGGGCGTCGAGCCACTCACGCTTTGACGTCAGTACTGTACTTATAGCACCTGTAGCAGCTTCGAGCTGCAGCAATCCGAGATCCCCCCAGTTCCGTATCACGCGTCCGATTCCTCAGTCCAAGCAGTCTTAAGAAGTACTAAGCATCGGCCATCCATTTTAGTCCGAATGTCTCTCGTCTCTCATCTCTCTCACTTCTTGTCCTCTCAAACACCCGAACCCACACCTTCACCTACAGTCAATACCATCACCAGTCGCATATATTCCCCATCAGAAGCCCTTCCCTTCCCTCCTGCACCTTACCTGAAGGCTTGCAGCACATCCCCCTGTGGAGATCATATACCAGAACCACAGAGGAAGACCACCACTTGTTTTTGTTGTCATTGGGTGTTGGTTGTTGGTTGTTCTGACCTCTTCCCTCACTTAGATGCACAGCACACTTTTTTCTTCTTCTCCCATTTGTGTCCTTTGAGTGTGCTATTGGCAGGGAGATTTTTGATTTTTGCCTTCATGGCATTCTTCATACCTTTCCTTTGGTTGCTGTCAGCTGCCTTCCAGTCTTCCAAGGCTTCCTCAAGGACCTTGACCTCATCATCCTGGAGTTTTGTTTTCACCACATTTTGTGGTGCCTCTGTGCCCGATGAGTCAGAAGAATGGTCTTGCTCATCTTCTGTATCAGGATTCTCCATAGATCTGCTGGATGAATGACTGCAGGCCATGCTGTATGTTGAGTAGACTTAGATACTTTTTTGAGTGGTGCTGTGCTAGAGAAGTCCCAGACACTTTGTTGAAGGATTCCTGAGCTATTGTTTCTCCCATGTCAATTAGTGTTCAATTCCTTCACGCTGACCTCTTTTGGAAAATCCATTGGTGAGCTAGCTACTTCTGGGGCTGGCTATGTTGTTCAGCAGCTAACAAGCTATTTCTGGACTTTAACTTAGGATCTAATTCAGTAGTGACCACCATATATGGGATTTTTGCATTGGTGCCTGATCTTCAAGTCCATATTACAAAAGCTAGATCCAAATCGGCAGATCCAAAGATCCCTTTCTGATCACTGTCCATGCTGTTTCAATGAGGCTTCAGTGAGATACAATGTGGAAAGAATTTGTGCAGGGATTTCCTCATCAGATACCACTCATGGCAAAGTCCAAGGTACAACCTGCTGGTAGCTCTACTCCAGTGGTTCATGTAACATGGCAGGCATTCAAATCAAGGAGGGGATCTATTGATAAGATGGTGAAGGCAACACCCCGAAAGAAGGCCTGTCATGGAAAAGCTCCTTTGAATGACACTCCAACCCAGTCAGCATCTATAGGATTAGAACAATCCCAACTGTTTCCAGATGATGGCCAGCCATACATTTCCATGGATGATCTTCCACCCCGAAAGGGAACAGGTGTGTCAAAGAATTGGACATATTTGAGGTGCAGCTGGAAAAAGGTATTTACTTGCTTGGCTGATTTCAAACCAATTTGATGTATATGACAGCTCAAACAATGAAGTTGATCGAAATGGATATTATAAGTAATCAGGGACCAGATGGTCATATGCATGGGGCGGCAACATGGATGGCAAGGGTATTGAAAGCTGAAGAATCACAAATTATTTTGGCCATAGATGTCCGCCACATTCATGCAAGGGCGACGGAAACACAAAGGTTGTCTATTGCCTGCCGGCAGGACTGCCTGCAGATGCAAATTGATTGGCTCTGTGAATCAGCTTCCCAATTTCTAGGTGAAGATTGGAATGAGGACATCTCAGATAATCTCATTTCCACAACAGACATCAATGAAGGTGATGGTGAAGATGTATTTTCAGACACATTCCACCCACAAGATCCCAACTACTCGGATGCTGTGGTACTGCCCTTGCTGTCGCACCTGGGGATGCAGCAAGCTGATAGGTTGGGGCTTTTAACCATGGTGGATCAGGAGTTACAATTGAGGGAAGGTCAGGCCAATGATGCTCTACATGAACTAAGGGTTTCGCTGGCACACAAGGCAGTCATCTTCTGGACCAATGTCAGACATGCCAGGACATACAATATGACTACGAGGGCCTGGGGGAAGGTGGGTAGTGCCGATGTGAAAGTGCAGTGGCATGTGGCAATATATCGTCGGTGCTGGAAACAAATGATAGCATTGAATGCAAGTGGCAACACATTGAACTGATACAAAATGTTGAGGAAAGAAGACCTAAAGATCAGTGCAACCATTGCCGACCCAAATGCAAGGGGTCATAGGGATGACACTTTGGCCTGGTTTTGGACAATGGATGTGCTGCGGGATACAGAGGTCAATGATTGGATGTCTGAATGTAAGATGATTGCTCCTCATGTTAACACCAGCTGACATGTATAGTTTACCGGTGTGAGTCAAAGTGTGGATTTGGGTCAGAACAACAACCCAAACACAACACCAACAAAGGACTACGAAAATGTGCGAGTGGTGGTTTACCTCCGCGGTGTCCAGAGAGGATGTGCTGAGGA
>Ga0307518_10002566_pt1 | contig 13254 bp, 14 predicted proteins | sample 25_EM_MG_FD_203889 | JGI IMG/M metagenome (GOLD analysis project Ga0307518, IMG submission 203889) | Populus trichocarpa ectomycorrhiza microbial communities from riparian zone in the Pacific Northwest, United States - 25_EM | ecosystem: Host-associated > Plants > Roots > Unclassified | place...
AAATATATTACATATATACATGTTTTGAATTTTTTTGTTTTTGCTTTTCATTCTTATTTGCATAGTTTTGAAACCCGGCTCGGTAAGTCGACCCAGGACCCAGCCAACCTGAGGCTAGAACCGGACCGGGTTGAAGAAAAAACAGGGAAAGGAAAAACTCGGTGTGACCCGGCGACCCGGTTGACCCGATAAGACCCAGTAAAAAACCCGGTTGCAACCTGTTGACTTTTGTTTTTTTTACTAAAACGGCGTCGTTTTGATTTAAAAAAATTAACCCGGACGACCTGGTTAAAACTCGGTGACCCGGTCAAAACTCGGAACCCGGACCTTCAACCGAGCTGAATCTAAAAACTATGCTTCATTGCATGATTTTTTATTAGATTTTAATTAGTAAATAATCATAAAAATACCTGAACAATTTAATCTCAAAAACCCTTAAATAAAAACTCATCAAAAATCAAAATCAAAAAGTGGTTTGTCTTGGTTTCCATTTGTTATTTAACGAAAACATACCACATTAGAACTTCTGGGAAACTCGAGGTTGACATTGTACAAATGTTAAACTATAGAGATAAAATTGAACATTTTTTAAATCAACAGGGACTAAGATGTAATAAACTAAAAAGAAAACCACCATATTTCATCCACGTGTCTAACCTTTTTAATATCCACGTCACCACCTCCTTCTCATTCCTCTTCTCCATGACCGCTCTACACTTCTTTCCCACTCCCTTCACACAGAAATCAAATCAAAATTTGGTTAAAATTAATCGCTAGAAGAAAATGAGGAGAGGAATTTCTTCACTAAAATCCCTAGGGTTTGTTAAAAAACCAACAATATCAAACAAAATTTTCTCGATTGCCCTTCGCTTTCACTCTAATTCTCCTCCTAGTCTATTGGAGAATTACAAGAATTTGGTTGAGCAAGGGAAGGTACAGCATGATCCGTACCAGGAAAGAGTAGCTTTTGAATTAGAGAAATTGCTTTCTAGATTACAGCAATACGAGAAAGATATGGAGGATTATTACGTAAAGTTGGCGGAATGGGAGGAGAAGAGGGAGGAGGAGAGGCTGAAGCTTTTGGTCAAAGAAGCGAAGGAGAAGCAAGAAACTGGCGGAGGAGGAATCTGGACGTCAGTGAACAAGCAGAGGAATCGAATTTTGGAAAAATTTGCTATTTTCGGGTGAGGGATTTTTTTCCAGTAAATTCTGTTATTTTTGGAGGAAAAGAATTTTTGGAATTTTTTTAAAATTTTTTCAGTAAATTCTGTTATTTTTAGAGGAATTGAATTTTCGGAATTTTTTTAAATATTTTTCTGTAAATTCTGTGATGTTTAGAGGAATAAAATTTTTGGATAATTTGTTTTAGTAAATTATGTGAATTTTTGTAATGGAATATGTTTTGAATTAGGAAAAAGGGAGCAGAAATAGAACCTGGAGTGGGTAGGTGGGTTTCATACTTAAATAGAGAGAGGAAATTGGATTCACTTGTTGGTCGTAGGCCGAGTGTTCCTCCAGCTCCGAAAGGATTGTACATTTACGGCAATGTTGGAAGTGGTATGTTGCTGCTAAGGTTATTCATCTGGTTTTGTGTTGGGAGTTTGAAGTAGTATGTGCTTGTAGTTTGTTTGTTTGTTTGTTCATATGAATGCAATAAACTTAAGAAGATGATTTCTTTGGTACAGGGAAGACGATGCTGATGGACATGTTTTATAGTGCGACTGAAGGAATGGCGAAACATCGAATAAGGTTTCACTTTCATGAGGTGATTTTCTTGTTTTGCTTTCATGATGTTGTGAAATTTCTTATGATCACTTGTGTATTGAGAAAGAGAGCGAAAGGGAGAGCTTAGAGAGTTTAATGTGTTAGATTTTCACTTTGTTCAGATATGAATAATAAGCCTGTAATTTTCCTTAAAGCTTTTGGATGTATTGTATGTTTAATGGGAGATTAATTACTGGTATTTTTACGAGCTGTTCATTAATGCTACTCTGTGGAAAGAAAAGTTTTATTTTACTGTGCTTTTTTTTTTGCAGGCTATGCTGAATATAAATGCACATATGCATAAGATTTGGAAGAATCAAGTAGAGGGAAAATCTTTGCAGTCAAACATATCTAGTTGGATTACAAATCTTCCCTTTGATATGAAAGTCAAGGAGTGGTTAGTTGCTGAAGAGAGATATAAGCAAGATGTGCAGATGAAAAACATTCTTCTTGCTGTAGCAGATGAGTTTCTCATGGACAAGCAAGCAGATGAAAGAGGGGCTAGCATTCTTTGCTTTGATGAAATACAGGTAATCTGAGAAATGTATTAAAATAATAATTTATATTTCCTTGCCAGTCATAAAGTGTTGATGCTTTCATCCTTCTATCCTATCATATTATGAACTTGTTTTTTAGCTGCCATATCTAGATTGAATCAATTTATGGTATGGCATAGGTTGAGAATCTTGTTGCATCTTGTAGAATGTTCCGGCAGTCTGTGGTTAACTTTCTTCAAATTTCTACTTGGAATGCTTATCTAGATTTTAGCAACAAATCCAATATGGGAGTATTGAAAGTTGGTATTTATCTTCCGCGAGAAGCTGTTACAAACAAAATGGCTGATTGAATTTGCAACTCATTTTATGAATGAAAATTTCTGCTTTGATATTACAGACTGTTGATGTATTTGCTATTGTGGCCTTATCCGGAATTCTAAGCAGATTGCTGACTACTGGAACAGTTCTTGTGGCCACCAGTAACCGAGCACCGAGGGAATTAAATCAGGTTTTTTTTTCTTATTTCCTTTCTTTTCTGCATATTCATTCCTCTAAATTTTGTTGTCCTGGGTGAGAACCTCTTAAGGTTTATGTAGCTTAATAATGATTACCTGACATATTTCTGGATTGCAGCTGGAATCTTCATTTTATTGTGGGATCTTCCTGTGATTTTTTCCAAACTTTTATACAAAAATCAAATACTGTTTTAAAGCTTTGGAAATTTTGTTCACCATGGTCTAACTTTATCTGCACCTGTTGCTTCTTAGGATGGCATGCAGCGAGATATCTTTCAAAAATTGGTTTCAAAGCTGGAGGAGCACTGTGAGATAATTCTGATTGGAAGTGAGATTGATTATCGCCGTTTCATAGCACAAAGATCTAATGACCAGGTAAGATGACAATCAGTTCTAATTCTAATTGCTCGGATGATTATTTAGTCCTAATTTATCTGTCATCTAGTTCTGCTTCATCAAATAATCCATTTGACATTCTTTGAATTCTAAAATAGAAACATAGAAAATACCAGATACCTGTTTTCTAACTAGGAAGTTTCAGTAATTACCACAAATATCACTTTCCCCCTCTACTTGTTCACTTGTTCTGCCATGTTCAAGAAGACCGAGTGCTTAATGAAGCCTGTGGTTAGCTAGGTGAATCCTTGTTTTCCATCACCCTCTGATTTATTATATATTTTGGTTTTCTTCTCATCATATGAGTTTAAACTCCCACCTTTTTTGTGCATCATCTATGGCTGTTCGTCACTTTTTTGGACCACATTCCCCTTCGCAATAAATGAATGGTCTTTGCTTAGCAGCTCATTGACTCTTTTCAGTATCTTTTGTTCCTATACTAGTTCAGGTTACAATATCAATGATGGTCTCTTCTGGAAACTACTTTGAAATGAAAAGTTCAGTAGAAATTGTCTGTCTGTTTTTCAGTTTTTTTATGTATCCAGTGGTTGAAATTATAGATGCATGATGCAGGCTAACTACTTCTGGCCTTTGGAGAGCAGTGCTCTGATGGAGTTTGAGAAAATGTGGTGTCAGGTCACAAATCAGTTGGGAGGACAAATCACCTCTGAGACTATCCCAGTTATGTTTGGGAGGTACTTCCCAAATATGCTGTATTCACCTATCCACTTCTCTTATCTAATTTAATGTTGCGATTTTGTTTTGAAACCAGAGTGTTGGATGTTCCTGAAAGCTGTAATGGAGTGGCAAAGTTCACGTTTGAGTATCTATGTGGCCGGACGGTATGGAAATTGCCATTTATACTCAGTGCACCCCTCTCCCCCTCATGTTGCTTGATATGAGTTCAGTGAGGCATTCACATTTGCAAATCGATGTAACCCCTCAACAACTGAGCTGGAAGAAGAACACCAGGAATTATAATGAATGAAAAATGAAAAGCAAAAGAGTTCCTCAAAAATTTGAAACCATCTTATTATGATACTATAGAGATTTATTTCCTTCATGCAAGAGAGTTAGGCATGCTCAAATGTTACACAGAGGTTCTCAAAAAGGAAACATAGCCATGATTTAAAAACATCTGAAAGACAAATAGGTTTTCTATGAAATTCCCTTGTGAAGCTAGCAACTGATTTAACTATTTTCTCGCTTCTCATCAATGTCAATTTAGTTCTTAAAACTCTATTTCCTTTTCTAATGTCAATCTTGTATGATGGAAAGACAGCCAAGATGTTACATGCTTCTTCTGGTTTGAGATCATTGGTGATTGGTTCTCTATTTCTTATTGTTACTTTTCACCCTTTTGTTGGTCACATACCTTGCTGCCTGATTACATGCAGGTAGGTGCAGCAGATTATATTGCACTAGCAAAAAATTATCACACTGTCTTCATTTCTGATATTCCATTGATGAGCATGGAAAACCGTGACAAGGTACCACTGTTAATTTTCAACACAAGATGTAAAAATTGTGTTTGCAGTGCATATAAGACTCATATAATTCAATACGATTCCAAACATGTTTTATGATTAGGCAAGACCTAGCAAAGGCTTTGTACGTGGTCAAGTAATACAAACTGCTTTAATTTTTAAGTGGTTATATTTGATTCAAATTTGGATTATTAAGAGAGAGAGAGATTTAGACATATATTTTGTTTCTTGAAAACGTTTTACCTTTACTGGAATTGTAACTATTTGGTTTAATGTTCATGCTTCCTTCCACATTTGCTGAATCATGTACATAAAACCATAAAATATGCATGCTTTCATACAAAACATGTACTGTTATTATGGGATCCCGAAATCTAATGCTGTGTTGCAGAGATGGGATTTTTTTTATTGAACTGCACAATCATATAAGATTACAATGGTGCAATATCTCATCTGTTCTTCCGTTTTTATCATCATTAATAACAAATCTTAACTTTTCTTTTCAGGCACGCAGATTCATCACTCTCATTGATGAGTTGTACAATCATCATTGCTGCCTATTTTGTTCTGCAGCTTCTTCTATTGATGACTTGTTTCAAGGAACTGAAGAGGGTACACATTTTGACTTAGAAAGGTAGTTTTTCTTTTCTTTTTACTAGTATTTCTAGCATATGCGTTGCATGTGTATCAATAAAAGTGATATAAAAATGTTAAAACTAATTCTAAGACAGTGAAAATATTTTTCAAGAGTTTAAAATAGGCAGAAAATAGAAAAATGGGATTAACTATTTTTTAGAAATTATATATATTATTGTCTCTGTCTCTTTCTTAATTAGAGATGGGTTGAATAAAACTACTAATAATTAGCTTTTTACGGAAAAAGAAAATTTAATACAACTACTAATAATTAGCTTTATTATTAGAAAGGAAGAAAAATAGGTATTAAAATTCCTATTTTAATCATAAAGTTAATAAAATTTCAAGGGTATTTTAGTCGAATCAAATGTTTTGATCCAGAGTTTGTGCTTTTATATTAGTTATGGATTATGGATATTTTGAAAGTTCTAAACCTAGTGCACCTATTTTATATGTACCTTATGAATTACACATGTTTGAAGTATCTTTGACAATATAATACTATATGTTTTGCTCGTCATGCAAAAAGCCGTTGATGTGATTTCTTGAAATTTTCATGGAGGTTGTGATGGTGCAAAAATTGTTGGCAAATTGATTGAAGTCCCCTGATTTTTTTATTTTATTTACAATAAGTTTCAGGTGCAACATGGTTGCCACTTGCCACTATCCGCAGCTAAAAAGAGTTCTGCTGTAGAATTTCAAGAGAATATTTTGATGCTTTTATATGTTTGTTCTTACTGAGTATCAAAAAGACTCCTCTGAACTCCATATATGGAAGTGAGATTCACCTCATAACATTATGTGGAGTCCATATTATTGAAATTGGTGATAGGGTTTATACAATACTGGAAGTACATTATATTGCCAAATTGGAAATTAAAAGTGATGCACAGCTTGACTGAAAATCAACACTATATCATAGAAGAGGACTAGGTAATGAAAGGGACTGTAATGACATGCAGAAAAAAACAAATCAAAAGCAACGCTCAACATATGCCAACATTATGGAATTGTGTTATTTGAAAAATGAAATGGAATGAGAATCAATTCATGGAATTGAATTGCCCTTTGGTGGTCACCAGATACAGGGTTGTTTGTGACGTTCATTGATTATTTCCTTGAGAAATGGTGAAAATATGATTCCTTGAGAAATAGTGAAAATATGATACCATGCTTGTATCAACCCCGGCCGCCAGCCTCTATTGATTAATGTTCAGTTGACTTCATAACAAGAAGTATTATTAATTAAGATGTCTTCATGATTATATGACCAAGTTACTTTTATGGCTTCCAGTTTCCAATTTGAAACAGAGACAGAAGGTGGCAAACTTCGCACAAATGTTTTAGCTGAAGGCAATGTAGGCTCGGGAGGTGTACCATCTGGGATAGTTTCTATGCTTTCTGGACAAGAAGAGATGTTTGCCTTCCGCAGAGCAGTAAGTTGTGTTCCATTTGTTTTCAACACAAATTCCACTTTGTCATGCTCCCATCCTCTCTCTGCATAAAGAAACACTGTTAATAGATATATAAATCTATGAGTTGAAATAATAGGCATGCTTGGAGATGAATCATTAGAATATAAAAGTTGGGAAACTTAATGAGCCCTTCCACATGCCAGAAAATACCAATAGTTGCCTCGTTCCTGTATTGCTGATGAGTAGCATGAGCAAGCTGCTGGGTAATGGGGTCCAAATTGATCCAAATAAAATGGAAATTGAAAACTCAATGAGACTTGCAAAAATGAAACATAGCGGGTAGGTTATCTTGAGCGCAATGTACTATGAATGCATGCAGGGTTGCTAGCTTTTTGCTCACAGATGTGAAATCTTACCTGAAAATTGAACATAATACTATCATAGCAGGCAGGGCATGAGTTTGAAATTCACAGCCTCACTGTATTGCAGTTATCATTAGCTCATGATCAAATTCGTCTATCCGCATGCATACATGATGTTTAGAGAAGCCAGGATTAAATTGAATGGTGTCTGCAAGCCACTCGTTCATCTTACTGCTATTTTCAGATGCTATGTCCTTTATTTACGAAAAATGATCAGAGATCATATCATTTGGGGTCTATAATATTATAACTATTTAGGTTGTGGCAATTGATGATGATTTGCTATATAAGTAAGTGGATATCATATTAAAAGACAAGCTGCCTATGCAGGCTTCTCGTTTGATCGAAATGCAGACACCTCTGTACTTGGAAGGAGTTCGTAGTCTTCATCCTTATTTCCAGAAGCAACACCAAGGATTTGGAAATATTCTTTCAAGCAACCCGCAAGCTCGAGCTTCATCTTGAGAAATAATTAATCGTACTTGCAATACATTAGCCCTTCCAACACACATATATGTGATATTGTAATAATGGCGTCTGTACCTCGTATCTCCAATTCATTTGATTATTTGTTATTAAGGAATAAGCACCGACTATTTATCTTGTAAGATTACAGTTCTAAAGTTACTGTAGTAAGAGCATTGTTGATTCGCCTCAGCGGTGTCTCACTCCTTGCTCTATCTACAATAGCCATGAACTTCAAAAAAAAAAACAAAAATTAAATGACCGGGCGGTCCTGCATTCTATTGATATGGTCATATGAGCTCCTTTATATGAAAAAGGGTATCATTAGCTCCTTTATTACATGAATTAAAGCGTTTTAGATTAAACTAGACGTGGACTGTGATACGTTTTGGGTTTGTATTATTTTTTTTATGAGCAGAAAAACAAGAAAAATTATGAATGGTCAGTATAAATTTAAAGGGAAAAAAGGGAGTAAAAAAAAAAAAAAACTCACCGTTGAAAAATTGTTCTGTCATTGCTGCCGTGCATCTCCCAAACACGTAAAAAATAAAATTCTTGGCCAGCTTGCTCTTACTCAACTTGATAATAATAAAAACAATTTTAATAAAAAGATGAAAAAACTCTGAGTAATTAAGTCATTTTATTATATTTTTAAAAGTAAAATTACTAAAAATATTCTTAGATGTTAATCTTAAAAATTTTATTTTTAAAAGCAATTGAATTATTCAACTATTCTTGTACATTAAAAAAAAAAAAACAATTCTACTCTGATTAATCCGGTAAGATCAATGAATCATGTGAAAAAACTGAAATATCTCAATACTATGGTTATTATTATTTTTTTGTGAAAAAAATGAAAATAATAATTAATTACAAGTAAATAATGAAATGTGTGTAGATGCACTGACTTTCGATTTAGTTTTTTTTTTAATTGTAATTGTCCCCTTGCCTCTAGTCATTGCAGATATGGGGCGAACGTGAAACTTTGGGAACATTCCAATCCTCAGGATTAGAAGGGACAAGTTGATTATTTTTTTTCCTCATAAAAAAAGAAGCTTTATTCATCTCTCTCTAGGTATTATTAGACAAACGGGCACCCACCACCACTGATCGGGGCATTATTGATCGGTAATACTCGAGGAATTGTCCTCTGTGTGGGTTCCATTACCATGCCTAAAAATGATGATGTGCCGACCAGTGTGATTGACCCCTTGAAAAATATTTGGTACCAGCTGGGAAGAAAATGGTAGTCCTATATATAACTACTGCAGTGCAGGGCTCACGGGTAAAAACAAACTCTGATGAGCATGGGAGCATCCAATCCGCCAAGATTATTGCAGAAATTGTGCTTACGCTTCTGTTTGTTAATTTTGGCAATTCTCCTTCAGTTAGCATAACTTCAAAATGCCTGCTAACCATGAACCGGCCGCTACATTTTCTGATCCCCACCTGTAGTTTAGCACAGTTTTATTCCTCGAATGCCTGTACGTAGGCCTAGCTAGTTGAACATTGTGGCTAGCTCATAATCTGCTAAAGTTTCTTAAATATTGGTGCCAGCTGCAAAAAATCTACAGGTACATAAACGTATCTCCCCTTTAATTGAGGCCAAAACCCGTTTACAACGTGAAAAACCCCTTAAAACCTGTTTCATTCGACACCTATCAGATCGTGTTAAGCCTAAGGCATTGGTTTAGTAGCCTTTTGTTGATTTTTTAAATTGGATTATTGAGAAATAAATATAAGCAAGCATTTACTAACAATAGAGTCTGAACAGTTCATTTTGCCCTAGAAGTCGATCCGAAGATCCACCGTCTTCATCTGCATGAAATAGTACTGTAACTTTTAGCACGTTGTTCTTTCCCTCGATCTGCTCAAACACACCAACGTCTCCTTCCTTTAAACCATTTTCCTTGCAGAATGCAACCCACCCCTTCGATGACTTAGAGCCATGACTAATGATTCGTATAGGCCAATCTCTTTCATCAGAAACTTGAAGTTTACAGTTGGAAACTCCACGCAAATACTTCCCAACAAATGCAGATGGTTACATTCTGCACAAAAGAAGATTTGAAAATTCAATAACTCGTTAACTTGAAGGGCATATGGTATTAGAGGTTTACCAAATAACCATGGTGGATATTATCTTAAAAGGATCAAGATGAATTAATGGATGTTCAGGTTTGAACATTTTGGCTTAACAAATTGCCCTTTTGCTGGCTTCGGATGCTTCCATACAAATCCATTATGATCAATTTCCATTTGTTCAAATTTTGGCACTAACTCATTTTCATCTGCATTTAATTAACGGATTTAATAATCAAAATAAAAATTCTCAAGAGCAATTTCTTGAGCGAAAAAACAGCTTTTGTTGAAGAAAAGAGAAGGGACGGTAAAGAGAAGCTGTAGAGTTTTTGAGAGAAAAGAAAAGTTATTTATCCCTGATTAATTAATAAAGACTAATGAATCTTGTAAAAAAAACATTAAGCATTTGTTACTTGTCCCCAGCATGATTACTAGCATGAAAATTATGAACTCTAAAATTTCTTTAAAATTAGCACAGTCAGTGAATTTATTTGGAAAAATAGTATACTAAGAAAAAATAAAAAGTAAACAACACATCTTCTAATGTTACGGTAATCTCACTAGCACAAAAAACTTTTTATGTTGAGAATGTAAAGTATATATTAGTATTTATTTGAAAATACGGATGTAACCGTAATTAGACTCGTTAAATTGAGAATAATTAAAAGGCTTAACATGAGTTTAATGTGTTACTCACCATTGTGGATGTAACCGCAATTAGACCCGTTAGACTCAGAGAGAACATATAGATTATCATTGCTCTGACCGGAAAGGAGCACTGCTTTGATAGTGAGATCCTTTATATAAAATACAAAAGCGTGAAATTCAAAATAAATATTATTATCACGATAAAATTTTTGAACATATAGCAATGGTTTGGTAATGTGAAGAACATGGAGAACATTAGATAATGTAAATGTGCGTTTAGGGAAACATAACATGGTATGCCCAATATGGGATATGAAAAAACTCTTACCGTCACCAATATCAAGTGATCATTACCAATAGAGGGTGCAGAATCAGACTCTATCAGTCAGAGTCGCAAGATCAAGCGTAACGTGTTGGTTCGCACCAGTGTTTAGGAACCAAGTAGGGGCAGAAACGGTACCAACAACAAGATGGGTAGAGGGCTGGTGATCACTACTGCGAAGCTGAGCACAATATAGGGCTATGGCCGAAGGAGAAGAAGCATAACTGACACTTGACATTTTGCTCAAAGGACCAGTGAGAATACTACTGCCCACACAAGCAGCAGGTCGTTTGGGCTGCTGCCAATGACCTTGTTTCCAGTCTATGGGAGCAGAGGAATGAGAACTATGAAAATTAGACCTGTGTTGGCTACTGCACCTGTTGTTGTTGGAGCGCCAGTTACCGCGAGAACGACCTCTGTTACGGCTACAATTGGGGTTGTGTTGCTGTTGGGCAAGGTGAGTAGAGGGCAGCAGAGATGGTGTGGGTAGCAGAGGTGAATTTGCAGCCAAGGATTGAAAAGAAGTCTTATGCAGCAACTTATGAGTAAGAATATGGTTGTGAAGATCAATGTATAACAGCGGTTTTGCCTTGGTCATGAAACTAGTTACCAAGTCTTTAAACTCGCCACGAAGACCACGAAATATATAGAGGTTGAAGTCTTCAAGAGAAAGGGGTTGGCCAACAGCAACCAATTCATCAAATAATGACTTGATGTGCTGCATGTACGTAACAACCAAAACATTTCCTTGCCGAAGATCTTGAAAAGACCTATGGAGTTGCATAATGCGAGAATTCGATGGAGAAGCTAGCGCTTTCTCAAGAGTGCGCCAAACACAAGAAGAAGTCTGACAATCTACCATAAGATGTAGGACGTCCATGAAGAGAGAGGAGAGTAATAACGTGCTTAAAATAAGTTGATCTTGTTGCTTCCAATGAAGAAAAGAGGGGTTGATTGTCGAAGAAGAACCGTCAGAACTATTAGAAACATAAAAGGGAGGATACGGTACTGAGCCATCAACAAAGTGGAAAACACCTTGACCAAGAAGATATGACTTCATCTGCATTCGCCAATAGAAATAGATGGTGTTCGTAAGCTTCAATGCGACCATTTTATGAGTGTTGGACAATGCAACTATAGAAGGAGTTGTTGTCCCCATAATGTGAAGAGGGACGACAGAAACATGGGAGAAGGAACCATGGTTATGCTCTGCAGGTTGAGGCTGCTTCTGGTGGGAGAAAGTACCATCGGCAACAGCTTCTGAATGGCTAGCCAGTTGGGCTGCACCGCCGGTTTGATGAGGGGGAGAAGACGGCAACAACAGCAGAGTCCATAGGGAGAGAGAAGAGAGTTCTGATTGCAGAAAACTCTAAAACCAAGTTGAGAATAATTAGAAAGCTTAACTTATTGGTTAGCCAACCTTTTCTGTATATATGTGTAGGGTAATATATAATAGTAATGGTAAAGATGACAACACAAAAATATGACTATAATATTTCCTATATAGTATGCCTATAATATTTTTTATATAAATACAATCTATATATTCTATAATACGTCAAGGAGAAACGGCGATAGAATAAGAGATATGGTTGGTTGCAGATTCCGAAGGAGGTCAGTTTTTCTAGAACTAGCAAGGATTCTTTTGGGGGGATTCGTCCTTAAATTCTCCATGGTTGGTCTAAAAGCGAGCTCCATAAATCACGCTTGGTATCTCTGATTTTTGCCCGTTCCTTTTAGCTTTTTAACCTGTTTTTTTGTCCAAAGTCAATCTGCTTTGGGCCCTCAACTTGTTTATTGTTGAAAAGCTGAGACACCCTTAACCTAGCCCTTCAATATTCCACTGTCAACTCTTTGTTAATTCACACTTAACCACCTGTTTACCTCAATCTCTTATTGAACTTTTACTGTTGTTATTATTTTCAGTTGCCTAAGAACACTTGCGCGCCAGCTTCAGGATCATGCGCCACTCTACACCAGCTTAAAGCACTTGTTGAATCCTATAACAGATTGTGCAGAATTACAAAACGTAAGGAAATTAAGACAAGTTGTGTAGAAGATAATATTTTATTGATTGCATAATTCTTTTAAATAGAGTTTTTGTTTAACAGAAAAACAATCAAATCTGCTGATTACATAACAAAACAAGAAATAATAACATAATTTATTCTCGAAGACTTGGTCTTCAAGTAGAAATCTTCCGGCTAATCTTCTCCCCAGCAACCCTCCTGATCTTCTGCAGCTTTTAAGGCATTCTTTCAACAGCACTCTACAGCACACCATTCATGGTACTGATCTAAAACCCTCGTGCAGGTTTTTTATTTATCTCGCTACTAAAGTGTGGCATTTTATATAGCTGATGTTGTGCATATTAACATGCCTTAACCAGAAGGGAAACCCCACTAGGATGATGCATTTGCTTTGATTTAAATGACCGCTAATTGGGAATGATGGATCTCACTACCCAAAGCATTATGCTTTATGATTAAAATCACATTTTTAGTAGGGTTTTAGACCAATATGTGATATCTACTCTACCACTAATTACGTGATCAGATATAACTAAAGATTGAAGAGTCACTTGGGCCTCTTGGTGCCCATAATC
>Ga0307518_10002568_pt1 | contig 13250 bp, 5 predicted proteins | sample 25_EM_MG_FD_203889 | JGI IMG/M metagenome (GOLD analysis project Ga0307518, IMG submission 203889) | Populus trichocarpa ectomycorrhiza microbial communities from riparian zone in the Pacific Northwest, United States - 25_EM | ecosystem: Host-associated > Plants > Roots > Unclassified | place...
TCTCCTTCTTTCACTCTCTCTCTTCTTTATTCTCTGCCTCTTTTTTGAACTTGCAGTTCTTGATCAGTTGATCTGGCATCGATTTTTTCTTAAACCCAGATGATGATTTGGATGAAATGGTTGGGTTGCTTGATGAGTTGGTTGGATTGTTTACTGGTGTTGAAGGATCTGGGAATAGTGGGCTGGAGTTGGTTTGTTCTGTTTGTTCTAACATTCCTATTCTGAATGAAATGTTTGTGTCCTTGTAATTTGCAGATGTTCAAACTTCAAAGTACTGAAATGTTTCGGTCCAGTGATGGGCATAAGATGGTGGTTGGTATTTTAAAGGATGGAAGTGAAAGTTTAGAAGTATTGATTCAATACTGGGTTTGCTGTTGTTGTTGCAGCAGCAACTTGCATTAGATTTTTTTTGGGTTGACCCGGATTGACCCGGGTCAACCCATCTGACCCGTAACCCGATCATTATACCGGGTCGACTACCGGGTCGGGTTTAAAAACTTTGGCACCGAGACTTATGATGAATTGCTGTACAATATAATAATATTTTTTTATATGGTATTGTTTTATAATATTTTTTTCCTTTGGATCCATCATTAAAAAAATAAAGAAAGAAACAATTCATTGTCACTGAAAATTTATGGAATACTTGTTGGGATCCATCCGTAAGTAAATGATATTGGTCTCCTACTTCAAGAATGCTGAATATTTTCAATTTTTTTAAAGTGGAAGAATACACGTTTCTAATTATGGAAATGTTATTTTTAAAATATTTTTTTTAAAAAAAATATATTGAGATAATATTTTTTATTTTTAAAAATTTATTTTTATATCATCACATCAAAATAAAATAAAAATATCAAAAAAATATTATTTTAAAATAAAGAAAAAAATTAAAATTATTTTTGAAACGCAAAAATAAACATGTTTTAATAAGAAAATTCAACCCAACCTGAAATAATAAAAATTATCTTCACCCAACTTTTGTATAATATCAAAAAAGTCACATCAATTTATTTTCTCTTTACTGTATAAAAAAATTCAATAAGAGAAAAAAAAATTTAAAGAGAAAAAAAATAAAATTAGAAATATCTTAAAAGGAAAGAAATTAAAAGGAAAAAAATTAGTTACCGGTATATTGGGCGTTACTCTGTTATGCACTATTCATGGTGCTACTGTAAAAAATACATTATTTGAAGATAGTTATGATGCAAATACATTTCGTGCTTTTAACCCAACACAAGCATTTTTACATTAGAAAAAAATTGTTATTAACCCGCTAAGGAGCGCGGGCCAATATGCTAGCTATTATATTATTACGTAAAGGTTAATTTTTAAATATTTTTTTATTTTTTTAAGTTTATTTTTTATATCATTACATCAAAATAAAACAAAAATATCAAAAAAGTATTAATTTGAAGTAAAGAAAATAAAAAAAAATCAAATTTTTTTCAAAGCATTTTTGAAACTCCAAAACAAACATGCTTTAATAAAAAAATTCAACCCAACCTGAAAAGACAAAAAAAATATCATTACCCAACTTTTGTACAATATAAAAAACATTACATCAATTTATTTCCTGTTTACAGTATGAAAAAAAAAAGAAAAAAATTTCAAGAGAAAAAAAAATAAAATTGAAAATATCTTAAAAGAAAAAAAAATAAAGGGAGAGAAATTAGTTGCCGGTGTATTGGGTGCTGCTCTGTTATGCACTATTTATGGTGCTGTTATAGAAAATACTTTATTTGAAAATAGTGATGGTGCAAATACATTTCGTGCTTTTAACCCAACTCAAATATTTTTACATTAAAAAAAAATTGTTATTGACCCGCTAAGGAGCGCGAGCCGATATGTTAACTATTATATTATTACGTAAATGTTATTTTTTAAATATTTTTCTTTAAAAGTATGTTGAGATAATATATTTTTTTATTTTTTAAAATTGATTTTTTATATCATCACATGAAAATAAAACAAAAACATAAAAAAATATTAATTTGAAGTAAAGAAAAAAATAAAAGATTTTCAATTTTTTTAAAAAGCATTTTTGAAACGCAAATACAAACATGTTATAATAAGAAAATTCAACCCAGTTTAAAAAGATAAAAAAAATTATCATCACCCAACTTTTGCACAATAAAAAAAGTCACATCAATTTATTTTCTCTTTACAATACCAAAAAAAATTCAATAAAAGAGAAGAAAAGAAATTTAAAGAGCAAAAAAAAAAATCAAAATATTTTAAAAGAATAAAAATTTAAAGGGAAAGAGATTAGTTGTCGGTGTATTGAGTGCTGCTCTGTTATGTATTATTAATGGTGCTACTGTAGAAAATATTTTATATGAAGATGGTGATGTTGCAAATACATTTCGTGCTTTTAACCCAACTCAAGCATTTTTACATTAGAAAAAAAATTGTTATTGACCCGCTGAGAAGCGCGGACCAATATGCTAGCTATTATATTCTTATGTAAAGGTTATTTTTTAAAATTGATTTTTTATATCATCACTTCAAAATAAATAAATAAAAACATAAAAAATATTAAAATGAAGTAAAGAAAAAATTAAAAAAAATTTAAATTTTTTTAAAAGCATTTTTGAAACACAAAAATAAACATGTTTTAATAAGAAAAATCAACGCAGCCTAATAACAAAAAATTATTATCACCCAACTTTTGTACAATATAAAAAAGGTCACATCAATTTATTTTCTCTTTACAATATAAAAAAAAAATTAATAAGAGAAGAAAAAAAATTAAAGACAAAAAAATAATTTGGAAATATCTTTAAAGGAAAAAAATTAAAATGAAAGAGATTAGTTGGCGGTGTATTGGGCGCTGCTATGCTATGCATTATTCATGGTGCTACTGTAGAGAATACTTTATTTGAAGATGGTGATGGTGCATATATATTTCGTTTTATTTTAAGATGGTGATCTTGCATATACATTTTGTGCTTTTAACCCAACTCAAGCATTTTTATATTTTAAAAAAAATTGTTATTGATTTGCTTAAAAGCGCGGGCCAATATGTTAGTTATTATATTATTATGTAAATGTTATTTTTAAAATATTTTTCTATAAAAATATATTGAGATAATATTTTTTTATTTTCTAAAATTTATTTTTTATATCATCACATAAAAAAAACAAAAACATCAAAAAACAATTAATGGAAGTAAAGAAAAATAAAATAAAATTCAAAATTTTTAAACGCATTTTTGAAACAAAAAAAACATGTTTTAATAAGAAAATACAAGCCAACCTGAAAATGACAAAAATTTATCATCGCCCAACTTTTGTACAATATAAAAAAAGTCACATCAATTTATTTTCTCTTAACAATATGAAAAAAAATCAATAAGAGAAAAGAAAAATAATTGAAGGAGGAAAAAATAATAAAATTGAAAATATTTTAAATGGAAAAAAATTAAAGGGAAAGAAATTAGTCATCGGTGTATTAGACGTTGCTCTATTATGCCCTATTCATGGTCCTACCTTAGAAAATACTTTGTTTGAAGATGGTGCAAACATTCCATATTTTTAACCCTACTCAAGCATTTTTACATTAGAAAAAAAAATTGTTATTGACTCGCTGAGGAGCGCGGACCAATATGCTAGCTATTATATTATTACGTAAACGTTATTTTTTAAAAAATATTTTACTTTAAAAATATATTGAGATAATATATTTTTTTATTTTTTAAAATTAATTTTTATATCATCACATCAAAATAAAACAAAAACATCAAAAATATTAATTTGAAGTAAAGGAAAAAAATAAAAATAATTTAATTTTGTTTAAAAGTATTTTTGAAACACAAAAACAAACATGCTTTAATAAGAAAATTACACCCAATCTCAAATGACAAAAAACTATCATCATCCAACTTTTGTACAATATAAAAAAAGTCACATCAATTTGTTTCTTCTTTATAGTTTGAAAAAAAAAATTCAATAAGAGAATAGAAAAAAATTTAAAGAGGAAAATAAATAAAATTGGAAATATCTTAAAAAGAAAAAAAATTAAAGCGAAAGAAATTAGTTGCTGGTGTATTGAGCGCTGCTTTGTTATGCGTTATTCATGGTGTAACTGTAAAAAATACTTTATTTGAAGATGGTGATGATGCAAATACATTCCATGCTTTTAACCTAACTCAAGCATTTATACATTAGAAAAAAAATTGTTATTGACCCACTGAGGAGCGTGGGCCAATATGCAAGCTATTATATTCTTACGTAAAGGTTATTTTTAAAATATTTTTCTTTAAAAATATATTCAGATAATATAGTTTTTTATTTTTAAAATTTATTTTTTATATTATCACATCAAAATAAAACAAAAACATCAAAAAATATTAATTTGAAGTAAAGAAAAAAATAAAAAATTTTAATTTTTTTTAAAAGTATTTTTGAAATGCAAAAACAAACATGCTTTAATAAGAAAATTCAACCTAACCTGAAATGACAAAAAAAAGTCACATCAATTTATTTCCTATTTACCGTATGAAAAAAAATTAATTAAAAGAAAAGAAAAGAAATCTAAAGAGGAAAAAAATAAAATTGGAAATATCTGGTGGCCTAGCCGAACCTAATAGCGTTGGATCTGGCTGCCCAGCCAAACCCGAGATCGGTGGGTGTGGCTGAAAACCGGATCGAATAACATTTGGTGTGGCTGCCCAGCCAGACCCAAGATCAGTGGGTATGGCTGGGAGCCAGACCCAACAATATTTTTTGACTAATTAATAGAAAAGACAACGCCCGACAGGTGCTACAGTGTCGTTTATAGTGCAAACACTCTATGTCTATAATGTGGTCCACAATGTAATGAGTTTATGTTCACAATACTAATTTTTTAAATATTGTTTTAAAAATATATTGAGATAACATTTTTTTTATTTTTTAACATTGATTTTTTATATCATCCCATCAAAATAATACACAAACATAAAAAAAATATTAATATGAATTCAAGAAAAAAATAAAAAAATTTCAATTTTTAAAGCATTTTTGAAACATTAAATCAAACATGCTTTAATAAGAAAATTCAACCCAACTTCAAATGAAAAAAATATTATCATCACCCAACTTTTGTATAATATAAAAAAAAATCTCATCAATTTATTTCCTCTTTACCATATGAAAAAAAAAAATAAGACAAAAAAGAAAAAAAAATCTATAGAGACAAAAAAATAAAATTGAAAATATTTAGCGGCCCAGCCAGACCTAATAGCGCTAAGTCTGGGTGCCCAACCACACCCAAGATCGGTGGGTCTGACTTAAAGCCGGACCCAGGAAAACATTTTGACTAATAAACATAAAAGATAATGCTCTCTCGGAAGCTACATTGTCATCAACAATGCAAACATTTTATATCTATAGTGTGGTTTACAATGCAATGAGTTTATATTCATAATATCTATATAGTGTTTTTCTTATATTTTTTAAAGCATAGTATAATATGTATATGTACTTTATGAAATGTTTTAAATATGATCTCTTTATATGAAATGGTAGTTAACAAAATTTAGGATTAATGCGTGTCTTTATTAAAAATATAAGAAAATAAAGAGCTAAAAGTTATGATTTTTGAAAGAAGTAGATGGTTGATATTTTTAATAGAAAAATTATTTTTATTATTTTATAATTTAAGTGTTTTTTACTCAGAAATGTATTAAAATAATATTTTTTTAATTCTTAAAAAATTATTTTTAACATCAATGAATCAAAATGATTTAAAAACATAAAAAAATATTAATTTGAAGCAAATAAAAAAATAATTTTTTTTAAATTTTTTTTAAAATATTTTTAAAACACGAAAACAAATAGAAACTAAATAAAATAAATAGAAACTAAATAAAATAAATACAGTAGATCTGTGCCACCAGCCATCCAGTAGAACATGAAACACAAAAATTTGGTTAAAAAAAGCCCAGGTAAACAACACTCACTTTATTTTTAAAGATAATTCTTCCATCAAGGTTACGTTTACATGAATGAATCCATATATTTGCAGGGAAAATTAAAAAAATGGGATGAACTACAATCTCCATCAAGTGGATCTCCTTGTCATGAAGACTGGTGAAAAAAACAGCTCGAAATTGAAGGAAACAGTGAAATTAGCTGCATATTCAACTATATAATTAAATGCTCTTTATTTGATGGATTTGGTAACCACCTCCTCACAAAAGCCTTTGCACTGATCTTCCGTTGATTTGTTCGTACAAGACCATCACATCAATAGAAACCTAGAGAGTAGAATTTAATATTCACTTTAGTAGCGTCAACCCATAACAGCCATTGCCACCACAACCTGTCTCCGTCAAAACCCACAACCTTTATTCTCTCCACCGCACAACAACCTCTCTCTCTCTCCCTCCCAAATAGATACATTTGAATGCAAAATAAAAATAGTTGGATTGGAGATACCTGAAAGAGATTTGAAGCAACGACTGTAAATTTGGTTGAAAAGTTGTTGTTTTGGTGGTGTAAGAATGGAGTTGGATAGCCATAATTTCCTTTTTGTTTCAAAGCCACACACCACCATTTCCATTACTGTATCCAGAAGATGGAGAATTGTTTTTTTTTTTTTTTTAGGTTTTTGAAACAACAGAGGAAGCAATCCTCACCCAATCTAAGATGGGGTTTACTAATAGTCAACTAACCACATTATATTTAAGAATCCAATTGGCATAAAAAGTACGCAGTATAGGATCCCAGTCAGAACAATTCCAACCTTTGATGAGAAGTGGTTGGTGGCTGAATGTTAACGAAGTTAGAACGACATCCTCAAATTCAACATAAGAATGTTAGCTACTTGGAATAATAAAAGAATAATATATAGTTCTTGTTTTCATCGATATGGCCTTATTTTCATAAATTATCATATCTTAAAACTTTTTGTTGGGTTTCGAGATGCATTCTTCTGTATCTTTGTAAATACACCTGGGTTAAGTTAGCATGATCCTACAAAATCCACCCATTGAGTGTGGTCTTTAGATTCATTTTAAATATAATCAAAGAAGACAAGATAATGCTTAATTCATCATTCATTATTCTATTTGATTCAATACTTATATTCTATTAGTTTTTTTAATAAGTCAATGCCAATTTGGTCTCTGAAGGTTCGGATGCAACAAAATTGTTTGCCTTTCGTTCTTCTTCACCACCAAGAACTAGGAACAAGACAACCTTATCACGGCTTTATCTGTGGGTTCTGCAAGAAGCGGTTAGGAGACCGGAATTATTGGTGGTGGGGGCTATGATAACCTGTGCAGTTCACATCAAATGGTGATTTGTGTCTTTACAGATGATGATGCATGCCTTCGAACTGAGCCCATACGCTAAGCTCACGAAATCAAGTCCTGTCTTGTTACGCATGAACCTTTACGGTGGTAGCAATTATCATCCGCTTTACAGACAAACATTTTAGCCATCATTGAAAAGACAGGGGGAAGAGGGCCCTGGAATATTGAACTTCCTGTGCTCACGTATGGACACAAATCACTTGAACTACGGAATTTGGTTCAAGACACATGCCCCTGTATAATCACAAACTGATAGCCAGTAGGCATTGCCAATGAATGGGAGCCTCCCTCTTAAGTAAAAATATAAGTACAGTACTGTCACTCGCATGCAACTTCTTGGTTAACATATGATCTTCTTCTTGTTTTTGTTTTGAGTTAGCATGATCACTAATAATCTGATAGAATCTGGAATGAAGCCTTAAGATATCATCTCAAGTCGCAAAGCAAGGATTTTTTGGTGAGATATGATAGAAATGAATTAGCTGGAAACGAATTAATAGAACGTGTAAAGCTGACCATACCATAAAAATATCGATTCACAGCCATTCGTAAGGGCCTTAGTGCTGCCCCATAAAATGCATAGCAGAGGCTCCTTCTGACAAGAACTAGCTATATACATGTAGGGTCTTACAAGGATTCTGCAATCTTGCATGGTATAATCTTGTAACACTTTCTTGTCCCCACAAAAATTAAGGTCTGCTGTCACTGGTGTATCATCTTTTCCAACCAATGTTCAATACCCGATGAGCTGAACTTCCGATGAGAAGTGGCCTTTAACTCTTGATCATCACCTCTATCTATTCAGTGATATGACCTTCACAATCAAGGAGAAAGTGAAAGTTGAGGGTGACTGAAAGTTTATATCGTTGTAAATTTTAGAATTTATAAAATTAATCGATACACGTGCAAGTTAACTTGAACATCTCATCACTAGTTATATTTTGAATTTGCTTTTAATTGGTCACAAGTTTGAGTTCTTTCAGAATCATTGAAGGTTTATATGATTATTAATTTCAAAACCCGTGAGATTAATTAAAATATATACAAGTTAAACCGGACACATACATTAATAATAATAATAAAAAAAATAGAAAGTGAAAGCCTAACCTACAGTTAAAACGGGAGGACGGAAACCATTGTCACATTGACTCGAATTGTTTGTAATTCATGGAGCATGAGCAACAGATCCCTTACAGTACCAAAAATAAAAAAATGTCAATGTGACAACACCTTATTAAAGTATACGAGTTAATTTCTATCAATTTCTTTTGGAATTTTATTTTTCAATTACACACGTAGGATTAATATATTTCAAATTCAATCATTAACTTTGTTTTAATTATATATTTGATTTTGTAGTTCGTTAAGTTCAATTAAATATATGATTTAGGTTCTCAAATGATCACATACATTAAGATTTCAAGTGATAATATTGTAATTTTTCATCAATAAGAACTTGATACACAAATGTAGAATTAATATTGTATTTTGCATTTACCAGCATTTTGAATATAGTTTAGAATAAATTTTTGTTCTTATTAAAGGCTAAACTACACCTAGAAAAAACTATAAAATTGACAACACCTTTTGCTTCTAAATGGTTAATAATAGAGACGAAACATCTTTCCACTTCTAAAACTAGAAGCTGTTTTATATAGGGAGTTTAATTTAATCCGTTTCTAAGATTTTTAGAAGCTGAAAAATGTATTTGTTTTAAAAGCCTTTTTCTCACCATCCACAAAGAATCTTTTAATTACAATGTGAATACACTACTAAAAAATGAGCTTATTAGCAACTACCTATTCCATTGCAGATAACATTAAAATCCGTTGCAGATAAAATTCAGCAACGAAAATAGCAATTATCAGTTGCTAATTTTTTAGCAACGGATTATCAGTTGCTGAAATTCAGTTGCTGAATATGTAAATCAGCAACGGATATTCCGTTGATGATCAGCAACGGAATATCCGTTGCTGATCCGTTGCTGATTAGCGATAGAAATTTTATTGCTAATCCGTTGCTGATTTAACATGAATTTTTTAAATTATTTTTTTTATTTATTGAATTTTTTTAATTATTTGTGGCTGTTTCAAAAATTATAGATAAATATACAAAGAACATAAATTAATACTAGAAATTATTTTATCAAAAATAAGAAGTCAAATAAAATAAATTTCACAATAAATTTTTAAATCTCGTCAAACTTACATCAAAATAGATAAGTTACAATTTAATAAATATGTTTTATCATAAAGGTGGTGGTGGGGGTGGTGGTGGAAATGAACCAAAACAATGCTGACCATCATGAGGTGGGACCGGTATACGGTGGTCGAGGCCTCGGTCGATATACTGGATTAGACAAGGGATACATCTGTGGAGCCATATGTGACGGCATAGATGAAGCCATAGGTGTTGACATACCTTGGTCCATATTTGATGCCCAAGCTTGGTATCCCATATTACTAAGAAAGTTTTTGATTGAAGTCATCTCTTGTTGTAGTGATAAAATATGACCATCTCTTTCTTTTATTTGCTCTTTCAATGCCTGAATTGATGAGCTAGGAGGTGTTGACTCCATCGTATAGGATTGTGATGAAGCACTCGTACTAACCATGGATTTTGGCATACCAGGTGCACCATATATTCTACCCTTTCCAACTCCTCCTATAGCCGCACACCAAGCTGCTCCATCAAATGAATGATGATTTTCCCGATCAGTTCCATATCTTGAAATCATCTCTTTTTTGTAATTCTCCTACAATAAAATTAAATATAATAATAAATTCATTTTAATTTTAAATAATAATTAAATTACCTAAAAAAAATACTTACAACAACTTTTTTAGACTTGTTATCTATGAAGGTTTCAGGCTTCTTGGCACTCTGATGCAACACCGAAAACACATCATCCCACAGAGGTTCTTTTCCACCTGCTTTTTCTTGCTATCAACAAATAAAAAATATTAGACAAAATAAATATGAAAATTTGAAGTCCAACATAACAAATATAAACAATCCTTACCATGCTAGCTCGATATGATGCAAATGACACCGTACCTCCAGAATGAGTGCTTAATTTACCATCTGTTTCAGTTAGCCGATTATTTCTTGCAGATTTTGATCTCCTTTGAAATTCAAGGGTGGACCAAATTTCTTTAATCATTTGATTCCAATCATCATTGTTTATCCAAACCGGACCTTTATTAATGCAATCCATAATATTTGTGGTATTTCTGTCCGACATAGCTCTCTTACGAGCTCGTGTCAACTGCTGGTTCAAAGCAATTCTTGTCTTATCCTCCCAAATCTTTCGAACAATTAGTTCATCATCCTCAGAAAATATATATTTTTTCTATAAAAAAAAAACAAAAACAAAAACAAAGCTCAACATAATTGTTAACTAGCCTATATAATTACAATCACACAATCAGTAGTAAAAAAAATGAACATATTTGTTTTGGTATATACCTTACCATTTCTTAATATATTCCTAAAATATAATTAATTTACATATTCTAACCTAATTAATGTCGTTAGAGATGCAAAAACAATTATATATTAATTTATATTTTCAATCAATGAAATGGTCAAACAAACTTAATGCCTTTGCTATAAATTCTTTTAATTGTATCTAAGAGGTTCGTACTTCATTTTAGTCTTCACTTCCATAAAAAACTATTTTTACTATATTAATATTCCTTGCATCTAACATATGATGTGCATAGAAAAAAAGAATGTAACACCCTCAAATATAATGTCATGAAATCTCAAATATTTCATTACTAATGTCAAGTATTGAATAATATATCTAAGATTATGGATTTTTTTAAAAACATTTCGGCAAAGTTTCCTCTATTTTTGTTGGTACCAAGTTATCGACAACACTTCTATTATATGTCATTACAACTTCCATCTTGATCCAATCATCCTGGATCACATCTCATTCATCAAACAATCTCTGAGCACTAAATTATACTTATCAATATATTCTAGTCTCACAATATCAATTAATAAGTTAATATAAAAGTATTACTAAAACAATTTGAAAGATAATCAATTTCATCACTATAAGTTCATCAATTTAAAAATGTATAATGCCATACCTTAAACTCCTTAAAGAGTTCATCCCTATAAGTTGAATCAACTTTTTCCCAATTGTGCCATGGTCCTTTAAAATTTGACCTCAAAATAAGTCCGATCTCACGCCCACACGATGAGTTATTAAAGCTTTAAAAAAATAACAAAGATTTATTAAAATAATAAAGTTTAAAAAATAATTATAAAACTCAATAACCTTATAAATTTCAACTTACTATGTTGTTCCATATAAACGAAGCTCTCTTTTTTTTGTAATTGGATCCTTATGTGTGTCAAAACCCTGCTTTTGAACCCGTTGCTCATTATGCAATGGAGAAGATGTTGAACCGTGGATTGATGGGATGTCATCTCGATCCTCTGAATCTCTAACATTACAATCGTCTCCCTCATCACCTAATCCTCTTGCATTAACATCATCTCCCTCATCTTCATCATTATCACTATCTACTCTCTCATATTGTTCTCCTCTATCTTCCTCAACTCTCTCACCTCTCCTAACATCCTTGCCCCTCCAATCATAATAACCCCCATCAACATTATATCCTCCAAAAGTATATGGGTGATCTGGAGGGAAACCTTCTTGAGTTTGAAGTAAATCTTGAAAGCGAAAACCCTCGTACGATTGATAATCATCCCTCCTCCTATAATCTTGCTGAGTATGATGTGCATTCCAAGTAGGATTATAGCAATCATGCAACTCATGATGAATAGGTTGATGAGAAATGGATGCTTGGCTATTCGGCCCAGATGAAGGGCCATTTGATCTAGATGAAGTGGTCCTATTACTCCTGGAACCTAATATAGAACCACGTCGAGGCATGCTAGATACCTGAAATAGAATAAAAAATTAGCATCAATAAACAACATTATAGAATAAATATAACTGAATTATTTGTAATTATTGAATATGAACTAATTAATACAATAAGAAAATAAAATGAACAAAATAATTATTTTTAATTAATACCATTAATACAAACATAACTTACATCACTTAAAAATAAGTCCAAATACAATACATAAAAAATAAATTTTACAGTATATCATCATCATGCTGCTCATCATTATCATCACTCATAACCACATCATCATCATCATCATCGTAATTACCATTAACATCATCATCAAATTCTTCATTTGAAACCCTTTCAACTTCTACTGAATTTGCCTGTAATTGAAGCAATTCACAATGGTTGATTTCTGTATAATATGATGCTTCAACAAATATATTTGGATCATCAAGTGTTTGAGTAGGAAGGACACGACATGGTTGAGAAATCTCATCTAACTGAGCGACATCAAATGATCTTGTATTGTTATCATCTTCAATAAATTCACCCATGTTAACGTTATAGCGACTTCTAGCAGTTGTCTTAACTACTGCCCACCATTCAGAAGATTTATTGTCAGGTGGACATGTATAGTAGACTTGTTGACATTGTTGCGCTAGCACAAAATCTTCATTTCCATATAGTCGAGAAGTATGCTTGATTTCCACCAAACCATTTGAACGATGCATTCTAATTCCTCTTCTTGTATCATACCAATGGCATTTAAACATGAACACTTTGCACTTACTCCCCAAATATTTTAGCCGAACAACTTCTTCAAGCATTCCATAATAGTTACATTCATTGGCATCATAACAACTTCCTTTCACACAAACCCCACTATTCATCGTCTTTTTAAATCGACCATAACTTTTAGTGTGAAATTTGAAACCATTCACATAACACCCATTATAACATTTAACTAAATTTGAAGGGCCCATAGCAAGTGCAAAGATTTGATTCCCAGTTCCATTTGATTGATATTCAACCTATCATAACATTTAATACCATAATAAATATT
>Ga0307518_10002569_pt1 | contig 13248 bp, 12 predicted proteins | sample 25_EM_MG_FD_203889 | JGI IMG/M metagenome (GOLD analysis project Ga0307518, IMG submission 203889) | Populus trichocarpa ectomycorrhiza microbial communities from riparian zone in the Pacific Northwest, United States - 25_EM | ecosystem: Host-associated > Plants > Roots > Unclassified | place...
GTCTATTGGTTTTTTCTTGCTGTGTTCCCACGTGATGTCTTGGTTATCGACTTGGAACGGTTGAGGGATGTTGGCCGCGAGACATTGTCGATTTAGTTCGTGCTGTAGGTCGTTCAGTGTCATACCTCCGTTGGCGTCATGTACCTTTTGTGTTAGTACTGTTGGCGCTACGTGTTTTATGTGCGGTATTTCTGCGATTTCTACTAAGTCAGCGTCCAACATTTGGTCCACCCACTTATGCATAAATTGCCGTTGAGGTGGGTTCATGGGCCGTTGATGTACTGTCGTCCGGAAGGTTGCATCCTTGGGTATATTTAGGTCTATGTGTGCTCCTGGTATTGGTAAGACCTCGCTCAGTGCACATGCAAAGACGTCTGCATATTCCTTTAGTAGTTTGGTTACCTTTCCCCTTTCATCCGGTGTTAGGTCTGTGCCAACTTTGACATTTTGTATGATGTATTCAACTCTTTGCGGTGCGAATGGATCCGTTTTCCTGGTGAAAATACTATCAGTGCTCTTCGGTCTGGCTTTTTCCACACTCGCCTTTATTTCTGGTGCATTCGCCCTACTTGCGGTTTGTGGCAGCCTGGCCACTGAGTTTTCTGCATGCTCAGCGCTGTGGATCGTGTTCATGGCTTGTGCTTTGTCGCTTTCCATCAGATGATTGCGGAGGATCGTTGTGGTTTTGTTGTCCATGATCGTTACTTTGTCTGTTTCATAATCGTGCTTGGCTTTGAATGCATGTAGTAATGGTTTTCCAAATAGGAAGGACCATCCTCCATTGCTATCGAAGACTTCGAAGGTTCCGGTAGCTTCTACTCCCCCCATGTGGATCGTTCCTGACCACGTTGCTTCTGATGGAACGAGCACTCCATTTGCCATTCGCAATGCTCTGCTGGACAGGAGCCAGCCGCACAGGTTGCGCTTTATTTTGTTGAATACTGAGGAGCACATAGCTCCTGACATTGCACCTTCATCAAAGAGTGCTTTTACTTGTACCATCGTGCCGTCTGGATTTTTGAATGCAACTGGATGGAGGAATGGGACAGTCTTGTCGGTCATATTAGATGGATGATTGCGGTCGTTGTATGCTGCGGAATAGAGATCGATAATGCATGATTTATGGAGCAATACATGTGAGCCGTTGGATGTCATTGTAGATACGTCTGACGTCTGGGTCGTTGCGCTGTCCACTACAGCGACCCTGCCTCGTTTCCCTGGTCCTCTATGGCTACGAGTCTGATACTTTGTGCGGTATTCCTATTAAAGGGTCCGAGCGTCCTGTTACAGAGTGCCCTCCAGGCAATTTCACTGCGATCGAGCCAAGACGTGTCTCCTTCTGTCGTCGGGCAGTTCCTGCTGTCATGTCCATGTGTGCCACAACGGAAGCACTCCCCTGAGCATATCATCGCCGTTCCCGGCTTGAGTGGGTATGGTGTATGCTCTGAAATTCGTGTACCCGACCCGTGTTTGGCTGTCCATGCTGTAAGCTGGCTCTGGTATGTTTTATGGCCATCATCGTCTGGGAGCTGGTGGGGATATGTCTCTAGTGCCTTTCGGACAGCATTTTTCATCTCCTCCGAAGGTGGTATGTATGTGGTCGTGTGTCTGGATCCTTGTAGTAGTGCGAAGCGCGTGGCTGCTGGGTTTCCCGTTCGCGCAACAGGGCTGGTTACCGCTCGTGACACCGCTACTTGTCCGATAGTCAAGCGCTGTAGCTGCGCTGTAAGATCCGCGTTTGCCCTGTTCGCTGCCTCCACTTTGAGCAACATCTTCCTCTCTTTTTCCTCTTCTTTCCTCTTCCTATCCTCCCTATCCTCCCTATCCTCCGTCAATTTCACCGTGCCCACGTCCATCACTGCTGTGGTGAAAGCTACCCAGTTGGGGTATTCATTGTCCAGCTGTTTTCTGATCGCCTTCGGGAGGTTCTTTCTGACCTGGTAGATTAGCGTTGGCCCATCTCTGATTCCTGCTAGAGTGGCTAGTTCCAGCACGTCCTCTGCCCACTTCACATGTGACCATTTCTGCTGCCGCCCTACCATCTTAATTACTCCTACGTCCTCATCCGCAATTTTGTGTCCAAGTAGTTCTGTTTGGTACTCTCCCGATGTTTGTTTCACGCTTCTGCCTGCAGGCCACCTCGCATTGAATGCTATTACAAGGTCTTGCCATGACGCAGGGTTGTTGGCTACTAGGTCCTCATACCATTGCTCGGCCAGCGAGTTTGTCCCAAGGAAGTTGGACAACGACTCTATCTTCTGCGCGTCCGTGGCCTGCGGGTTCAGGAACATCATGCTTCGGTTATATGCTTTCATGAAGTCACTGGCATTCTCAGTCGCCGCTCGGTCTCCATAGAACAACGGGACTGCTTCCGCCATTACTCGTAGGCGCGGTGGGGGTGCTGGGTTTACTGGGGGAGGTTGTACCGGTGCTGGCTGTGCTGCGGGTGCTGGTAGTGCGGGCGCTGCTGGTGCCTGTAGTACTAGCTGTGCTGCGGGTGCCGGTGGTACAGGCTGTGCTGCAAGTGCCGGTAACACAGGCTGTGCTCTGGGTGCCAGTGGTACGGGCTGTGTTGCGAGCGTGTGCGCCCGCTGTCTCCGTACAGTTGTTGCTACTGCTGACGCTGGTGGCGTTAAGGGTGATAAGTCACCAAACGTCCTGTAGAAGTCGTCGTAGTCAGGACTGTTTGGGGAGGCTGGCCTGGACTCCGGGGGAATTCCGCATATGGAAGCTTGTTCTGGAGGTGAAGCTGGGGCTTGCTCCGGCGACTGCGGTTCCGACGGGACCCAGTGAGCAGTGAAGGGGCGTTTGGCGGTGTTGGTGACTGTGAGGGCAGAAAGCGACCTCGTGAGTCACGTTGGAGGTTTCTGTGAGACAGGTTGACGGTGATGTAACGGTAGTTTAAGACGGTGGGTTTGGACTCAGCTTCCTGTTTTTATATTCTTTGGTGCGTGTATGCCGTGTGGTTGCCTCGTGCTTGTACGGTTGCTTCTGTGCGGTGATGCAGTGGAGTGTGGCAGTTGGTGCAGCAGGTCTGTCTAATTGATGTGCGAGCTCAGGTCGAGCCCACTCTCATTACCACGATGAGGCAGGGGAATGGCGTCCATAGTGGTTCGTGCCGCCTCTCATGTACATGCGTGTCCGTCTCCTACCGCTGCTGACTCAGTGTCACCTGACCTGCTCGCCTGCTCCTCCCCTGGCCCCTCCTACTACAATGTCCACTATGATGGACCTGAGCTGACCGTTGACCCTTGCGCCTTGGCCCACACTCCCGGTGCTGCCCACTATGGCCCCCCTGCTTTCGATAACACGATTAAGGCCTTCAACTTGGTGCACTGTTTGGGGGTAGAGCCCTCCTGCCAAACCATCCACACCCTCGACCACATCGTGTCGATGGCTAGTGCGAGCCTAGACCAGCCCAAGGCCAGTCCGTCCTCGCTGAAGCACCCTCGTCTTGAGGAGCGCATCACGATGTATGAGGAGGATGCCATCTCCCTTGGGGATGATGAACCCTTCGCTCACGAACCCTTCACTGATGACGAGTTCAATGAGATCGACGCAATGGTCCTCGACTGCTACAACGCAACATCAATGGCAATGGACGCGGAGGCCAGCCTCTTCAGGCAAGTACTTTCTGCACGTGTGCTGATCGACACTGACACACTCCCTTTACATGTGCATTACACACCTGCACTGTATATAGCGAGTAGTCACTACAATATGTCATGTCATATCTCGAGTAGAGCATATACTTGTTTGTGTTCGAATAATGCGCGCTGTGCTGGCTGTAAGGGAAAAATGGCCAATAATAGTGAACTCTCTGGTGCTTTCTGGCTGCTAGACTCAGGCACATCCCGCCACTTTACCGGTGACATAGGCGATTTCGCCTCCTACAATGCGCTAAAGCAAGCACACTACGCCAAAACAGCTAATGGTGTAGCGCTGATTGCTGGCATTGGGACGGTTTTACTCCAGTGCCTAGACCACAACTCTGGGGACGAGAAAGTTATTACACTCACCCAAGTGCTCCATATGCCAGGCGCTACTGCACGCCTTATTTCTATGGGCAAAATGCTCCAGCGCAATTACAGAGTCACTGGTGATAAGAGAGGAATTAGCCTCACTCACAAAGCTGAATGCTTATGGTTTGGGCCAGACCCAGAAGATGATCACAACATCATTTTTGGGATTAGATCTATCCCAATAATTAGATCTAACTATATTGCCTCCATGAGCAAAGTCGATTACAACATTATGCACTGGAGATTTGGGCACCCCTCGAAGGAAGTACTCCGACGCGCGCAAAAGCATACACAGTGCTTCCCGGAGATCCACTTTCCTACTGAGGACTGTGTTTGCCCTGGATGTGCTCTTGGCAAGATGCCCAATCGAGCTTTCCCAGAGAATGAAAGACGTGCTTCCAAGCCCTTTGAACTGGTGCACTCTGATCTCAAATCCTTCCCGGTTACATTGTACCAGAAGTTTAAATATGTCATTACCTTCTACGACAATTTCACCTCTCACGCCTGGACCATGCCTCTTCGCTCCAAAGCTGCAGCAATTACAGCTGCCAAAGATTTCCTTGAAATGGTGCATGTACAACATAATGCGCACGTCGTTGGCTGGATGTCCGATGCCAGCGGAGAATACAAGTCTGATCTGTTTGATCGAGCACTCCTTGAGAAAGGAATTAAAATATATCAAAGTGCTCCAAGAACCCCCATGCAGAATGGCCACGCTGAGCAACTAGGGCGCACTCTCATGGATAAAGCTGAGTCTATGCAGCATCAAGCCTGCATCCCTGACTCCTGGTGGGAATTTGCATTCGCTCATGCAACCCACATTTACAACTGTACTCCGGTAGCTCACCTATGATGGTGCACCCCCCATGAAATGCTTAAGGGGGAGATGCCTAACATCGACCACCTCTGTGTGTTTGGCTGTGGAGCCTTTGTCTACCTCCCAGCCACAGCTCGAGCAAATAAGATGGCTCCCAAGTCAGAGCTAATGACCTATATCGGTGTTGCCCCTGGCAATGAGCACAACTTCTTGTTTATGTGCTCCACCAATGCAGTGTTTATCAGATCTATACGAGTGCGGGAAAAACTCAGTCACGTGCGATACAGCGACAAACGTCTGTGTATTACCTATACGAGTGCGGGAAAAACTAGGTAATACAATCAGTATACGAAATATATAGTGCGGAAAGGAAAAGTTGTGCCCACCTCAGTCGCGCGCGATACAGCGACAAACGTCTGAGGTGGGAGCTCTACAGTACCGGACTAAATATGAGCTGATGGAACAAAGAATGAGACAATGACAAGGCGCGGATGTTGGATCCGCGCCATACAGTACACAAGACACTGTGTTGGACAGTACAAGGGGTAACTTAGACACTTTACAAAGGATAAGTAAGACTGGGAAAGACAATAAACAACTGACCGCACTCCGAGTCGTATCGTATGTTGTGACAGAGCGCATGTTATGTAATCATTCCGCGGTCAGTATCTCGCGACTAGAGTGAACGCATCAATTTGCAGGATACCACTATGAACGACTTGCCAATTTCAACACTCCCCCTCAAGTCGGATGTAGCCCGAGTTCGACAGCAAAATGCTTCACTTTCGGCGACGGGAGAGCCTTCGTCAGGGTATCGGCGACCATGTCGGCAGTGGGGCAATAGATTAGGCGGATCTTTCCGTTTTCCACGACCCAGCATATGAAATGGAAACGGATGTCAATATGCTTGGTACGTGCATGGTACTGATGGTCCTTTGAGAGCGCGATAGCTGACTGATTATCAGAGAACAACGTGGTGGGTTCGTCGAATGGTGAAAACAGCTCTCCAATGAGCAACCGCAGCCATAAAGCCTCCTTGGCTGCGTGCGTTGCGGCCACGTACTTGCTCTCCGTCGTCGACAAAGAGACGATCTCCTGTTTCTTCGAAGACCACGACACGGTGCCGCCATCAATCAAGAAAGCATACCCAGAGATCGCTTTGCGATCCTCTGCCATGCTGCCATCTGCATCAGCATAGCCAACCAGTGCGCTCGGCGCTCCCCCATACGTGAGTCTTAAATCCTTCGTCCCAAGCAAATAACGATAAATTCGTCTGACGGCCTCCCAATGAGGCATGCCAGGATTGTTCGAGAAACGCGAGACGGTGGTCACAGCATACGAAATGTCGGGACGAGTGGTGAGGGAGGCATACATGAGTGAGCCAACAGCTTCATGATAAGGTACGTGGCGCATTGCGGCGTATTCAGCGCCAGTTGATGGTGACTGACCCAAATGTAGCTTGGTACTCGGTTCCATCGGGTTCAACACGGGCTTAAGCTCGTCGAAACCGAAACGGCGGGCGATCGACTCGATATAGGGTCGTTGACACAGTGAGATGGTACGTTCGTCTCTATTTCTCATCACCTCAATCCCTAGCAACCAGTGGAGTTCGCCAAGGTCAGTGATCTCCACGTGTCTCTTAATATCGCCCTTGAACTCATCAATTTCTCGTAGGGTCTTGGCCGCGATGGTGCAATCGTCAACATGAACGACGACAATAACAAGCTCACCGGGGGTCCTGCGCCTAAAGTACACAGCCTGGTCAACAGAGCACTGGGTAAAACCCAGCTCGTCGACAAGGATCTCCACCAGCCGCTGGTACCAGCGCCGCCCACTCTGTTTCAGTCCATACAGAGTCTTTCGCAGACGGCAGACTTTGTGGGGGTGGTCGGCAGATTCGAAGCCAGGGGGCTGGCGCATATATATGATTTCGTCATTGGTAAGTGTCCCGTTCAAATATGTGCCCTTGATGTCGATCTGATGAAGCTCCAGGTCTGATCGCGCTGCCATAGCGAGGACTGTTCGAATAGATGCGAGTGTTGCGACTGGGGCAAAAGTGTTGAAGTAATCAACGCCTTCGACCTGCGAATACCCTTGGGCGACAAGTCGGGCTTTGTGGCGGACCACATTGCCTGCTGCGTCCTTCTTTGCGCGGAAAACCCATTTGGATCCAACTACGTTGGCGCCGCGAGGTACGTCAACGAGTTCCCAAGTGCCGGCTGCCTGTAACATCACTAACTCCTCCTTTATGCCTGCCTCCCACTGCAGCCAATCTGGGCGATGGCGAGCTTCGGCCAATGAGCTAGGCTCTAGGGCCTCGGACTCAGCGGTGACCCCTTCCATCATCATGGCAAAGTTGATGGCACACAGGATGTCATCCGAGTCTTCGACAACCGTCATCAAGTACGCAGCTGCGAGGTTATCAACATCGAGAGGGTCGGTTAGTTCGGGGAGAATGACAGCCTCTGCGATCTCGGTTGGGAGCTGCACGCCTCGTGGTACAGTGGGTTGGCCACGTCGACCTATATTGCCCTGACCTGCAAGAATGTCAGCAACACCTTGGCTGGGCTTACGGACTCGCTTTTCAACAGGTGGGTCATCTGGAGGTGGTGCAACCTTGGGAGGAATCGGGATAACAGGGGCGGGCAGTGCAGCTCTTGTCACTGGAACTGGGGGTGGAGCCGTTAGTATCGCGTTAGGTAAGTTACTCTCTTCTTGCTCCCCCTCGCGAGATAACGGCTCAGCAGAGGTTGGGTCCCAGTACACGTTCCACTCGACAGAGACAGAACGTTTTTCAGGCCAGTAGACACGGCAACCATTAGGGCTGTCGTCATCAATGCCCACCCAGCGACCTTCCACAATGCGCCCACCCAGCTTAGTTCCCCCTTCAACACGCACCCAGACACGCGAACCCCACACGCGTGCTCGACTAAGGTCGGGTTTCTGCCCAGTAGCAGCTTCGAGGGGCGTCCCACCCTCAAGTGCTTTCGTCGGTGTCCGGTTCTTCAGCCAGACAGCGTGGCGGACAGCCTCGCCCCATAATGCACGAGGTAAGCCGCTCTCGTGTAGCATGGCTCTGACTTTCTCCAGCAAGGTACGGTTGAGACGCTCAGCAACGCCGTTGTGCTGCGGAGTGTCATGAACAGTAAGCTTTTGCTTCATTCCAGCTGCCTTGAGATACATAATAAACTCCTTTCCAAGGTACTCTCCGCCACGATCGGAGTGCAGTGCCTTGACAGCGACACCATGCTGGGTACGGCACCAAGCCTCGAACTGCTGGTAGGCGGTAAAGGCTTCGCTCTTCTGGCGGAGGAGATGCAGGTATGTGAGGCGGGTCTTGTCATCTGTGAACGTGATATAGTAACGTCGTCCTCCAAGGGTTTGGACGGGAGCTGGTCCCCATACATCTGTGTGCACCTCAGCAGCAAATTCTTCGGCACGCTTGCCAGCACGCTCCTTGGCGACAGGCTTCCTGGTGGCCTTCACATAGACACAGGCCTCGCAGAAGGTAGGTTCGTCTTTCGACAAATCAAACTTCAAGCCTGACACGAGTCCATTTTCAGCGAGACGACAAGTGACATTTGGTGAGATATGTCCCATCCTATGATGAAGCTCCATGACAGTAATAGTCTTGACCGCGTTCGCACTGTCATTCTCACCAGTGTGGATGACACGATAGAGTCCTGCCTGGGACTTAGGCACGCGCCAAGACTTCGGTGAGTGTGAGCTTGGTCGTGTCATACCCATTAGGCACATCAATGACCAAGTCACCGACTGCAGTAGCATTGAAGGACTGTTTGTTGGCGGCTGAGAATGATTTGGGTGGGATATCTGTGAGGGACGTGAACTTGTCCTTATATGGTGAGATATGATGCGTGGAGCCAGAATCATAGAGCTCAACAACAGGTGCGCTGATCTGGCCATCATGCACCAGACTAACAGAATCTGAGGGCAATTCAGCAGGGCCATCATCAGAGGTGACATCACCGGGAGGTAAGCTCTCTCCTCCTTCGTCTGTATCTCCCATCTCGCTGAAATAATCCTCCTCAGATGAAACATATTTCCACCTTTCTTCGTCATCGCCATCAGAAGAATCACTCAGCAAGTCAAGGTCACCCAGAGTGATCACTGAAAAGGCCCCTTCTTCTTCGGAGTCGAAGGTGGCCGCATTGGCTGAGTCCTTCTTGGCGTCATCAGTAGTGCTTCGACTCGCTGACTTGTCAGGTTTGGGGCATTGAGATTTAAAATGCTCCCTTGATCCACAGTTCCAACAAGGGCCACGCTGGCGGGCGGGTCCTGTGGAGCTGCTCCCTCGTCGTCCATCCCTCCAGTTCCCTCACCCCCGACTGGAGAAACTCCCAGGGGCCACAGCCAAGGCTTCATCACTGTCACGAGCCTTCTGTTTTGAACGTAAATTCCGAGTCTCCTTGCGGCCACGGCGTTCTGACTCTTCAATAATCAGGGAAATGAGGATGTCGGGGTCAATTGTCTGCGTTGGGCTGTACAGGCAAGCAGTTGCCAGTTGCCCAGACGCGAAACTAGCAAGGTATTTAGGAAGGGACTGAATGATAGTCGATCGATAATCCTTTTCTTCGATCTGTACGCCGACGGCAGCTAACTTGTCTCTCTTCGTACGCAGATCGTCCAAGAACTGGCGGACATCGCCATCGACAGGGCACTGTGAGCCCAAAAACTTCGTTCGGAGGTTGGTCTGAGCATATGCTCCTTTTTCCGTATACTCACGAACAATCTCGTTCCACATAGCCTCAACAACATCCAGACTCCATACACGAAGGGCAGTGGAGTCAGGAATCCGTTGGGTAAGCAGATGTTTCGCCATATTTTCGCTCTTCTGCCATTTCGCAAGCTCATCAGCGTCCGGAGGTGTTGTGGTCACAGTTCCGTCGGCAGCAGTGCTGGTAGTACTGACAGGACGTGCGGAAGTTCCGTCAAAGTGCGACCACAACTCCTTCGCTTCGACAGCGGTCCAGAAACGGAGCGAGAAGATCGCCCAGTTGGCGCCTTTGATGTCGAGCTTCGGGACGTTACCTGGAAGGGTATCAGTGGTGATGGGGATGGCAGTGGCCATGGTTTCGTGCAGTGAGAATATCGAAAGATAGGTGAGACGTTGATTTCAAGGCTATTAAAGCGCAGGGCTCATAACCTATCAGATCTATACGAGTGCGGGAAAAACTAGGTAATACAATCAGTATACGAAATATATAGTGCGGAAAGGAAAAGTTGTGCCCACCTCAGTCGTGCGCGATACAGTGACAAACGTCTGAGGTGGGAGCTCTACAGTACTGGACTAAATATGAGCTGATGGAACAAAGAATGAGACAATGACAAGGCGCGGATGTTGGATCCGCGCCGTACAGTACACAAGACACTGTGTTGGACAGTACAAGGGGTAACTTAGACACTTTACAAAGGATAAGTAAGACTGGGAAAGACAATAAACAACTGACCGCGCTCCGAGTCGTATTGTATGTTGTGACAGAGCGCATGTTATGTAATCGTTCCGCAGTCAGTATCTCGCGACTAGAGTGAACGCGTCAATTTGCAGGATACCGCTACGAACGACTTGCCAATTTCAACAGTGTTCACTGCTGCCCATGCTGTCTTTGATGAGCATCATTTCCCTCGCTGCCCCAAAAACCAGTGTGAACCTCTCGAGAACCCTTTTGGAAGGGCAAATTCAAAACCTACCACCGATTGACCAGGGAATCCCCCTGATGATATCGACAGTGATGATGATGTGGAACACAACCATGGCTACCCACATCCCCAAGTGCAGGATGATGATCCCAAGTGCAAGGAACCTGAGGCTCCTGAGGAAGAGCCTATTCAACCAAATCCTCCCTGTACACCATCTCCAGTGCCTCCACCGGCACTGAGAACACCTTCACTGGCAAGAAATCCAGCACCACAGTGCCCTGGCCAAGCTGAACGCCGCCAGAATGTGCCACGCCCTCCTGCAGTGAATATCTCTGCCCACCCCCAACGTGAACATAGAGCGCCCTTGCGCCCCAGTAACATATATGGTGAGCGGCGACATCCCGTTGAGCAACTCCGGGATATCAAAAGTGCCTCTCGATGGCGAGAAACAGTGGGTGAGGCCCCTAGGCCCCCACAACCAGACACACCAGACCATATCCCTGGTGGTTTCCCCGACACCTCTGCAACGCCCAGTGAGGAAGATGTGCAAAAGATGTGTGAGGAAGGGGGAGCAAACCTAGTCTGATTCCTGATGGGCAAAGCCCTCACAACCCACGAGCCTCAATATGAGAGTGTCTGCAACTGGTCCTACAAGGACATCGCTCACTTATCCCAAGCTGAGCAGAAACTCTGGCAACTTGCTTGCCAAGAAGAGCTCGATGTGCTGCGAAAGCACAAAGTCTTTGAGCTAGTTGACCGTCCCTGAGACCGGAAGGTCATTAAGAATCGATGGGTCTTCAATGTGAAGTCGGATGGCTGCAAGAAAGCCTGCTTAGTAGCAAAAGGCTTCTCCCAGGTCGAGGGATTAGATTTCGACCAGGTCTTCTCACCAGTCGTGCACTTTGAAACAGTGTGCCTCATGCTTGCGCTTGCCGCACTTGAGAATTGGTACATTACTGGACTTGACGTTCGGAGCGCCTACTTGTATGGCAAGCTCAACGACGAGATCTACATGGAACAACCCGAAGGGTTTGCTGTTCCTGGGCAAGAGCGCAAAGTGCTCCACCTCTGGCGTGCCCTCTATGGCCTTAAACAGGCTGGCCTAGCTTGGCAGCACACACTTGATGAGTCTCTGAAAGAGCTTGGGTTTGAGCGCTTTAAGTCTGAAGCAGGCATCTTCTTCTACAAGAAGAAAGGCACCAACATTGTCATCGGTATTATATACATTGATGATGCACTATTCTGCGGCCCTAACAAGGCTGTTGTTGATGCCATCAAAGCGCAGTTCATGTGCAAATGGGAGTGCAGAGACCTTGGAGAACCTAATGAGTTCCTCCGAATGCGAATCACTCACAAAGGTCGCGCTATCCACTTGGATCAATGCGCGTACCTCCAAAAAGTCATTGAATGCTGCGGCATGCTTAATGCAAAGTCCGCAAGCACCCCACTGCCGGCTGGCTACTATGCCGCCAAAAGTACAGAGCCTGTTGATGTGGATCTCCGCTCCCATTTCCAGACGGTAATTGGGTCCCTCCTGTATCTTATGTTGGGCACTAGGCCCGACATTGCCTTTGCAGTCACCCATCTCTCGCGTCATGCCACAAACCCATCTCAGGACCACCTGAACAAAGTGCTTTATATCTGTCGCTATCTTATTGGGATGTCTACATACTCCCTGGTATACAATGGTGGATCTGGTGCTGGACTGATTGCATCCATGGACTCAGATTGGGGATCAGACCCTACCTCTCGCCTCTCGCAGACAGGTTTCTACCTGAAACTTGCAGATGGCTTGATCAGCTGGACTTCTCGTTCGCAGAAGACTATTGCATACTCGTCCACTGAGGCTGAATACATGGCTTTGAGCGCTTGCGCTCGCCAAGTTACCTGGATTCGAAGTTTGCTCGGTGAGCTCGGCTATAAGCTGAAAGCTATCCCGATTTGTGGTGATAATCAGGGGTCCATATTCATGGCATCCAACCCTGTAACGGAGCCTTGCTCCAAGCACATCGACATCCACTACCATGGAATCCACGAGTCAGTCGCAAAAGGTAATGTGGAACTATTCTTCATTGATGGTGCTAAAAATCCTGCCGATCTGCTCACCAAGAACTTACCACACAAGAAGTTTGCGAAGTTCAGAGCTCAACTAGGCTTACAGTTTCCCTCTGGCAGCATCTACCACCTTATTTGCTGAAGTGCTCTACGTGCAGCACAGCGAGGGGGAGTGTTGAAGTTGCACATGCACCTGGCGTAAACCGTCGATGAAGTGCACACAAGACTGCGACCCATATTAGTGTAGACTTAGTAATAGTCCTCTTTAGAGTAGATGTTACATGTCACATGTCATACATCATAGTCACGCATCACAATGTTTGTTGTATATAAACAGCATACATCGCTTATATAATACAACAGCTCTTGACCAGCTACCACTATCATCTCAGGTTGTGCACTCCACCCAACAGGTGAGTTGGAGTAGCAGTTCCTCTACATATATAGGTATTGCTTCAACAGGGAAGTGAAACATGAGTAGCAGATTTGATGTGTCCAGGGAAGCAAGATCACATAATGCACCTGCATTGTCCCATACAACACAGACAGACGAAGCTGACAATTGGCCGTGCTACATGACCAGCTGAGATAGGGCCCAGCCATGGTGCATCCCCATGTCATACGAGTGGGCTAATGGTAAGGTGTTTCACCATGCCATATTGGTGGCTCATGGAAAGGTTGTCACCAAGTAATATT
>Ga0307518_10002570_pt1 | contig 13248 bp, 11 predicted proteins | sample 25_EM_MG_FD_203889 | JGI IMG/M metagenome (GOLD analysis project Ga0307518, IMG submission 203889) | Populus trichocarpa ectomycorrhiza microbial communities from riparian zone in the Pacific Northwest, United States - 25_EM | ecosystem: Host-associated > Plants > Roots > Unclassified | place...
TAAAACATATCTACTTAAAATATACTCATAAGATTCTATGTTTTTAAATAAGTACTTAAATAATTCCTTGGCTAATATAGAGATAAATCAACTAGATAATAATGCAAATAAAAAAGCAATAATATATAAAGATATACTAGTATAAATAAAATTGTTAATAGGTATTTTTATTATATAATAAATCATAAAAGTATAAATAATATACATTAAATATTTTCAGGTTGTCATTAATAAAAATCATAGTATAAAATCTTTAATTAACCTAAAACTATTAGTAATTATGTTTAACTGGACACCACAATGTAAAATATTACAATGCTGTGTTTTATTGGGAGATACAATTATAGAGTACATTTTTTGCTAAAATAATTATAATATTATGTGGACCATTTCTTTATTAATTCTGGTATTTATCTCATCTATCATTAAATAAAATTCATTTGTTTAATAATTCTAGATCTGTACTATTTATACCTAATCTTGCTTCATAAAATTCCTTTATCATATTAATACGGTTTTTCTTCATAGTTCTTAGAGGATATTTATCAAAATAATTGTCAAGCATATTAAACAATTCTTTCTTTCTATAAATAACATATTTAAATGCATCTCCTCTTTTATTATTAGGGTCTACACGACCACCATATATATCTATAAGTGGATCTAATAAATATTTATTTTTCTGACTAGCAGATAAAAAAACTTGACCAGAAGCTTTATTGAAGTATATAGAACCATCACTATCAATAAAACCACTTAGTCATCCATTATAGAAAGATAATTTATAAGGATAGATAAGTTTTATGTCAAATTTAACACATAACTTATTCATTTGTAATAAACGAGTAGGATTTCTTATTTCACCATTAACGGCTTCAATTAATTTTATTAAACCTCTACGATTACTCAAATTATAACGTAATGCATTAGCATTAGATATAGGTCTTATACTCCCTCCAAATTTATGTAATATTTGGTATAAAGCATCTTTATCTCTAATATCCATTACAATGTATAAACGGTAAAACCCTTTTTTTGTTAATATAAAGTGACCATCTCCATCTATAACACCTGCCAATCATTGATTAAATCCTTTGTCATCTCTATAGGAAGTTGAACTATAATTTTTAACATGAGTTGAATTATAAAAAGAAGAATAAATTAATATCAAACGTATGGCCTCTGAGATTCCTACTAACTTACTTATAATAATAAACTTTCACTTTTCAATTCTACAGGTTAAAATGCAGAATAGTCAAATTAGTTTGATAAGTGAATTAAAAAGAGTATTACTAATGTAAACACTATAATGTTTACGAGCTTTGGTTATCTGCGAATTGACTTTTTTTAGAAAAGTTTCTACGCATATAGTTTGATGCCTGTTATTAACAATACAATTACTGTTAATATCTTGAGCCAATTGACTCATAGTAGAATAAGCTATAACTTTTTTAATATCTTGTTGGAATAAACCAATTAGGGAGCTAAATACAGTTGTAATAGCACCTAATCATAAACATACCATTAGTACAGTTGAACTATATTCTATTAAAGGAGATGAACGCATTAATAAATATACCCCTGCAGTAACCATAGTAGCAGCATGTATTAATGCAGAAACAGGCGTAGGACCTTCCATCGCCATAGGCAATCAAACGTGAAGTCCTACTTGAGAACTTTTAGCCATGGCTCCTATTAATAGACATATACCTATAATAGTTACAACATTTTCATTCATATAAGGAGCTAGTGAAAAGATAGTAGCATAATCTAAATTACCAAACGATCATAGTATGGCAAACATACCTATAGTTAAGAAACAATCACCCACTCTATTTGTTAAAAATGCTGAAAGGGCACTTTGGTTTGCGGCTATTCTAGTAAACCAGAAACACACTAGAAGATAAGAACAAACTCCAACACCCTCTCAACCAACAAACATTAATAAATAATTATTTGCTGTAACTAATATAACCATCATAAATGTGAACAAGCTTAAATAACTAAAGAACCTTTGGTTATGCATTTAAATTAAAATTTATCATACTATTGATTTATTATATTTTATACTAACAATGGTTATTTATTTACAAAATTTCTACCTGTATTCATACCAGATTTAATCTTTCTAATAGAATTTATACCCTCAACCGTAAGATGAGAACGATTAGTAATTAAATTATGAATTTTAGATCAGTCAAGATAATCATACAATTTTATACCTATAATAGGGTTTTTATTAAAAAATGGTATAATTATATTGGTAATATCAGTAAAGTCAACTATTGTTAAACTAATAGCAGATTTACCACCGTATTTATAAATTTTCCCTGATCCAAAGTATTCAACTATTTTTTCTATCAGTATAATCTCCCTACTATGTTGAGATATTCTAAATCTTAATTGTACTCGATAACCTAATTTACTATTGGTTGATGGTATACGAACATCAAAGTTCCCTTCAGCGCTAATAAATCCTGATATTCAATAAGGGTCTAATATAACATTGTCATAATTTATTACAGGTCTTTCAACAGGAGTATAATTAGCAAATTCTGATTTTAACTTGTCAGATAAACCCCAATTCATTGATGCTTTTATATTTATTAATTGATTTAAACCTTTAACCGTAAGATGAGCCTTGTTATTAAAAAGTTTTACGGCTTGTTTAAATAATAAAAAATCCGCGGCTTTTTGAGTTAACAATGGATATTTTTCTATATGAAGAATAAATTTATTTAAATCTTCAATTGAATCTATTGAATAATTAACTATATCTCGGCTTCCATGCAAATGAATAGAACCAATACCACCTATTTGATGTTGTAATAAATATAATAAGTTAAGATCTTTTGTGTGTAGACCTATTTGAAATGTTAATTCAGCACGTCAACCTAATTTATGAGCTTTATTTTTAGATATAATTATACTAAATGAGCCCTCACCATCTATTAAACCAGATCAAACACCAGGATTTATAATAGTAGAATTATAGGTAGAATATTTTTTTAAATCGAATAGCTTAGATGGGTTTTTAACATTAGAGTTTCAACCTTGTTGCATGTTAAAACTGAGTTTTACGTCTCTGTTTCTTTCGAAACCCTTTAGAATACACCTTATATTTATTAAATTAGGATTAATAAATAAATTGCCGTCTACTCTTTGCTCTTTTACAACAATATTGTTTATTGTTGATTTAGATCCGCGATTGTCCATTTCCTTTTCAGTCATCTTCTGACTTATTACCTTACCTAAGTGATTAGTTCAGCCACATATATTTTTTCAAACACTGTTTGGTATCAGAAGCTTTAGGAGTTCCCCGGAGTTTGACAATTTATCCCCATAAACGCGTTTTCCCCTGACACGTCCCCGAGGATCATTATTCATATAACCTATTGAATATATATGTACTAAAGAAGAAACTATTAGTACAGGTATAAGCATAGAAACTGTTAGTGAATCAAAATGAAATCCTCAAGAAACATTTAATGATTCAGAATCAATTCATCTAAATACCTCTATGGATACAGGTATATTATTTAATCCAACTTCAAAGAAAGCCAATACAGCTAATATTGTTGTTAATACAACAGCTGTACATGTAATTATTTGAGATCCTGAAACTCCGATTTTTCTACCAAAAAAACCAGAAGCTATTGATCCTAATAGTGGTAAGATTATTATAGCTAGATACATTATTTAAATTCTATTGCAATACTTCCTCTTCGTTTTCCCCCTTTTCCATAGGAATATACTTGTTCCCTTAGGATGGCTAGGGTATTCCCATAACTTTTAGGTTATGCCTGACTATATCTTAAGCAAATAATTATTAAAATAATATAATTATTCACCAACCTACATTTAGTCGATGAACTGCACACCTTTAAACCAAATAATAGTGAATACAAATTTGTATTCCTTCTTATTAATTAAAAGGTACTTGGCTGCGGATAGTCTATTTCATTTCTTCATACAAATCGTTTTTACCATAAAACGAGTCATTACCTGTTCCATTAATTACATTACTGTATTAACTTGGTAGATTTGTCTTTAAGAGTTTCCCGTCAATTTGAAGGTTTTGCCTTTGATTGTTATCATTAGAAACCAAAGACTAGATAGAGGTTCACTCTACCTTTTTTGATCTGACTCTGCTGTGCCTAGTTCAACAATGTGATTATTTGTGTCTTTATAAAGTGAAGTAATTCTTTTAAAAAACATATATTTTTTGATAAGTTTTATTTTTACAAAATAGACAATTGAAGATAATAGAGTAGTTTAATCTATAAAAAGCTACTAAAATACCTAAACCTATAGCGGATTCTGCTCCAGCTATGGCAATTATATAAATAGCATATGTTTGACCTAATATATCGTCGAAGCTAAGTGAACTAACCAATATTAAAAATGTAATAGCTAATAGCATTATTTCTATTGAAATAAGCATTAATATAATGTTTTTTCTATTTAAAACAAAACCTAAAATTCCAATTGTAAATAAAATTAGTGATAAATTCATTGTATATATGTTTAAATTAATATCTAATATTATAAAAATGTCAATAAATAAGTGATTTTAACACTTAACCTGTTGTAATAATTTTACATTCTTGCACATAAAATCATCTGTTTATCAAAAAATCCTACTAATGTAGGAATTCCTGCAAAGAAAATTAAAAGCATAGCTAAACTTAAAGTAAATAAAGGATTTATCTAATAATAACCTTTTAATTGATCAATAAGTTGAATTAATCAATAAGTTGAATTAGAACTTTAATGAGGACAAGTTTATAAATTATTTTGTCATATTAAGAAATATTAATGCCAATATATTGGTTATATTTAATCATTCTTCTGGTAAAAAAATAAATAATGTTACTATAAATGTTATGATTGATATAGATAAACTCAATGAACTTGATATAGCTATGTTATTTATTTTTATGTTTATTTTTTTAACAATAATATTTTTATTTCAGTTAATAAACCATCTGCATTAAATTATCTAGTTCAGTATTTAACGTATAATCTGGTTTATCAAAAAACATTTGTTTTATAATAGCTAAATAATATGCAGCACTTATAACACTTGTTAGTATAGCAACTATTGACATAAATTATTATGTCAAATTAAAAAATAATGTCAGTTTATTAGTAATATTTAATAATTCTTCTGGTGTAAAACTAAATAATAATAAAATGATAATTAACCGTATAAATACAAAGAATAAAAATACAAAAGAAGTATTATAAATATAATCTTTTATTTTATTACCTATTTTTATATACCATTTAGTTTTTTGTCACAATTTATAACAAGATCATATAAATGTAGGTAAATCTAAAATAATTTCATATTTAATTATAGATTGAATATAATCTCTTATGTCGAAAACAAAATCAGGTATATATAAAAAAACATTTATGTATATATCAGGGAAAACAGAAGTAATAGTAAGCAATAAGGATAAAGCACTTAATATAAAGGTAATATAAGGTAATATATGTTTTAAAGATATAAAATTAAAACGACATAGAAAAAAAATAATAGATTGTGAATTTGATTTATATTGTTCCAAATTCTCTTTAGCTTTTTTGTATTTACTATGTTTATTTTTTAAGTCGTCTGATAATTCTTTATATAAGTGCTTCAAACCTTCTTGTTTATTATTACCACTGTCTTCGTCAAAAAATTCTTTGTAATGAGACATAATTTCTTGCATAGAACGATTTTTGGATTTATCTGGAATAATCTTATCAAGCTCTAAGGCCTTTCTTAGAGTTTTAAGTGCCTCATCAGCATCTAACAGTTCATATTTACATTCTTTTTTATGTTTTATAAAAGTTTCTAATTCATCCTCACTTATAGGAGGTGAACTTTTTAAACATACGTAAGTAAAATAATGTACCTTAGGCTCCTCTAAGCTTATTAGATAATAAGCTAATAAACTATTATTAAACACTAAATATATTATACGAACTGTTAAAAGAATTAAACCTTTAATTAAAAAGAAAAAACCTACAAGTAATAGATCAATAAACTGACTAACCATGGATTTTTCTGAATATTTACATGTTTTACAGAATAGATAAAATCCATAGCTTTGTAATCCCACTGAAAGAAATATGGATATTAAATCACTAGTTGATATAAGAAAAATACCCCCTATTATAATAAATAATATTATTAAAGAATATTCTATGATTATATATTGTTCTCTCATTTTATTTAGAATTATGGTTTCATAATAAACCAATTTAGTAAATAAAAGTCTGTCCGGATAACTATATTCTTTTAATCAAACTTTTCTAGGGTAAAATGAAGTTAAAAGTAGTATTATGCTACTAATTAATAAAATAAATAAATGAAACGCATTTGTGATAGATGTAGTAGTATATAAACTACCGAATATACCTATATCTTTATTTAAAAATAAAAGGTATAAATTATCATATGTAACCAAACTTGCAATAAGTAAAATAGTAATTGTTGCTCTTGAATATAAAATAGATTTATCACGTCTTAAAGTAGTTGAATTAGATAATAATAATAAAATTAATGATGTTGTTAACATTAATAAAAAGGAATATTAAAACTCCCATTATTTATAGCAAGATTAATAAAACTTTTACTTTTATTAAAATTTTTAGGATATTAGGTATGTCTATACATAAATATTTAACTTTATGATCCTCAATAATATATGGATACAAATAAAAATAATCATACAACATCAACAAAATGTCAATAAAGTATTCCAGCTTCTAATCCTAGATGGTGGTTATTTGTTAAATGATATGCTAATAGACGTCATAGACCTACAGCTAAAAATGCTGTACCTATCATTACATGTAATCCATGAACAATATGTGTTAATTTAAAGACTTTTTATCCTTTATCTCCATTTCTCTCAAAATGGTTCAGACTATATCATCAATTTATTATAAATAAAATTGCAGGGTTTTGTGTTGAGATTTTTGTAAATAAAGTACTCACTTACTAGTCGTTGAACCTTGATAAATCAGATTTAAAATAAAACCACTTTTATATAATAATAATTTTATTGATTTATCTTTGGCTGCATATTATCCCTCATAATACTGAAATAGGAGTTCTATGCAATTTACCCTGTTTTCTATTAAATTAACTATTTTTATACATTATATCATTTTTTGATGTAATAATCTTAATAATCATTAGTTTAATAATAAAATAAGTCCCTTATTATATTTTCACTTTACAAATTATTATTTATAGTGTTTATTAATTTAAAAAGGGGCTGAGATTAACCCTGTTCCAAAGTAAAAACATGATCCAAAAGCTCCATCTGATATAGTGAAAGATGAGACTGAATACTCCACACCCTGTAAACCTGTAAATATAACTGCCAATATAATAGTATATAGTAGACCATATAAAGCTTTACCTCTCTTTCCGTTAATTAAAAAATGATGTCCATATGTAACAGTAAATCCTGAAGAAAGTAAAATAACTGTATTAACTAATGGTAGTTCAAAAGGATCAATCGCTTCTACTCCCATAGGGGGTCACATTGCACCTAATTCAACTGCAGGAGAAAGAGCACTGTGAAAAAATGTTCAAAATATAGCTAAGAAAAATAAAGCTTCAGATACTATAAATAAACCAACACCTATATTTAACCCTCTTTGAACGGCGAGGGTATGGTTACCTAAATAAGTACCCTCTCCTATAATATCTCTAAATCATAATGACATAGATAATACCAATAATGTTATACTTAGAAATAAATTATTTTCTGCGTAAGCAAACCCATGAAAGGATAAAACTGCAGAAGTAGTAAGGGTTAGTAGGCTAATTGATGTATATAAAGGTCATGGAGAAGGAGACACTAAATGAAAAGGATGGGCCTGGAAATTACTTCTATTCAAATTTAACATGCTTTTTAAAAAACTCATCTCATAATACAATTTACTATATAAGTGGTTATAATAATAATATAATATCTATGGCTTATTGGTGTTACAAATACAATACGGGTAACCACAAAAGAGCTTACCACAATTAAGACATTTGCTACCCCTATTACTATTAGGATGAGTAATTACTTTCCTATTACCGCTACACGTATCACTATTGTAATAATAGAGATCATTTAGCCCTGAGATATGCTTTCTATATACAAAAGAATGAGTACAACAAGGTGTATCTTTATTATCAATAGGTTTATTTGGTTCTGATTCTTTGTTATTATCTTTGGTAGCTAAAAAAATAAAACCAATAATAATAACAAATGTAACAAATATAAGTATGTAAATTATATTAAATGTAGTCCATTCTATGCTTGAGTTAGTATTGTCGGGGTAAAATAAGAATAATGCCAATCTATTTTTTACAGCGGAACTATTAAGAATGTGTATGTTAATTGATTTATATGAAGATAATGTAGAAAGACTTCTTTTCAAATTTAACATGCTGTTTAAAACCATACATGCATTTTACTTCACCCTTTCTCTTAAAATCATACCTAGTTTACTAATAGATACACTAACAGGAGTAGTAAATCCTACTAAAAATAAACTATCCATACCAAAATCAGAGCTGTAAATAAGAGTTGATACTGAATAGTGTATAGCATCTAATATAGGTGCAGGATATATACCTAAAATAATTATAGGTACAACCAGTGTTAATATTACTACTAATTCTCTTTTACTTAAGTCTGGAATATTAACTGTAAACATTTTTGAATATGATCCTCCAAATGATATTCTCTGATACATATATATAGTATATGCTGCAGAAAATACTATTGAAGAACTAGCAAATACACCAAATAAGGATGATCTTTCGAATACCCCATATAATGACAAGAATTCTCCTATAAAGTTTAATGATAGAGGAACTCCACAGTTTCCAAGACATAGTATAAAAAATAAAATAGCAAACAATGGCATTATTTGAGCTACTCCTTTGTATAAAGCTATTAATCTAGTATGAGATCTATCGTATAATATACCACCTGCACAAATAAATAGACCAGGTGAAACTAATCCGTGTGCTAACCCTAAATTAATACCACCTTCAATTCCCTGTATACTATTACTAAATACACCTAAAAGATAAACTGCTGCATGAGAAACCGAACTATAAGCTATCAGTTCTTTAACATCTATTGTTCTTAGAGTACTAAGACTAGCATATATTATAGTAATTACACCTATTAAATATATTATATATGTATATTCCATATACGCCTTAGGTAATATAGGTAAGATTAATCTGAATATACCATATAAACTTAGTTTAAGAACAATAGCAGCTAAAATAATACTTCCACCTAAAGGTGATTCAACGTGAGCTTTTAAAAGTCAAATGTTTAAAAATATTGTAGGAGTTTTTACGGCAAAAGCTATAAAAATTCCATAAAATAAAAACAGTTGTGTTAAATAAATGAAATTTCCTTTAAAAAGAGTATCAAAATCTGTAGTGCTCATTATAGATGACATTGCTAATATAGATAATAATAAGAATAAAGAACCTAATAACGTATATAAAAATAAATAAAAACTAGCCTTTACTCTGTTATCTGATCCAAACATACCTATTAATATAAATAATGGTGGTAATATACTTTCAAAAAATATGTAAAATAATAAAATATCTAATACTAAAAAAACTGCTAATAATAAAGTTTCTAACAACAATATTATAATAACATAAGATTGTACATCTTTTGAAATGGATTTTCAGTTTGATAACAGTGATATAGGTGTTATTATTGTGGTTAATAATACAAAATATATAGATAAACCATCTATACCTAAATAAAAGTTAAAATAACTTATTTCATGATATTCTTGTACAAGTTGGAATTGATTTGTACTAAAGTCAAATATAATAAATATTACTATTGAAATAAATAAACTAATCATAGATGTAGTTAAAGCTATTAATCTTATATTTATTAATGAAATTCCATTATTTATATAAATTAATATTACAAAGACACCTATTATGGGTATTAAAAGTAAAGAAGATAACAACATTTATAAAAAAAAACTAATAAATACCTCTGTATCGTATAGAATGATAATCTATCAGTCATACTTTTTATTAACACCATAAATATATTAAGGTAATAAGTACAGTTTTATTAGTTTAATATAATTCCTTTTAAACTATAAAAATGAGTAGTAGCCAATATAGGTGACATTGCTAATGTAAATAATAATAAAAAAACTTAATAACGTGTATAAAAATAAATAAAAATTATTATATTTTCTAATTGTCTATAATTACAATTTTTGTAAATACTTATTTTTAAATAAGAATCCACTCTAATTGTTTATATTATGGTTTTTGTATTAAAAAATAATCTATTAAGCGGCAAAAATATAGTAAAATAGCACATTAAATAGCGAAAATATAATTTAAAGTATTATTTATTACATAGATAACTAATTGTTGAACCAACAACCCATTATGGAAACATATTAATTGTTAAGGTATATGTGGAAAGACGAAGAAGATATTTCACAAAGATGGAAATCTATATCTGGAAACATTGAACTTGCAATGTCTGGTGGAGGAAAATATACTTATTAATTAATTAAAGAAAGACATTTACTTATCTATTCTGTAGTGGTAAAGGAATCTTTTCGGGGTTTGGTGCCAACTAGAGGTGTTTTAGGACTTTATTAATAAGTTGGTTTAGATTTTTTTAATAAAGGGAAGAACTGCTAAAGAGCTGACAGGTACTGACGGTTCCACTCTAATCGGGTAACAATAGGAGGAATTGGAGTAAACCTCTCTGAATAAAAAAAAAGTTCAGTTATCAGAAATAAGTAACGTCTGGTAAGCTACTATTATTATGAAATTCACTCAATTTAATCAAAAAGGTTTATTCTCCATAAAAAGAATAACAAAGTTTGCGTCGTCGGTACAATACATAAAAGAGGTTTCAATGTTGGTAATTTGTATAGAGGTAATTTAAATAGAGGTAATAAGTGTGGATTTAATCCTAGTAACATTTCTTTAAGTAAATTCAATAATAAAGTTAGGTATAGAGTTAATAGTAATAATATCCAAACTTTTAGAGTTTCTAAACATAGTTGTCGATATGGTGGATCTTATCTAGTGTTACACACACATAAAACTCATTATCAAACTAGTAGTCCAAATAACAACCATTCTAATAATAATATAGAAAATAACTATTCTAATAGTTTAGATAATAACAACTTGAAATCATCTGTCTATCAAGGTAATATACCTTTTAGATATGATGATAATTACAAGAATAAAAAAATATCTGTTACTTTTAGTATATATCACTATAGGGAAGATTGGATTAGAGTTTTTGAAAAGGTTTTACAAGTTGGAAATGTATATACAATGTTTGTTAGAGTACGATTCAATATTAATATGTTTTGTATGTTAGGTAAACAAAGTGGTTTTATGTATAATAAATCTGAAGATTTATTGAATATTTGTGTTTTAATAGAAGATAGGTTAAATCATTATATGAATGACTATCAGTTACTTTTTGAGGATATATCATACATAGAAGTTACTTTTAGACTAAAAGACAAAGTGTTGTTATCTGAATTTGTAAGCTTATCTGAAACAGCTAAACAGAATAATATCAACTATCTGAGTGAAAAAGATATTACTAGTGATAATAAATTATTATCAATCCCTATATCTATAAATGAAAATTATTTAGGTAATCCATTAAGTGTAGACATTGATAAAGGTTTTATTACAAATATAAAACTTATTGTGGATAAGAAAGAAGTAAATTTTCTTGACTTAAAGAAAAAAAAATGCTTATCTTGGTAAATAAAACTCAGAATTAATAAATACTTTTTATAGTGGTTATAAATTCTATTTAATTAGAAATGAGCAAAATCTTCTTACAGTTTTAGCTATTAAAGGTTTAGATCAATTTATGATAGATAAAATAAGGTATACTCTTAATGGTATTATGTTGGAAAGAGTAAAAGATATTTTTGTTGATGATTATATTAAAAGAGTTTCAGGTAATAAAACCATTTTTATTAAAGATGGAGAAGTACTTAAAGTAGAGAAGTCTATTGAACTTAAAAGTTTATCAATAACTACCAAGGATAAAGGGTTTGTTGAAGATTATAACATAGGTCTTATAGATACAGAGACTTACAAAGCTAGGGATGGTAGTATCAAAATACATGCTTTAGGATTTAAAACTGTTTTAGATAAAGATGTTGTTATGTTTTATATTGATAAAGAAACAATGGATCATTCTAATTTAATTTTAAATTTTATTAATGAAATACTTAGACCTAAATATGCTAACATTAGATTCTATTGTCATAATTTAGGTGGTTATGATATTGTGTTTTTATTAAAAACTATTTATTTATTTAATGAAACTAAATCAAATGAACAAGATAAATATAATGTATCTTTAATTTTAATAGATAATAGAGTTTTAAAGTGTGATATTAAGAAAAATAATTTAAGTACAGTTATTATAGATAGTTATCCAATTTTACCTAAGAAATTATCTGTATTAGCTAAAGATTTTAATGTAGAAACTTTAAAATCAATATTCCCTTATGAATTCTCTTTAGAAGATAATCTAATTTAGAAAGGTTCTACACCTAATATTAATTATTGTAATCGTATATCTGTTAATGAATACAAAGATTTATTTAAAATAAACTGATCTTTTAAGGATGAAACTCTTTTATATCTTAAAAATGATTTATTATGTCTTTATCAGGTTATGATTAAAGTTAATCCTCAAGTTTTTATTGATTAGGATGTTGATCTTAAACATAGTCTTACAATATCTTCTTTAGCAACTCGTATCTTCTTACAAAAATATTATAATAATAATATTTCTGTTATTAATAGAGCTAGTTTGTATAGAGATATCAAACAGGCTTATTATGGAGGGATAATAGAGGTTTACAAACCTTATGGTCATAACCTTTATTATTATGATGTAAATTCTTTATATCCTTTTGTAGCACACCAACCTATCCCAGGATTGGTTTGTACAAATATTACTTATTATAAATCTAAAGAAGATATTGATAATTTATTTGGATTTTTCTATTGTATAATTAAAACTGTAGCTGATAGTTATTTAGGAATTTTACCTAAAAGAACTACTAGTGGTTTAAATTTTCCATTAGGTGTTTGAGAAGGTTGATATTTTAGTGAGGAGTTAAAATTTGCTAAGGCAAATGGTTATATTATAACAGCACTAAAAGGTTATA
>Ga0307518_10002571_pt1 | contig 13243 bp, 12 predicted proteins | sample 25_EM_MG_FD_203889 | JGI IMG/M metagenome (GOLD analysis project Ga0307518, IMG submission 203889) | Populus trichocarpa ectomycorrhiza microbial communities from riparian zone in the Pacific Northwest, United States - 25_EM | ecosystem: Host-associated > Plants > Roots > Unclassified | place...
GCGACTCCAATAAAATCTTTGTTTTCCCCCAAAAGAGAAAAAACCCTTTTTGTTAAATAAACAAAAAAAGCGGGAGCCGTCGCCTGACGTCGTGTATCGACAACGGCAATGATAGCCTTGATATCCTTAACAGTTTCGAGTAGAGAAGAAATAGAAACAAAAGAGCAGAGTTAAGTAGAAAAATAAAAATTTTCATTAATTTCCAATTCCTATATATAGGCTTACATAGAACTTGGAATGAATTAAAACTCTCAACAACCTTGAGAGATTAATTATTGGTTTTGAACTAACAAACTTAGCAAAAAATTCCTGCTGCAAACTCTAAAAGTAAAACGATTACATAGAATTCAAATAACATAATTGTACTTAACTCTATCTTTGTTAAAGGCAGAATCTCATAATTCTAACACTTCTCCTTGAGACTTGCCTTGGAAAAACCAAGTTTCATCCTTAGAAATTCCAGCCTTGATCTAGAAAGAGCTTTAGTCATTATATCAGCAAGTTGAACATCTGTTGGATAATAGTGTAGCTTTATAAACAGATTCTTCTTAGCTTCTCTTATAAAGTGAAATTTCACATTGATGTACTTGGTTCTACTATGTTGAACTGGATTTAGAGCAATAGCAATAGCAGATTTGTTGTCACAATAAAGCTCAGTTGGTCAGCTTTGTTTTTTACCTAAATCAGCAAGCAACTTGTTCAACCAAATTGCTTGATTTGCAGCAGCTGCCATGGAGATATACTCTGCTTCTGCAGTTGATTGTGCCACCACTTCTTGCTTCTTTGCATTCCAACAGATTGCATCTGAACCAATGTTGAAAACATACCCCAGAGATGCTTTTCATGTCATCAACACTCCCTGCCCACTTACTGTCTGCATAACCAATTAGTTTTACTCCTCCTGTCTTCGAGTACCAGATACCAAGATCAGTTGTTCCTCTAATGTACTTCAACACCCTTTTAGCAATTCCCATGTGAATATTGCTAGGTGAGCTCATGAACCTTTACAGCAAACCAGCTGGAAACATCAAGTCAGGCCTAGTTGTTGTCAGGTATAGTAGACTACCCACTAAGCTTCTAAATGCAGAGGGGTCTTCAAGTTTCTCACTATCATTCTTTGAAATCTTCTCATTTTGTGCCAAAGGAGTTGCTACTTCTTTGCATGACTCAAGTTTGAATTTTTTGAGTATATCAACAACATATTTACTTTGTGAAACAAAAATACCCGAACTACATTGATGTATTTCCATTCCAAGAAAGTAGTTCATAATGCCAAGATCAGACATTTCAAAAACATCTTGCATTTCTGTTTTGAACTCTGCCAGCAACTTTGCATTACTTCCAGTAACTAGCATGTCGTCAACATAGAGTGATATTACCAGCTGCAGACCATCTTCATCTTGTTTCAGATACAAAGTAGCTTCATTTTCACTTCTCTTGAATCCCAGTTGAATCAAATAAGTGTTAATTCTGTTGTACCAGGCTCTTGGTGCTTGCTTCAAGCTATAAAGAGCCTTGTGTAGCTTGTATACTTTGTGTTCATCACCAACAACTACAAAGCCTTCTAGTGGCTGAACATAAATTTCTTGAAGGAGTATTCCATTTAGAAAAGCAGACTAACATCTAAATGATATACTCTCCATTCTTTTTGACCCGCAAGAGCAAGTAGGAGTCTTCTAGTGTCATGCCTAGCTACTGGTGCAAAAGTATCACTATAGTCCACTCCAGCAATTTGAGCAAAGCCTTTAACAACCAATCTAGCCTTGTGATTGAAGATTGAACCATCTGGATTGAATTTGGTTCTGAAGACCCACTTCACACCAATTTCCTCTTTATCTTCAGGAAGTTCAGTCAATCTCCAAGTTTCATTTCTTTCGATGGAATCAATTTCTGATTTCATTGCTTTAATCCAAGCTGGAACTCCTGTAGCTTCAGTGTAGTTTGTAGGCTCAGGATGTACAAGATTACATCTTTTGTACACATCAGACAATGGCCTCACCTTAAGTACTACTGTATCTGAAGTTGCTTCAATGTCTGGTTGAACTTCAACACCAATACTTCTTACTGTTGGTTCAAGTGCAGCTTTGTTTTTCTGATCAACTCCCTTTAAGTCCCAATTCCACCAGGAATTCTCATCAAAATACACATCTCTACTGATCTGAATTTTAGCTACATTCAGATTGTATATTCTGTAACCTTTTAATTCTGTCGCATATCCCACAATAATTCCTTTCTCTGCTCTTCCATCCAGTTTCCCTCTTTTGGCAGATGGCACAAGAAAGTAGCACAATGATCCAAATGCTTTGAGATGTTTGGCAGTAGGTCGGAAACCAGACCATGCTTCCACTGGTGTTTTGCTTTGAACAAACTTAGTTGGAAGTCTATTAAGCAAATATACTGAAGTATTTACTGCTTCAACCCATATAAACCTTGGCAACTTCTTTTCAAACAAAATACATCTGGACATCTCCATCACAGTCCTGTTCTTCCTTTCAGAAACTCCATTATGTTGTGGAGAGTATGGAACTGTCAGCTGGTGTACAATCCCAGCTTCTAAACAAAAGGCATTGAACTCCTTCAAAATATACTCTCCTCTATTATCAGTTCTCCTGACCACTTTGAGTCCCAATCATGCTCTTGAAGTTTTTGAACATTAATAGTGCTTGTGACTTAGTTTTTAGAAAATAAACTCAAGTCATTCTATTGAAGTCATCAATGAACAATATAAAGTACATATTATTGCTCAAAGAGGCTGTGCTCATTGGTCCACATATGTCTGAGTGGACTAACTCCAGTTTGTGAGTTGCTCTTTTAGATATACCTTTGGGAAATGGTTGTCGGTGTTGCTTTCCCAGTTCACAGCTTCCACATGTTTGGGTAGTAACATAAATTTCAGACATGTTTTTTACCATACCAGTATCATACAGCAACTTTAATGATTTGAGATTGTAATGACCAAATCTTTTGTGCCAAAGAATGCTTTCATCAATTTTAGCACTGAATACATGTCCTTTAACAGCATCAAGCTTCAAATAGAAGCTATTACCATCCATTTTGATTTTTGTTATCTCTGAATCATGTGTATCAGTGATAAAGCAAAATCTCTCTTTAAAAAAGACTTCATAACCATTCCTAAACATTTGTGCAACACTAAGGAGATTTTGATCTAGTTCTGGAATGTAAAGAACATTTGTGATGGTTTTAATACCTCTATTTATGTTGACCGCAACAGTGCCTTTTCCCTTAGCTTGCACAATATCTCCATTTCCCAACTTGATTTTTGGTTGAACTGATCTGTCAATAGAAGAAAAGATTGATAGAAACTTAGATATGTGACTAGTGCAGCCACTGTCGATAAGCCATGTATTCAGCTCAGAAGTATTGCTAGCTTGTGATGCCATAAACAGATCAGAAGTATTGCTAGCTTGTGATGCCATAAACAGATGCTCCTCATCATCTTTGCCTTCTTCAGAAACATTTGCTTGTTGTTGTATTTGTTGCTGAGATTGTTTCTTCTTGATTCTGCAAAATTTCCCACTATGACCAAGATTATTACAGAACACACATTGGAGAGAAGGTTTACCCTTAAACCAGCAATCTTTCTCAGCATGGTTAGTTCTTCTGTAATAAGGACACGGTAACAAAATCTGTCTTCTTGAAGGTATACTTATTTTCCCTTTAGAAAACTTGACAAGTTTTTTTCTTGGCAGGTTACCAACACTCCTTCCCTTGTTGTTTGCTTGGAAAGCCCCTTCAACAGCCTCATCATCTCTCATATGAACCCTTTGCTCCTGTATATGAAGTTTGCTAATTAACTCTGCAATAGTAAGATTTTGCAAATCGCAAGATTCTTCTGTTGCAGAGATTTTGGCTTCAAACTTTTGTGGGACTGATATTATAAGTTTTTCTACTACCTTATGATCTTCAAATGTATTTCCAAGAAGTCTCATTTTATTTACAACATTCATTAATCTGTCAGAATAATCTTTGACAGATTCATTGTCTTTCATCTTCATCAACTCAAATTCTCTTTTAAATGCAAGAAGCTTAACTGCTTTGACTCTGTTACTCCCTTCAAATTCAATTTGGAGCTTATCCCATACTTGTTTAGGTGTTTCCAGATTCATTATTTTGGTAAAAGTATGATCTGTAAGTCCAGAATGTAGTCAGGTAACGACTTTGTCCTTCTTGAGTTTTTCTTCTTCATATGCTTTCATTTGAGCGATTGTGGGATTTGCATTTAATGGTGATGGATCAGAATCAGTCACCACAACATTCCATAAGCCTTGAGATCTTAGATAAAATCTCATTTTAACAGCTCAAATATGATAGAGTTCACCACTAAACATTGGAATTACAGATGCAATATTGCTTGAAGTAGACATTGAAAACAGAAGGAAAATAACTCACTAGTATTTATGCTCACCCTCTTTGTGTTTAGCACTCAAAATATTTGCCTCACCTTTTTTGTGTTTGTCACTTAAAAAATACTTGCCTCACAACCCGTAGGATTAAAGATGCTCTGGTACCACTGATAGAAATCTTTAGTTCCAGAAACTACAGTTTCAAGTAGGGAAGAAATAGAAACAAAAGAGCAGAGTTAAGTAGAAAGATAAAAAATTTCATTAATTTCAAATGCCTATATATAGGCTTACATAGAACTTGAAATGAATTAAAACTCTCAACAACCTTGAGAGATTATTGGTTTTGAAATAACAAACTTAGTAGAAAATTCCTGCTGCAAACTCTGAAAGTAAAATGATTACATAGAATTCAAATAACATAACTGCACTTAACTCTATCTTTGTTAAAGGCAGAATCTCATAATTCTAACAGTAAGAGCTGAGCAAAATGGCTTGCTAGAGAATGCTGCAGATGAATCAAACCAGAAAGAAAGACTTTGGAAGTTCAATCTACTTGTTGCGGTTCAGAATACAAGTGCAAATAGGGAAAACTGAATTTACCTGGGGCACCCAGAATTCCAGTTCTCCTGCTATATGGGATATAAGAATATGCTGATCTAAACTGATTTGAGGTCAGAGTTTAAGTTTCAATGGCATAAATGCTGTAAGAAATTCGTAAGACATTATTAGCAAAAATTGGAGGTGAGCAATGAAAGTCAGCAGTAGGAAAATATCTGCATGACAAACCTGTAAACACTCTGTCTCCCCAACTGGCCGTTCATGATTAAAATGAAATGCTGCCACAAATGACAGAATTAATAACAGAGAATTAATCTAAAAGTACACAAAAAGAAGCTTAACAAGAAAAAAGATAAGAAAAGAGAAATTTTGAGTTGAAATTCAGATAAGCAATACCTAAGGTTGATGGATCTTGTATCCATTAATATGCACGTTGGGGATGTGAGTAATCTTGAGCCAATCTACCCCTATTCCCTGTTGACATCTTTGATCCAGCAAAGGACACCGCCAGATTTCAAGAGAAGAAAGGGAGGAGGGGAGGCCTTCTCCTGGCATGGACTGTAGATTAGGGCAATCTGTGATGGTCAATTGTCCAAGAGAAGTGAGGTGTTGAAGCCCCGAGTGGTTCAGGGATTTCAGAGTTTTAAGACTCCATATTTCAAGAGAGGCAAGAGTTGAGGGCAGCAGCATCTCCTCTGGGAAGGATTCCACACTTTCGTCAACACCAACAGTGAATTTTGAAAGAGAAGGGAGCGATTGCAAACTCCATTGCATTCTGGCTGCAATGAGTTTGCTGCAATTTTCAATATAAAGTGATTTTAATGTAGAGGGCAGACCCCCTTCTGGAAAGAACTCAAGTTTTGGAAGGAGGAATAATCTCAAATCTTCAAGGGATGGGAGGAGGGAATTCATATGCTCAGGCAAGGACTTCAAATTTGCGCAATCAAACAACTGAAGCTCTGTCAAACATGAGGCAGGTAATCCTCCTTTCGGAAAAGATACTAATTTAGGGCATTCCCATATTTTCAAGGAATGAAGAGAGGTGAGATCCTCTAGAGGTCCTTCATGTTCACAATGAGATTCCAAATTTGAACATGCAGAGATCCTGAGAGTCTTCAACCTAGGGAACAGCTCCAGCTGGAAGCACTTGAGTGAATCACAATTTTCCATTTCAATTTGTTCTAAAGTGGTGAGAAAGGAACCAATTTGCTCCATTTCTTTTGGTATGGAATCCATGGAATAGAATCGATAAACTTTCAGGCTGTGCATCCCAGAAGGCAATCTGCCTAGCAGCAGATGACGAGAATCATCATCTAATTTTATTTCATCAATGATTGGACATCTTGGAATTGAAGTTACAAGCTGCTTGCATCCCTCAATCTCAAGTGTTGTTAAAGATGGAAGGAGGTGATTGGACAACACCTTTCTTAGGTTGGGGCAGCCGCTTATGCAAAGCTTTTGAAGACAAGGGAAAGCTTGCATGCCTTGATCTGAAATCCATTCACGCCATTCAGGCATCATTGAAAGAGTTAAACTTTCAAGGGATCCAAATGGCTTCCTCACGGACATGCAACTTCCGTAGAACTCACGACCCACAACCGCAAGTCCCTCAAACCCTCTTACCAGGAGTTCTTTCAAAGACCCCAACTGCCCAAGTGGTGGTAAGGACGTGCAGTATTTACATCGGCTGAGCTCCATGGATACTATTCTTGAGAAAGAAGAGTCTCCTACCCAATCTGAAAACCTTGTACCCCCATAACCATAGATATAAAGATACTCCATATTCACATCAGGCTCTAAGTTGTCAAGTACATGCCTTACATGTCCAGAGTCATTAGCATCACCATCCCACATCAAATTCAAAGTCTTGAGATGCTTCATACCCTTCACATTGTCATGTAGAGCATCTGGAGCACTCCCAACATTTTGCAGGTTCCAAATATTTAGTCCTCCCTGTAAATGTTGAAGCTTCCCCAACTCTTGAATGCTAGAACCAGTATCTTTTCCTAGAAAGAAATCACTTAGGTTTTGGAGCTTTGTTAGTTTACCCATATGCGGCGGCATCTTCGACAATTTTGTTCCTTCGATATCAAGATGACTCAAGTTGATTAGCCTTCCCATATCATCTGGTAGCTGAATCAGATCTTTGCATGACCGCAAGATTAAAGTCTGCAAATTACACAAGCCTCCCATGGATGCTGGTAACATTTTGATCGTTGTGCCTTTAAGAGTCACATATAGCAAGCGCTTCAAATTGCCAATTGAATGAGGCAGTCTGACAAGGTTTCTGCAATCTTCCAAGACTAATGTTTGCAGATTAGACAATGTACACATGGATTCAGGTAACCTTTTGATTTTTGCACCTTTAAGATTGGCATATAGCAAATGCTTCAAGTGGCCAATTGAATCAGGCAGCTCAACAAGCTCTTTACAATTTTCCAGGATTAATGTCTGCAAATGGTATGCAGTACTCACAACTTCAGGTAACCTTTTTATTGATGTAGCGGAGAGATTAAGGTATCGTAAATGTTTTAACTTGCCCATTGAATCAGGTAACTCAACCACGTTGGAATAGTTAACCAAGGACAGCACTCGTAAGCGTGTAAGCCTTGGCAATAAATCATGTGTTACCTTATTATCGATTTGGTTGCGTGGTCTTGACACCGGTAAGATATTGATTTGGTTGCGTAGCCACGCTTCTGACAATGGTAAGAAAGTGCGCAAAAGCTTGGCATCATAAATACCCTCAAATTTTTTACAAGAATCGTGCCTTGTTACTGCATAAGACAAATGACGAGTCCTTTCTGTGATCTTGTTTGAATCTTCGCCTTCCAACCTGAAGCAAAATTCTCTAGCTACATATCTAGCCAAGTCATTTATGAGGTCATGCATAACAAATAATGGATCCCCGCTTGATCCTTGAAAAACTGACCTTGATTTTCCACTAGATTGCTGGAAAAATGACCTTGAAACAAGATCATGAAAGAACTCATTTCCTACTTCTTCCATCTCCTTATTTCTTTTAGGTGGAACTAGAAAGCCCTCTGCCATCCATAAACGGATTAATTCATCCTTGTTAAATTCATGATTCTCTGGAAATATTGCACAGTAAGCAAAGCATTGCTTCAGCTGTGGTGGAAGATAGTGATAACTCAATCTGAGAACAGGAAGAATACCATCATTCGGCAAATCCCACATGTTGCTCTTCAAGATCTTCTCCCATTCCTTGGCATCTCTTTTAAAGCGTAGGAGACCACCCAGGGCTTTTGCAGCTAAAGGTAACCCTTTGCACTTTCTTACCACTTCTTTACCTATTTCTTCCAAGTCTGGACGTGCACTGCAACTTCCATCATCAAATGCATGTTTTGCAAACACCAACCAGCAATCATCCGCAGTCAATTCCTGTAGGCGATGGGCTGCAACAGTGGCCTTGACCGATGCTACGCTTTCAATTCGTGTTGTAACAAGGATCTTACTTCCATGTAACAGAGACTTGAAAGGTGTCAACAGAAAATCCCATTTTCCCCAATCATTGCTCCAAACATCATCTAAAACAAGCATAATTTTTTTCCCTGTTGATTCCTTCTCTAACTCGCAGTGAAGTTGATCTCCAGTCATTGTATCACAATTCATGGAACCAGCCTTCTTAAGAATATCTTTGACTACCTTGAGAACATCGAATTCTTCCGAAACACAGATCCATACCTTCATATCAAACTGCTCTCCTACTCTGCTATCATTGTAAACAAGCTGAGCAAGAGTGGTCTTACCAACCCCAGCCATACCTACTATGGGAATCACATCTAACCGTTTGCCATTTTCATTTGCAGATAGTACCAGTTTCATTATGGCTTCCTTATCTCCATCCCTACCATATACCCCGGATTCATCCACAAGAGAAGTTGTTGGTATTCTCTGTGATGATGCTTTCTCAACAGTACTCTCTCTCAGACCAAGGGCATCCTTTTGTTGTACCAAGTACTCAAGCATGTCAACGATCTCTCCTAGCTTTGTCTCCATCTCTTCCTTTACTTTCTGAAATGAAAAACGAGCGGATAAAAAGCCTCTCACCTGATCTGCACTAGATTGAGAGCCCCCTTCCACCTCCGATCGCAGAGCTTCATAAGCAATCTCATCCAACAAATCATCAGCTTCATATACAGCATCTTTGAGCTCGTTGACCCACATCTCAACAGCTGGCTTGTCTATTTGCTTCTCCTCCGCATCATCAAGTACCCCGTTAACAGAAATCATAAGTACCTTCAACTTCCTTAACAACCTATCATTGAGTTTTCGGTCTCTGAAGAAGCCTAAAACCTCGCGAGAAGCCATTCTGTCGAACAAAACCTGAAGGAAGGCTGACAGAAATGAACCTCCAATGGCTAATGCAGAAGCCATGGTTTGGTTATTCTACTGTTAGCAAAAGGCTAGTTTGTATGGGTCAAATGAGAAATCTGGTGAAGAAAAAAATAAAGGAAACATAGCCACAGGCAAAGGTTAAGATGACGAACAGTGTTGTGCCTCGTTTACCTTTTTCTTTCCATTCCAATTTTTAATTTGGTCTTCCTTGACAGCTTGACTTGGAACATTATTGCAGGCTGGGCCAGATGTTAAAGACACCTCAGCGCTCAGAAGTGGACAAAAGCAAAGGCTCTGGGCCTCTGGCCTCATCCCACCACAGATCTCACATCCCCTTGTTCTTGAGCCACTTCAGTGATCTATATATATATGGGTGGATGTTGTGACTCGCGAGTGCTGTTGAGTTTGGGCAGCACAACATATTGGGACTTGAAAGTTGAATGTAGCAAATGCAACAAGGCAGCTCCAACAAAAATGAAAACAACTCTCAAGTTTCAATGGTTTACTTACCAAATGTGAATTATGAATCATGTAAAAGCTTGCCTGAGTCTCATATAACACCATGAATCATGAAAAGAACATGAATTCGAGTGTAAGTTTGGTATTGCAGTGTTGAGTCTTTTTTTTAAAATGTTTTTTTATTGAAAATATATTAAAATATTTTTAAAAAGTTTTTATTTATTTTTTGCATTAACATATTAAAATTATTAAAAAAACACAAAAAAAAACATATTAATTTAATATATGGATTAAAACGAAGTTGACCCTTTTTTATACGCTGAATCTCCCTTTTTAAATGAGATTACTCTCCGTTTTTCTTCTTTCTAATTATAACCTTAAGCTGTTATATTTTTTTAATCATATCCCTATCTTTCAGGCTTATTTTTGAGTTTCGCAATTTGCCTTGACATATCATATCATGTAAAAATGGGAAGGAAGGAAATTAAGAAAATCACAATGATTCTACATTTTCGTAGCAATCCTACACATCCAACTTTACAAGGAAGAAGTGTTCTGACAGCTTCATACTTCAAAAGGATATGCAGGGCAAGCTCATAGTTTCTCAGAGGCTGTCGAGGCAGCGGCAGAACAAAAGGAGTAATGAAAATCTGTCAGCTTTATTATTAATGCCTTCTTTTTTCTCTCGCTAGAGCAATGCAAATATGTAAAATGAATTTCACAATGTAGTTATTGAATAATTTCAAGTTAGATAATCCAGTTCTGATAATGGGATAATGGCAAAGATTAATGACCATAAAAAATTTATGATTTAGGGTTCTTGTGTGGTGATCATTTTTGGCAAAATTTTGTATTGTTTGTGCTTATTGTTTTTATCATCGCTAAGTGAGCTCTATTGAGATTATTGACAGCTAAAAAGCTGTGCTAGTACGTTTATCACTAGTTAAAATACTCACAGCTTGTCTGGTTATCAGTTTGGGAGCATATGTTTGCCAAGACTTCGTTGGAGACTCCTCAAGACAAACGAATGCTTAAAGAAGCCACCACCAGAATAGCAGAAAAGAGGGTTAGAGCTGATGAAGTCATTTTGTTCTGTACTAATCTTTGTCAGGTTAGTAGAGCTAGAATGTTAGATGTCGATGATTCTGTAGAATGCTCCTTCCAAACCAGTTAATACGTTAGAGAAGGTTCATGCTGGCTTTTGAAATGAAAGGTAAGTTTCCTTCCTTGTTACCAAGTCCTGCAAGCCATGCTTGAAAAGCCCCATCGACTCTCTCATCAAACACAGTATGAGCAAATCTCTCCATACCTGTCCCAATGTAAATCTTTTCTTAGTGCGAGTCAGATCCCAATAAACTCTGCAGCTTTTAATGGTATTAACAAAAGAATGGTGTTAACCTGTGGAACTACTCTGAGTGTCAACGAATGTGTTCTTGAAAGGGTCAGTTGAGACATTGTTGGCTACTGCATAGACTAGCTTGAGGCTTTTCTAGACTAGTTTGCACATCAAATATATGGCGAAAAAAACTATTGTGTATGTGGAATTTTGGATAACTGATGTATCAGGGCTGATAAATAGGGGATAAAATCTCTTCTCTCTTCTTTATTGTTGCATAATTTTTTCTTTCAAGATTATTGAACGTTATGATGGAGTGAGTTAAAGAGGGGCTCGAGTGTTGTGAATGGTAATGGAGGTAGAGGAAATGACGTTGTTTGTGGTTTTGAAGAAGAGAGAGAAGAAAATTAACAATCATTTAAAATTTATTTTTAACATTAATATATTAATTAAAAAAATTTAAAAATATTAAAATAATTAATTCAAAACAAAAATAATTTAAGTATTTTTAAAATCACAGTATCACTGCAAAACAAACACTGCCATAATAAAAATCAAGAGCCGATTATTTTCCAATTTTACCTGTACTGATTAATTAAAAAAAGATTATTGAAATCAATTAGATTTGACTTTATGTGATATGGAATTAAGATGAGGGACTGATTTCCAGTATAGGTTCATTATATTTTAGAAAAAAAATTCAAATATGAAAATCAATTTTCGGATTCATTTGAATTAGTAAAGAAATATAGCAATCTCTAAATTTTCTCCTCGTTTACTTTTGAGTAATTATTATTAATTATTACTGAACTCAAATAATTAAATTTTATTTCCTTTACTTATTGTAAGGAATTAAATCTTAACTTCACTTACTTCTTTCACTTCCATCAATCCATCACTACTTTTTTTCTGTTAAAATAATTTCCTGAATTAAAAAAAATTATTTACTACATCAAAACATTACATTAGTAATTACAATAGAAATAAAAGAAAATAACACGTTGCCTACAGTATCCCCATGACCATATATTAGGAAACAAAACCAATTTCTCTCCTTTTCATACAAAGATCTTCATACAAAAATCTTTCATCTCTTACAAATATAATTATTTTTAGCATTTTAAAACTAATTAATGAGTAAATATAGGATGATTTCTCCTTCCATAATTCCTTGAAGCATAATCTCAAAGTGGCAGGTACTTTACCGTATAATTTCTTTAGCATATGGGGCTTGATCATGCTTTCAGCTCTTTCCTTCTTTTCAACCCTTTGCTTTACTCGCAACATCTTCTGAAACTTATATTTTCCTCAATACACTTTCACACATATAAACAGGCAAAGACATTCATCACTATATCTCCTCTGTTGCGTATATCTCATCACTATATTCTAATTCTAACAGCAGAAACATGGCCTTTTCTCATTGTTTCTCCCTATTTTTTCCACTTCTATTCATCATTCTCTTGGCCAACCCTACCTTAAGTGAAGCCCAAGATTCCCAAGATTTAATCGACGAAGTATGTCGACAAATGGAAGACTATGGTTTCTGCAACAGGGTTTTTCATGAGAACATGAAAAGCTCCTCAATAGACTATGTTGGTCTCACAGCAATAGCAATGGACCAGACAATAACAAACGCAACCAACACTTACGAGTATATTTTGGATCTTCTAAGGAACACAACTGACCAATCATTGAGGAATGTTCTTGTTGCATGTGAGAATGCTTTTGGTATAGTGAAGTCGTCGTTCGGGGCTGCCTTGCAATCTTTTAACAGGAAAGATTATGATGATATGTTCAAGCTTGAACGGGTTGCACCGAGAGCACAAGCCAGCTGTGAAACGAGTTTCACAGCACCACCAAGTCCTCCAAATCCTTTGGCTGAAAGGAATAGGGAGATGAGGATTCTGATTACCATGGCTATTGCCTCTGGAAAGGAAATACTAAAGCGGTGATGTTTTTTGTTAGGCTTGTTAATCTGCAAGCAACCCTTCTCTAGTTTTAAAGCGTATTCGTTCATTTATATCGGTGGATTTATCCTCCAAGGAATAAAATTTGAACCGTTCGTTTATTTTGATTCTTTCTCTTCCCAACTTTTTTCTTTATATATATATATATATATATATATATATATATATATATATATATATATCTAAATATAAATAGA
>Ga0307518_10002572_pt1 | contig 13238 bp, 6 predicted proteins | sample 25_EM_MG_FD_203889 | JGI IMG/M metagenome (GOLD analysis project Ga0307518, IMG submission 203889) | Populus trichocarpa ectomycorrhiza microbial communities from riparian zone in the Pacific Northwest, United States - 25_EM | ecosystem: Host-associated > Plants > Roots > Unclassified | place...
TTAAGAAACATAAACATTGTCATTGATGAATTACCATGCAAACCATGCAAAACCATTATTATCATGGATCAATTTCCCGTTCTGCCATGTATGCCTAAGTGTCCCAGCATCAATAGGTTCTTCAAGTCCTTTCTTTTCCCTTGCTTGGCCATCATTCTTTCATTGTTTAGTGCATGTTTAGTTTCATGCGATAAGTTTATTTTGCTAAATGGCTTTAAAATATTTTGTTTGCAGGTTTTTTTTGTTTTGGTTCTGCTTAATCATTTTCTTCCTTTCTTTTGGGGTTGGTTTGGATGGGTTTTCTTTGTTTTTATGCAGCATGATTTCTTTTTTGAATTCTTTTTGGCTTATTGTCTTTGGATTTTTAAATTCTTCTTGGTTTACTGTCTTTTGAGGTATGATTGGTTCATTTTTTTCAAACGAAAAATTTTTGTTTTTGCTTAGTAGGATGGAATAATTCTGTTGTTCCCTTAGCCTTTGCTTGGCAGTTTAGCTGCAATTCTTATCATAGATGGGATGGCCTTGAAATTTTTTTCTCAATCTTTGCAATGTTGACGGTTGCTTATGGTTAGGGCGTGGGAGGTTGGGATTTAGATGTTTCCTCTGTCGAGCTTAGGAAAGGGTGTTCTTATCATAGATGATTTTTTTTATTTCACTTCGTATAAAATATAAATAGCAAACCATCTCAACATATTAGAATATATAAATGTAAGAAATAATCTTGAGAAGAACAAATATAAATGCGAGGCTAGCTGAATGTGAGCTAACTTGAAACTAATTGAGCAATTATGGGGAGCCAAAAAGGCAAAGGGCTCATAAAAAAATGAAAACTTGGCTAACCTGTAGATTGAAGGAGAAGCTCTGCTTCCCAAGCTTTAGCGGACAACAAACAAATGTTGGTGGTTTCTTAAAGATATTTTTTATTTTAAAAGGTAATAAAGCATCATATTAGGTGAATGAGACAAAAAGGCAAAAAGCTTATATTTTAAATTATTTTTCAATCTATTCTTTTAAAAATTTGTTAACAACTTCAATTTGTTTACAACACATCATCCTTCCCAACATTGCTAGTTAGCCACCCCCACACCAAGTAGCCCTTTTCTCCTTCTTATTTTGCTGGAAAACCTTGGCAATTTGCATGTAGAATCATTGTTTGCATGCAAAATGAAGAAAAGTTAATTAACATGGTTGCTGGGCTAGGCTAGCAACCATGTGGACCGTGGGCTGTACCCATTTCGACCCAGCCCATATAAAGACCTGTTCATGGGAATTGTTTGAATTATTTTGAGAATAAGTTTGCTTTAAACCAACATAAAAAAGATTTCTGTGAATTCTCCATGAAAACAACTCCTTATAAGTAACCAAATCTTATTTCGCACAACCTTATCCCCAAAGAAAACCTGAATTAAACACTCGGGGGCATGATCAGGCTGGGGGCCGATCCAAAAAACACTTAATAGGACTAGCTCCATGATTTCCTTTCTTAAAAAATGAAAAATGTAGGGCAGAGCTAGCGACCTTTGAGATAAAGCTTTGTAGATAAAGAAGTATCCTGATGTTATGCTTTTCCCAAATGTCAAGATCACAAGATGTGACTCAAGTAAACAAGAGCGAAAAAGCCATTGAAGCTTACAAAAGAGACCCAAACTTTTGAGAAAAGGAAAACTCCATAAATAAAAGGGTCCTATATTTCTCAGGTAAGTATACATGCATATTGATCATAATGCATTACTTTGATCTTTAATAGATTAATGTCTTAACAACAAATCTTTTTTTAGCGCTCCTTTGAGCCCTCATCTCTCGGGTAATGCGTTTTCTAACCCTACCTCCTCTCGAGTTTGCCTTTGAGCCATCATCTCTCAGATAGTGTGTTTTCTAACCCTACCTCTTTTTGAGCGTGCCTTTGGACCCTCATCTATTAGGTAGTGTGTTTTCTAACCCTACCTCTTATTGAGTGCGTCTTTGAGCCCTTAACTATGGTAGTGTATTTCCTAACTCTATCTCTTTTCGAGCGCGCCTTTGAGCCCTCACTTCTCAGATAGTACGCCATTAAGCCCTATCATGTCGTCCCTTCATGACATCTCTGGCCAAATTCTTTCACCAGGTAAGTCGTATGTTTCATTTGGTTAGGTCACCCATAACAATGAGACCATTTTAAAAAATCTTTATATTTTTCACCTAGGCAGGCCGCCCAATACAAAAAGACCACTTTGAAAATCTTTTTGTTTATCACCTGGGCAAGTCGCCCATTATAATGAGATCATTTTGAAAAATCTTTGCATTTTTCACTTGGGTACGTCGCCCATTACAATGAGACCATTTTGAAAATCTTTGCGTTTTTCACTTGGGAGGTCACCCATTACAATGAGATCACTTTGAAAAATCCTTTTATTTTTCATGTGGGCAGTCACCCATTACAATGAGATCACTTTGAAAAATCTTTTTATTTTCATGTGGGCAGTCACCCATTATAATGAGATCACTTTGAAAAATATTTGTATTTTTCCACCTGGGCAGGTCACCCATTACAATGAGATTACTTTAGAAAATCTTTGTATTTGTCCACCTTGGCAGGTAACCCATTACAATAAGTCCACTTTGGAAAATCTTTGTATTTTTCACCTGGACAGGTTACCCATTACAATGAGACCATTTGAAAAAACCTTTGTATTCTTCATCTAGGCAAGTTACCTATAACAATTTGACCAATTTAGATTTTTTGAATTTTAGCAATAGGCAGGTTGCCTGGTACAACTACACCGCTTGAAAATAAAAAGAGAAGTCTTTTTATTTTTCACAAAGATCATCTTTACAAACCTTATCTTCATTTCCTTTGAATGCACTTTCTAGCCCTCATCTTTGGGATAGTGCACTTCCTAGCCCTATCTCTTTTTCCTCTGAGTGTGCTTTTAAGCCCCCACCTCAAACACTTTCAGAAGGATTAACTATTTTTTAATCTGGTGAGTCCATTATTGATGCGAACCTCGTGATCACATGGTCATGTAACACGACCAAAAGATTGATGTCTCTCCCAAGTGCAGGAGTGTTGAAGTAATAAAGAACCTGGCAAGACCGGGGTCGAACCACATGAAGGTGAATTATATAAATTATAAATAATAAAATGATATTGATGTTGAAGAGAACTTTGAGATGTATTAATGATGAAAAGATTAAACAAGGATAAAACAATTGTCAAGGTTAGAGGATCCACTAATGGTATTTCAAATAAATATAATATAAACTCTTTTTATTACTCAACTTGAAACCACACACAAAGGAGGTTCCAATCGGATGATTTATTGTTATTAGCTCATTATAAATTATTAACATGATCATATTAATCATCTTATCTAAGTAACACCATACTTGTAAATATTGTCAGGTATTCATGATGCTAACTTATGTTAACAACAAATCAAGTTCGTATCATAATAAGGATTTTGACCGAAGACTATGAATGATCAAGCATTTATTATACCAAGTGTTATACAACACAAATCTAGATTAACCATTTAACAAGCAAAGTATTAAGAATTAGTAAGACAAAAAGATAAAACATGTTAATCTTTCTTGGATATAAACATTAAAGTCCATGTTGAGTTTATATTATACATATTCTAACACCACTAGTGAAACCTTTTTATCTTGACATAATAAAATTAACTAAACATTATGAAGAAAATAAACATAAATAAACAAGATATGACATGATTATGATATAAGTTAACTCAGTATATGAAAGGAAATGAAAAGGCATAAACAAGAGATTAATATAACATGAAAGAAAACTTGAACATTACAAAGATATAAAGAAAGAAAGCAAGAACATGATCTTGATCTAAAAACCAAGATGACTAAATACATGGCAAATGCCTCCTTTTATAGGCTAAAATTCAGAACTATTGATTGGTTGATAAACTATTTAATTGGTGGCCAACCATTGACTTGGTGACTGGTTTTTGACATTGTTGGTTGGTTATTGATATTGTTGGTTGGCTATTGATATTGTTGGCTAGCCAAAATATCATTGCTAACATCAGAATTTGAGCACCGTATCCCTATGAAAGTTGTGGGCAATTGTCTCAGCTTCTCAACAAAAAAAACCAGAGCTCATTTGGACTTCTAGAACTCAAGATATGAGCTGAAAACCGAACAGTGTCTAGGCTGCTGGACAAATTCTGACTTCTCCGTTGTTGCTAAGATTTGAACTTGAAATTGGTAGAATTTAGTCTTAGACTCCCATAAAAGTTTTAGGTCTATGTCTTAGCTTTCCATACATATAAACCAAACCTAAATCCAAGGTCTACAACTCCAGTTATAACCCAATAACCGAATAGTATTCCAGTTTGAATTGAACCATCATCTCTTCTCTAAGTTTAGTCCTCTTTTTGTCTCTTCACTTTCAATAGTTAATCACATCAATCAATCCTTTGAATTGTGAGATATACCTGTATTAAAAATAAGCATTTACCATAAATTAAAGATATCTTATATTATCAGACTTGTTATTATAAAACATGCTTTAGTTAGGGAATTTAATGATACTTTAGTACAATATGATGATATAAAGCCTTAATGAGAATGCACTTTTAAGTACTAATCATCACGCAACCCACACGCAAAGACACCAATTCCTGGAAAGCCAAGTAAATCAGGTTTGATAGGAGTATGACATAAAGATAACTTATACCTAGCCACCAACACTATTGGAAACGGAGACCCCCACCCAATGAATATTGATTTGCAAACGAGAAGTATAAGGATGATGCCACGAAGACAGTTGTTCTTCGATAAGTCGTTTTTCAGTCCTTTAGAGAACCAAGGAAGGGAGATTATTCCACCAACACACAACAAGTACGACAAATAAGTTTATTGATCTGAAAATTGCGTAACCTTACATGTTTGGTTATGCCTTTATTTATACTGACTCTAGACTTACAGAAACCCTAATGGACCCCCCTTAGGTGGACTTATATGAAGCCCACTTCCAATTGACCCAAATAAGTAATAATAACCCAAAAACTAAGAAGAAAATAATAAAAATAATAAAAATCCAAAAATTATCATGCTAAATATGCTAGAATTAGATTTGTCACCCTTAAGAAGTCTTAAATAAACTAGGAAAAATATGATTTGAAAATTTATGTTACTGCCCCCCTTTGATGTCCTTGATTAGCTTGGATTTCCTTGTTTAACTTGGACAAATAAGAAAAAAATTTTCCTCCTTTGTTGCTGATTTAATTACTTTCCTTCCTAAGTTAGGAAAAACATTAAATAGTCCTCCCCTCTTTAGGAATAGATATGGCCAACTTCCTTACTTAATTAGGAGAATAAATTGTTGACTTTTTATCCTTGTAGCATTAGGAAAAAATAATAAGCCTAACAAGGCTGGTATTGGGCCGGACAAATCAACCCCTTGTTCCACATGAATTGGGCTCTTCTTGGACCTGAACTAGATGAATTAAAGGTTGTCCTTCATGCTCCTTAAATATCCCAAGCCCCTCTAGGTCCATTTTGCTCCATATGTTCTGAACAAGCCCATTCAATGCTTCTTTAAGCTTCTTTGCCCTAACTCTTGTGATTGGCCCAATTGGCACCTCCAATGGGTTGTTGGCATGATTACGCTTGGTGTTGGGTTGATCCACATCATCTCTCTCATTCCTTTTTCTTTTTTATAAAGCTTACTATCTAAGGTCTCTTATGAGACTTTCTATCATAAGCATTGTAAAGAGGAGGGAGCAACTGTCATAACCTATTTCTGGGTTATTCCTCAAATTCACCTTTTTTCTTTTCAAAATAAATTAATAATAGCAAGAAGACTGACATTTAGGAAAAAGCAGGAGGAGAAGGATTCCAAATATACAGAAAAATCAAGCTGAAATTGTTTTGACAAAATTAGGAGCCTAATCGTACCCCTTTATACAAAACCTGGTGAAACAATATAGATTCCAGGTCAAATTAAATAATTTTTGGATGAATCTACATAAAAATCAAGCCTAAGGACATAATTATATTTTTAATAGGCTAATATGATTTAATCATAGGTCAAATTAAAGTTTAATTATGTCTAAGAATTAATTTGGGTCCAATTAAAAGGTTTAATTAGGTGCAAGGACTTAATTATACTTAAATGAGTCAAATTAAATTTTTTTTTAACTTAATTGCTGAAAAATTAAGTTTGGTAGCCTAATTTGGGCTTAATTAAGAAGATTGAAATTTTAGGAGACTAAATTTAATTTTTACCAAGTTAATTGTTTCAAATCAGGGGTAAAATTGCAAAAAATTCAAAAGTTTGGGGTCAATTAAGGGCTAATTGAAGAAACTTGCAGCCAATGATCATTTTGAAAAAAAGGCGTCGAACTCTAGGGTCCTAATTGATTGAAATCAAGGGTGAAATGGAAGAGAATAAATGTTTGATGGTTAATTAAGGGTCAATTTGCATAAATCCAAAACTAAAGATAAAAATGAAAAAGGCGCTGAAATTCGGGGCTAATGTTGAAATTTAACTGGGGAAAATTGCATCAAATCAACGGTTTAAGGTCAATTAAGGGTGAAATTGAAAGAAATTAAAAGTTGGAGGGACTAAATTGAACTTTGGCTAAAATCCCTAATTTATTGTCCAAAACAGCACCATTTTGAACAGTAAAAAAAAAGGGAATCGAACGACGCGTCGTCTTGTTATTATTCATTGTGACTTGAAGGATAGGCCTCAAATGGAGGCAAGTCCATGGCTGATTGGTAATCTAAGATGAGGTCGATAATAGAAAACCTCTTGATGAGTGTTGGCACGATACACACAATCAATGAAAGAAAAATTCTCAAGAGAATACGGAAGATGAATGATTGGTTAAGCTCATTTATGATGAATCAAGCAATACCATACTTGGGGACACGGTTATGCTTGATAAACAACAAAAATAGTAATCATCGAAGACAACCTAGGATAGACACTACATTTACAATTGAATGGATGACTAGCACATGAATGAGCCAATACATTAAAAGAGTAAAGAAGGCTTTGGATAGCAAACAAAGGCACCCTATGACGATGGAACATCAAAAAAGAGGGACCTATATTTCAAATCAGGTAAGGATGCATGCATGTCATCTAACATCAAAGCATTGCACACATATTTTTTATTCGTTTCAGGAACATCCTTAAAGAAGTCTAGCAAGATTGAGGACAAAGAAAGAATCATTGAGCTAATAATAATAGAGAATCATGGTTGTGACCCTGGAACGGGAAGAAGATGAGATGAACCCTACTATTAGGAAAATTTCAAAGAAATGAGAAGATCAACCTTGTCATCACGAGGAGTCTCCAGGTCAACCGTGCAATCAAGAAGCACCAAGTTTTCCAACTTTGTAATCAAGAAAAATCCAGTTAATTTCAGTCACCAGGAAGGACAGATGTCAACCTTGCAATCAGGAAAAACCGATGTCAATCCTGTAAAATCACAAAAATCAAAAAAGGAAAGAAAGCATCAAGTGAAAAGTTTGATCAAACTTTATCATAAAAAAGAAAAGAGAGAAAAACCCTACCATTAGAAAATTCTCAACAAAAAGAAGAAGAAGAAAGAAGCAAGTTCAAAACCTGCCAATAGGAAGAACATACAGGATTTTGGTTCTGGTTAAAGGGGATCGCCAGATGGGATCTCAGGTTACCCTAACCATACACAGACTTTGGTTCTAGTTAAAGGGGATCGCCAGATGGAATCTCAAGTTAGCCCAACCACACATATGAGTTTGGTTCTGGTTAGAGGGGTAGCCAGAAGGGATCTCAGTTTAACCCAACCACACAGACTTTGGTTCTGGTTAAAGGGGATTGCCAGATGAGATCTTAGGTTAGCCCAACCACACACATGATTTTGGTTCTAGTTAAAGCGGATCGCCAGAAGGGATCTCAGGTTAGCCCAACCATGCAGACTTTGGTTCTGGTTAAAAGGGATCGCCAGAAGGGATCTCAGGTTAGCCCAACCATACAGAGGATATTGGTTCTGGTTAAAGGGGATCTCCAGAAGGGATCTCAGGTTAGCCCAACCATACAGAGGATATTGGTTCTGGTTAAAGGGGATCGCCACAAGGGATCTCAATTTAGCCCAACCACACAGAGGATATTGGTTCTCATTAAAGGGGATCGCCACAAGGGATCTTAGTTTAGCCCAACCACACAGAGGAGTTTGGTTCTAGTTAAAGGGGATTGCTAGAAGGGATCTCAGGTTAGCTTAACCACACACAGATTTTGGTTCTCGTTAAAAGGGATCGCCAGATGAGATCTCAGTATATCTTAACCACGTAAAGGATTTTGGTTTTGGTTAAAGAGCATCGCCAAAAGGGATCTCAGGTTAGCCCAACCACACACAAGATTTTGGTTTTGGTTAAAGGGGATTGCCATATGGGATCTCAGGTTAGCCCAACCACGCAGATTTTGGTTCTGGTTAAAGGGGATCACTATATGAGATCTCAGGTTAGCCCAACCACACACAGGATTTTGGTTCTGGTTAAAAGGGATCGTCATATGGGATCTCAGGTTAGCCCAACCACACACAAACTTTGGTTTTGGTTAAAAGGGATCGCCAGATGGGATCTTAGGTTAGCCCAACCACACACAAGATATTGATTCTGGTTAAAGAGTTTCGCTGGATGGGATCTCAGGTTAGCTCAACCACACAAAGGAGTTTGGTTCTGTTTAAAGGTAATTGCCAGAAGGGATCTCAGGTTAGCCCAACCACACAAACTTTGGTTCTGGTTAAATGAGATTGCCAGATGGGATCTCAGGTTAGCTTAACCACACACATGATTTTAGTTATGGTTAAAGGGGATCGTCAGATGGGATCTCAGGTTAGCCCAACCACGCATAGGAGTTTGGTTCTGGTTAAAGGGGATCGCCAGAAGGGATTTGAGGTTAGCCCAACTACACAGACTTTGGTTCTGGTTAAAGGGGATTGCCATATAGGATCTTAGGTTAGCCCAATAACACACAAGATTTTCGTTCTGGTTAAAAGGGATTGCCAAAATGGATCTTAGGTTAGCCCAACCACATAGGACTTTGGTTTTGGTTAAAGGGAATCGCTAAATAGGATCTCGGGTTAACCCAACCGCAACACAAATTTTAGCTTTGGTTAAAGGAAGTCATCAGACGGGATTTTAAGTTGACCAAGCTGCACACAAAGACATTGGTTTTGGTTAAAGGAGATTGCCAGATGGGACCTCACGTTGACCGAGCCACCAACATTAACTTAGCATTGGAAGAAAAATGAGAGGAACCCTACCATTAGAAAATTCTCAAAAAAAAGAAAAAAGAAGAAGATATAATTTAGAGGGACACCAAGATCGAGTTCTCAAGATAATCGAGTTATACATAGTTTTTATCGTTAGTTCCTGATTGAAAGGATCATTATAAAGACAGAATTTCAGATCAACCAAGTTGTGAAAAGATCAAGATTGGAAGTTCAGTTTTGTTTATCTTTACAAAACTTACTACGCAAAGTCTTTGCTTTGTAAGTATTAAGGGGCATCTGTTGTTACTTATTTTTGGGTTCCCACACAAAAAATGAGAAAATACAAAAAACAAATATCAAAAAATATTCAGAAGAAATCCAAAAAAATAATAGGAGCGAGAAAAGGATGCTGGAAAGCCCATAAAATGGCTAGAAATTGGTTGAGGACGTTCAAAAATACAAGAATTGAAATTTGACAGTATATTTTTTTATTGATGAGAGCCTTGTTGACAAGGAAAATTCAATTTGAGGAAGAAAAGTCTAAAATCAAATGTTTATGAACTCAATTAATTTTTATTGAAGGTTTAATTGAATTTATGGAGGGTTTGATTGCAAGAAAAAATATTTTTAAGTCAATTTGGGCTTAATTGAGAAGAAATTAAAGTTCAGGGCTCCAATTACAATTTATCCAAGGACTTGATTACAAAATTTCAGAACTTGAGTGACCAAACTAAAAATGGTCATTTCACATCGCAAAACAACTCTGTCACTATTCATCACCTTCTTCATTACACTAGGAAAGCCGTTTCAGCAGGAAGAAGAAGAAACATTTAGCCTCAGCTGCCACGATGCAATACGTTACTGAAACGTATTGGCATTTATTCGGTTATAAAGCCAGAGAAAAACGGACGCCCCTGCCATCGCTGACCGTTACCATTACTTCAGCAATAACGGTCCTGAGTGTCTTTATTATCAGGGAAAATGCATGCATTCTCTGGCTATAAAAGCCAAAGAAGGGACGAACAGAGGAGGCTTGGGGGGAACAGAGAAGCGAAGGAGTAAGACAGGGGCTCAAAACAGAAGGAAATCAAGGAGAGAAAAAAACAGAGAGGGAGAGAGAAGAGGAGAACAGGGGAGAAGAACTAAAAAAACAAGGGGGCGACAGATTACAAAAGCACAGAGAGAAAGACAGAAACCAAAAAAAGAAGAGAGATCTTTCGGGCTTCCTTTCAGAACTTCAACAAAGGAAAACATGGAAGAACAGAGGAGAGAGAGAGAAGAGAAATAGAAGCAAAATAGACCAGAAAGAGAGAAGACACAGGGACAAGGGGAACCAAACAAAGATAGTGACAGGGGGAAGAGCAATCAAAACAGAAGGAGTTAAGGAAAAAACAGAGGCTTGAGCCTCTGCACAAGGAAGAAGAAGAACAGTCACCGCCGCAGCAGCCACCATCGTTTTTTTTCCAGCTCAAATCACCGCCAACGACAGCAAACACGCTCCTTCACAGCTGGTTTGTTTCATTTGCATGCAGAACGTGAGCAATTCACGTTATGCAACAACTGAAATATAATTAGCAGCACAGTAACCAGCTAATTATAATTAACTGGTTACTATGCTCAGCACAGTAACCAGCTATCTTCTTGTGCTGGACTTTAGGAGTCCAGTCCACACGGTTGGGCTGAGTCCAGCCTTGTAGAAAGAATGTTTTTTTTTTTCTGGTTGGTTCTGGTCTGGTTTTATTTTGGGCCGATCTCGGCCCAGTTTCTTTCTGGACTAGGTTCGGCCTAGTCCAAAAAAATATTCAAAAACAATTCTATTTGAAATAATTTGTAATTTTCCTGCGTATGTTTCTATTAATTTTGCTTAATACTGGACTGTATTTTTATACCGTAAAGATACAAATCCCATATTAAAATATTTGGTTTTCATCAAAACATTGCAAAAATTAAAAAAAAAATGTTTTTGTTTTCATGTATACGGCCAAGTCTATAAAAAAAATCATATCGTATTTTCATATAAAGAAAATTTCAAAAAAAAATAAAATTTTAGCATGCATTTTGGCTTTAATAACCAGTTTATTAAAGTCATGAGAACTAGGCCAATATTTCAAAAATTCTAAAAAAATCATTTTATTTTCTTTTAGTATTTGAGATTACGAATTTATACGTAAAACGTATTCCTGATATTAAAAAGATATTTCTTTTGTTGACATAGAACGATTAAATTTTACTCGATAAGACAAGGAACTCCTTACTGAGGAGAACTTTTCTTAAACCTTAGGAAGACCAAAAATTAGAACACGCAATAATGCCTTAGTTTTTTATCAGACAATCAAACAATGCAGTTTAACTTAGATAAGGCGTATTTGGGGTGCTAATACCTTCTCTTTATGCAATTAGTCCCCGTGCCCGATCTCTAAGACCAATTAGGGTTTCTAGTGACCAAAATACTAGGTGGCGACTCTCATTCCAATTTTTTCACAATTCTTTGTCTCTCCATATTTGCCAGATAGATAGATACACTATATGAGAGTTGACGCAATCATCGCGACGCCGCATACGTGGGACAGTGTAGATGATTTATTACATTAGTGGCCCAACCTAATGTTTGGAAAATTCCAGTGTAAGACTTGGTCTATGCTTTCTTGTTGTGTTAGCCGTAGTATATGGCTTATGAGGAACAATGTTATCTTCAATGATAGAACTGCGACCTTCAAAGATAGCTTCCCCTTGATTCTATATCGTCTCTCGAATTTGCTCAAGTATACAAGTAAGTTCTTCATGGCTACTGGAACTGATTTAATTATGGGGCCTGAAGGTATTATAGATTGATCTAACAACACCAAATTAAGGTTTTAAGAATGACGCATAAGCTCCTTTAGTCTCAATGTTCTTTTTCTTATTTGTATTTGTTGGTTTTTTATCTTTTATTGTCTACTTTCAGTTTTTGTAATTTTTTTTTTCTATCTTGTTTTTGGCTACTTTCTAGTTAGTCCTTTCAATATATCGACTTCTTCCAAAAAAAAATAAGAAAGGAAATAATGTTCAATCATAGGGTATCTCTCAGCCAAAATCAGTGAGGCTGAGTTTACACCAAGGTACTCTTTTTATAATGTTTGCATATATGTGTTTATACAATGTTAAAAATGTTCAAAATTCATCAAGAATATGATATAAATTATTTTAGTAAATCCTCTCAGAAAAATACCATTAAAAACAGAATTATTTTCACTAATATGTTTTTTTTCCTTGTTATCTAATCAAAAGTTAATTGTTATTATATGATATGAAAAGAAAATTAAGAGAATGACAGGTAGCTCCCCTCTAGTCCACAAATCCTGAAATATTTCTGGCTATAAGATCAATAAACGGGATATTCTCAATTATTCTATGGGAAAGATATCGATCAATTACCTACAACCCTGTAAATCCAACGTTGGTCGACTAAAGCTAATCGATTAAATTCCTTCGTTAAATCTACTGGGATTGCTTTCAATTGCTGATCTTTTAGGCAAATGCAAGAAGAAACAACTTAGCGCAACTTTATTCCACCATAGTTTTTTGTTTTTTTTTTTTTTCACATACCATTACAAGTTTTCAAACTTCAGATAGAGATGCTGTAAGGAACTCCTTTTCCTGTAACTCCAGGGTCAGAAAATGGCTTCAAAAGCTCATAAGGCACAACGCCAACTCCATTTCTATTCTTCAATTTAATGTCAGCATTCCTTTCATCAATAATTCCTTCAAACTCCTTCAACCTCCCATTGAACTTTACGAAAGCCGCATTTATAGCCGGTTCCTCTGTCCATGATGGCTCTATTTGCTGCCCAAGATACTCCTCATCGGGAGAATGATTTGATAACACATCCAATATAGCCATCACTGTTGTTGCCTGAATTTGTGAAGGGAATGTTGTCAATAGTATCACTTCAGGTTTCTCCCAAAATAGTTTCAGCAACTCATCGTTCGGGTCTTCGGTTGGCATATTCATCCTAGCAGTTGTAGGCCTATTTGGAA
>Ga0307518_10002573_pt1 | contig 13232 bp, 10 predicted proteins | sample 25_EM_MG_FD_203889 | JGI IMG/M metagenome (GOLD analysis project Ga0307518, IMG submission 203889) | Populus trichocarpa ectomycorrhiza microbial communities from riparian zone in the Pacific Northwest, United States - 25_EM | ecosystem: Host-associated > Plants > Roots > Unclassified | place...
ATTTGCATGAGCGAGCTTGGACCAGGCATGCACTTCTTGAAGAAATTTCTGTCCAAGGATCAGAGCAGGTCGAAGCAAGTTAATTGTACGCACCTCGATGACTTCCTCATCCCCTGGAAGACCATAATGGGGAGTCTTTATAGCCACCTTGGCTCACGCCCATCAGAGGTAAGACAGTGCACGATTGAGTATAGATTTACCCTGATAGCCTTGCCATTTCCGCAAAGGCCAGCCCCTCTAATGAACACCTCTTTTCTTGGTCGCAAAATGCCTGATGAAACTGTAGCATATCCCCCTCGAACGCAAGAGATATTGTCTTTAAACACAGATCCATCCAGATTGATGCTATACCGGGATGCACGTTTGGCAAGTCCTCTGAGTATCTCCCTGGGGTCCGATGGGTCGAAGTTGATGTTGTCGACTGTCAACGCTTCACGAGGAAGTGGGAGGACATGGTCCTCGGATTTAGTCTGATGATGAATGGTGCCATGGTTCAGAAATGTCTAGCATTAGAGACCTTAAATTTCATACCTGTAGAGTTCCGATATCCCTGATGATGTGCGACGTCTGAGCACGCTGAGACGGGTCGCGATTCCAGCATAATAAGCAGACATTCCACCAGTCGTCCGCCAAGCGAGAATAGGAAGCATCTGGCTTGGGACGTTCGCGCTCTTCGAGTAAAATGTGACGTATTATCGCACCATCGTTCCACAGATGATCAAATGGGCGCTTTCTGGTGAACAACTCCTGCAGAGATAAAGTCGAGTGCCATTAATGGAACAGTGGTTAAATGGTTTACCAGTGCCGTCATTCCGAAAGCCCAGACGTCGCCTGCGGTGGTCACCTTGAACTCTTCCGCCTCTAAGTATTCAGGGGCCATCCAATTCAAGGTACCTCCTGGGCGTTGTTCGATAGCTAGATTCAGTGGCGCTGCAGCGAAATGGGAGAAACCAAAGTCGCTAAGAAGCGCATATCCTTCATTAGATACCAAAATGTTGCGCTGTCATGAGGGTTTGTCGAATCAAATGTCTGGCTCAAAGAAAAGTACACCCACGCCTTTGATGTCTCCATGAATAATAGGGCCATCTTTAAACGTGTGGAGGTAATGCAATCCGTTTGCTATTCCCAGGATCTAAATGATATAGTGAGTTGGCAACAAATGCGAGACATTCATGCCACATACCAATGGTCGAGGATCGATGACAGGGTCTTGCACGTAATCAAACGCATTCCCCCTGGACATCAATGGAGATACTATAGATAGTGTATGATCGAAAGCAGCAGGTGCCAGCCCAAGTAGTTTAATGATATTTTCGTGGTCAAGTTTGGACCAAACATAGACTTCTTGGAGTAATTTCTGAAGATATTATGAAGCATCACAGACAAGCGGGCATACAAACTACTGACCTCGAGAACAGGACGACTCGGAGTACTTTTATCAGCACAACGGACAACCTTCACTGCCACCTTGGTTTGCCTTGGGTGCAGAGTTCCCTCGTATACAATACCATAGGTGCCGAAACCAACGAGCTTTGATTCATCTCGAGAAACGCGATCTCCGAGGTCGAGGGAAGCAAATCTCTGATCCACGGCACTCTGTAGCAGCTCGCCGACGAAAATCTTAATAATGGAGAAGAATGAGAAGACACATCACATGGAAGCGAGTAAGTGACAACCTTGGATTCAGTCTCAGAACGAACAATACCGTGGGTCAGAAACATTTTGGATTAGAGACTTTGTGATAACTGCATACCTGTAGAGCTCTGATATTCTTGCCAACAGTTGACATCGGAGCACGATGAACCGGATTGCGATTGCAGCAGGACAAGCATATACTCCACCACTCATCCGTCAGGCGAGAAAAGGATGCATCGAGGCTCGGGCGAGTCAACTCTTTGTTCACAATATGATTCATTATGGCATCAATGCTTTGCAAATGATCAAATGGGTGCCTCCTTGTAAACAATTCCTGGAGACAGACTTGTGTGTAGTTACTACAAGAGTGCATAAGTGGCTTACTAGTGTCGTCATTCCAAAGGCCCACACGTCGCCTGTGGTGGACATTGTGAACTTGCCCTCTTTGAAGTATTCTGGAGCCATCCAATCCAAACCACCTTGCAGATCCCCTTTGATGACTTGGCCAAACGATACTTCAGTAAGGCAGGAGGAACCAAAGTCAGTAAGAAGCGCATGGCCATCGTTAGAGACCAAAACATTGGCCTGTTATAGAAGGACTCTCTAATCAAACTTGAAACATCTGGCTCGTCAAGTAGACTCACGCCTTTGATGGCTCCATGAATAATAGGACCGTGTTCATGAGTGTGCAGGTAATGCAGTCCGTTTGCGATTCCCAGGATCTAAACGACACGCTGTGAAGGGTAGAAAATGCGAGACATTCATGAATCATACCAACGGACGAGGATCGACATTCGGATCTTGCACACAACGAAACGCATCCCCTCTGGGCATCAACGGAGACGCAATGGAGATCGTGTGACCAAAATTAATTGTGATCCCCAGTAGTTTAACAACATTATCATGTGCAAGGTCCCACCAGACATATATTCTTCTGAGTATTCTCTGATCCAATGTGATGAGACACCGCAACGATGAGAGCCACGAATAAAAACTGCTGACCATGAGTACAGTAGGAGCATCCTTATCAACATAGCGAACGACTTTTACTGCCACCTTTTGCTTTTGTTGTGGAATCGGGGTTTCCTTCGTGCCGTTCCATGACGCCTTCGTTTGTTCTGGGCTCCGCACCAAAGTTCCCTCAAATATGTCGCCATGGGTGCTGGATCCGATGCGTATCGATGCGTCTACAGAAACCCGATCTCCGAGATCAATCCCGGCGAGTGGATTATCCTCACTCCATTTCCTTGAACCAGGACACTGGATTACTTCAATCAAAACTGGGTATTTCCTTGAGTCCTCCCAGATCAAACAAGAAGTTCGTACTGCCAAGTCTGTTTGAAGAAAACAAGTATGCTTGATGCAGATGTAAGAAGGGTGAAGGTATGCCTTTGCAATGGATTGGACATGCTCTGGACTCCTGATTAGCCTCTTGTATAGTTCTTTGGCATCAAGCTGTTTATCAACTTGTGTCCAAGGCCGCCCAAAGTATTGCCCAAAGCCAACTGAAAAATGACAGTTAGCTAGACTATTAGCATAGCTTCTGACACATAGAGGATTGAAGTTGGTTAGTTCAACTTTGTTACGGTCCATGCGTTCTTTTGGATATGTGCTGGAGCAGGAAAAGCCACGCTCGAAAACTGCTTCATCATTAAATTCGAATATTGGATCGCGAGGGACGTCTTGATATATGAGATAGAGTTGTTCAAACCTGGGAACTCCCCTTTTAGGGAAAATGGCTTTGGATCGAGGACCAAAAAATCGACGGTAATTGGATTTCCACAAAGTCAAATAGATGGTCAATGGTCTCCGACCTTTGGAAGTACGGCACTGGAGGGTAACTTTTACGACTGTGTTTGAGCCACTGCAGGATCTGAGAGGAAGGTAGATTTGAATGCCACGGTTCGTGACGGGGAATGAGCCAATTCGTTCTTCCACCCCCGGCAACATGTCTGCTTTGGAAGTCTTCCTGAATTCATCAATCTCCATTGTTTGCAGGTCAGAACAATCGCGGAAGAAGCGCGGCTCATCGGCGAGGACACTCCCAGACCGCCCAATGCGCCCGTGTGGATCCCATGCAAAAATACTCTGGTCGTTCGACATGCGGATGATTTCCAACTGCAAACGTTGAAATGCTCTCTTCCCTTCCCCATACAGCATCGGCATGTTCACACCCAGTAGGCCCATCAACGAATATGCCTCGTCCTCGACTCGACTGGTCTTCCGATCTGCAGCCCATGACATGATTTGAGCAACGCAGGGGCGGATAAAGGAAAACCCATTTGTTAGTATATTCTGTGGGACTCCAGTGATATCTTGCAAGGTGCTGGAATGCGTTCTCTTATCGCCAATAAACTGCCAATCTTTGTTGAAGAATTGGAGGTCATCCGGAGCGATCAACTCCTGCAGTGTCCACCCACGCGAGAACCACTCCGGCCAGCCGTAATGGGAATACTTCTCAGAGTCGGGTTTGGTAGGAAAGGGTAGGTCGGGAACATCGTGGAGGTACGCATAGCACCGCGCTGATTTTTCGTACCAGCGGTACATGGAATTGATGGCCTCAGATAGCTCCGCGCTGCTTCGTTTGTCGATGCAGCAGGTATCGACCCACAACCACTTGAACCCATCCCTTTCAGCCTGTTTACAGCTCCTGAAGATCTTCTGATAGCCATCACGATTACGAATTTCATCCTGCTTCTCCGTATGCATGTTTGCCAGCTCGACCATCTCTTCATAGCCAACCTCTGCAGTTTCTCCAGATTCTTGCTCGATCCACCGATGGGATAGGATTGCGTATTCTGTGTTTTCATAATTGCGGCAGCCAAGAATCTTGCCAGCTCGATGATTGACTGGCCACTGGCTGACAATCGCTTGCTCCCTCTTCAAAAAGGATTGTACATTTATCAGATGCATCCCGCGTGAGTCTGCACGTGCCTCTGTTAGACTACGAGTGATTATCTTCGAAGTTTAAACGCCATACACACCAAAGTTACAAACACCAAAGGGTCGAACAAATGTGGGCTCCAAGGATTTCGCTGAAGTCTGAGATGTGATGAGAAGGTATATGAACAGTGGAGAGACCCAGAAAAATGACACCCACAAATCTCTCACTGTTCGCTTGTTGTAACCAACAACAGATGGTGGTGATAAGGAAGCTGGGAAGCCACGACTCGAGGCCACAACTATACAACAATTCCCAAATATAGGTGATGCGACAGTCATGCTCCCCCGATAAGCCAGAGCATCTTATCAAACGGTAGTGACCACAGAAACTAGGTCAAATACATGGCAGTTAGTAGACTATTTAAATATTATGGATCACAACTTGCGCCTTCTTGATGACAATATTAATGGCACCGACGTAATGAAGATGAGGAAATAATTTGAAAGCATAGTACGAAAGGTACATGTTTGTGGTCCAAACGACATTGCTCCAGTAGCAGTATACTAACCTTCGCACAATACTTCTTGGCCGTGGTTCACCTTTGGTGGGTCTTCTCCTTGGACTTGTGGATCCTCTCTTCCATTTCTAACACGAGAAAACGGGTCTATTTGCATGCGCGTAGCTTCTGCTGACGCCCGGGTCTGCGGTGCGGTTTGTCTGGCGGAAAACTTGTGATACCACTCAACTTTTATAAATTTGTACGGTGTCCAGTACCCGACTTCAGACGAGGTGGGGGGGAAGATCGTCGCGAACTTCGGGGCAAAACATTCTTCCATTCCTGAGACGAAGAAACCTTGTGTTGCGGGTGAGTACACAAGGACTGCAGCTTCCACAAAACAATATCTGCCCAAACGAACGACAACCAGCTCTCCACGTTTAATGGCCTCGTGACTTGTGGTCACCCGTCTACCTACCCAGATTAATGATGTTGTACTTCAGGGAAGCTTCTTCGAGTACATTTTGCGGGCCTTGTCAACTCGATCCACGTTGGTTCACGAAATAGAGTCAGTAGTCTGGGGATGCGAAATATGAAAGACGGAGAGTAGTGCATCTGGTGTCATAATGAAGTCACACCTGACGAGGGAGTGGGTCGGCAATGACCTTGGCTGTGGTGTAAGCATAAGTGACGGTCCCAATGAGTATTGCGTACCAGTAGACTTCTGACTTCTTCGACGACCCAGAGATCACTGTGAACGGGGTGCAATGTGAATATGGACCAACTCGGAAGGGTGGTGGGACTTACGCTGAGCCGGTGTCGAGGATGACATCAAAGGCCACAGGCGGCGTCCCGATGGCTAACGAGCCATAAAAGCTAAAGAGGGCATGATGATTCAGACCGGGGGAGGGACGGGATACACAGCAACCAGTCTGAGCTCACCTCGAGTCGGCATTCTGGTTAGTTAATCTGTAGGACGTTGAGCATGTCGTATACCGCAGCACAAGATGGGCTCACAAGTTTATACCCTCACTTCTCTTCTGTGGAGATCCACCGCCATACTTCACATTGAGGAAATCCCGTTCGTTCTGTGCCCATGCTGCCCAGTCGTCGACCGTGCGCACGGGTGGCGCTCTGCGTGTGAGTGGAATGGTCAGTCCTGGCTGGCCAGCAGCGACAGGACCCGGGCTGGGCACGGCGATACAGCCGTGCGGCGACGAAAGCAACGTAGCACTTGCGAGTGCCAACAACCAGCCTGATAGCATTGCGAGTGCGACGAACGAGAGGGCAGATCCGAGGGTGGTGGTGGTGGTTGGTAGTGGTCAGACTGGAAGATAATAAAAACAAAGACGACTGCGGGAGAAAAGCCTCGCACTGACACCAGCTGTACATCCGGCTGCTCCGAAATCGCCCTCCTCGAAGCCACCTCATCAACAACGCTCAAGAACCTCTCCCAGCCATTCGACATCCAATACGGCAGCGGCGAAGCAGCCGGGTACCTCGTGCAGGACATCGTGCAGATGAGGTGGACACTTGTCAAGGCTGTTCGGCCAGCCGTGGTCAAGCAAGAGAACGGATTGCGGAGACTCGTCATTGGCTGGGCGACAAATGCCCCGATCACGGGCACCCAAGCATTCCCACGACTTTTGTCTCAATCGCTGCGCTCTTGGCACTTTGGAATATCTCTGAACTGGAGAGCACACAGAGGTACTGGTGAGCATACAGTCAAACAACTTAACGTGATACCCAGCCAGTGACTGCAGTGGGTATGTACTACACAATGCCGCACAGAATCACAATATGAGTGTATCCATAGGAGCAGTCAGATGACTCCCAGCCCATCGTTTATCGGGAAGGATTCTGCCTGGAAATTCTGAAACGGGTCTAGCCTTCCCTTGCCCGGATGTTAGTCTCTAACCCGACTCTGTGACAGGCATCCCAAAAAGGATCAATAGCAGACAACCATGCGTTAGGGGAAGGACATACCATCTGTTGGATTTTCGTAGCTACCTGTTCCATGGTAGGACGCATGGGGGGGTCTAAGTGCCAGCATTCGGAGCATATATCCCACCATCCGTCTGTTAAACGAAAACACGTATTTTCGGCACTCGGACGATCTGGCGGGCCTTTCAAGATCTCCATCACAGTGGCAGCGACGCCGCTGGTTGGGTGAAAGGGGTCTGCACGGGTGAACAGTTCCTGTGGAGGTTCAGTTCATTCCACTAGTACAAATTGGCAGTAAATTTACTAAGGCCGTCATCGCAAATGCCCACACATCCCGGGCTGCAGTTGGCTCGCCACCGTCCAACATTTCTGGTGCGAGCCATGGTAACGTCGCTCCAAAGTTTCCAGGGGTAGACATGCTGAATGAAGAATTAGTCAGGAGTGATAGACTGTCAGTAAGAAGGGCTCGGCCCTCTTCAGATATCAACACATTGAGCTACAACACGCCCCATTAAATAGAATCGCATTGCGGAGACAAACGGACTCACCCCCTTCACATCTCCATGGTACAGTGGGTTAGGACTGCAGTTATGTAGGTAACATAGCCCACTTGCGATCCCTTGGATCTATACAACATTTAGATAGAGTTCGCTTAAAATACCGACGTACCAATGGGCGAGGATCAACAGACTCCGCACATGATCACGTGCATTTCCTTTCTTCATCCATGGAGAAATTATTGATACAGTCATATTAAAGTGCGTGGTGATCCCAATGAGAGGAATGATATTTTCATGATCGAGCTTGGACCAGGCGTGCACTTCTTTCAAGAATTTCTATCCAAGGCTCAGAGCAAGATGAAGTACGCTGATTATACATACCTTAATGGTGACCACGTCTCCTGGAGGACCCCAACGAGGAGTCTTTATAGCCACCTTTACTCACGCCCATCAGAGAGGTAAGACAGAGCATGATCGAGCATATATTTACCCTGATAGTGTAAGGGTGCCCTTAGGGGTTACCCATATTCAGTTACTTATGTAATGTTCATCTTCCTATTTAATTACTTCTTGTTATGTAATATAAAAACTTACTTCTTATTATCCTACATACTCAAACGAATACACTTTGGTTGTGTTCTGTGTTGAGTGAGGATCAGAGAAGCCATCCACAACCTTAAACTTTTTTGAACATCCATCTATGTATTCAATGAGTCGAACCATCACCCGAGCAACCGCGCACACGATGCGCAACGTGGAACAACCACCTGGGGACCCACCCCAAAGCAACAAAAATTTTATCCAGGGTGATCAACCCAGATCCGAGGATACCCAATGCCAAAGGACCACTGGAGGACCCACTAGGGACCTTGGACAAGGTGCAGATCAACGTGATCAGGACATTAATGTCCGACAGATGCCCATAGAAGCACCACTGGTTATGGTAAGATCGCCCCGAGCAGGTGGTAACTATACTGGAGGGGATCGCATCCCCAGAAGCTTCGTTATAGGCACTGTGCCCATTGAGGATAGCCCTCTAACAAGTAGAAATACATCAAGAGTGATGAGCTTTGGGAATGATGCCCCAATGGAAGAGGACACGTCTTCTACTATTGGGCAAGCCGCCCATGAAGCCATAAGAGCATTGGAGACACACAATACTCCTGAAGCACCCATGAGCCGAGAACAGGCTCTCCAGTATATGCAGGAATACCTGCGCGACATTGAGAACCAGTGGTGGGAATACAAGGATAATATCCTCTTCGACAATCATGGTGTAAGACCCAATGAGCATCATGCTCGACAATTCTGATGCCTGCGTCAACTTCTTGAGGAGTTCAGAGGGGGATCTGAGTCCCCTGGAGACGAAGACCAAGAGAGTGTGATTGTCAAGAGGGAGACCTCAGGAAGTCGGGTGACAAGCCCAGTAATGAGTAATAGGGGCACGTGCAGCTTAGCGCAAGAAATCAAAAATGCATGGAGAGCACGAGCTTTAACCAACAACCAGGAAGGAAACTTGGGTACACCACCCATTAGGAACCAGAGTCGAGCACCCAACGAATGGAGGCAACGCGCGTACCTCTCTGGACATGAAGAGGATATCATGAGGCACCTTTACGGTGACCAAGCGTCAGAGATGATGTGCAGGACCAGGAACCAGCATGCTCGACAGCTGGGAAATAGGGGGGGAAACCCCGACGGCGGTGATGATCCGCAAGGAGGTGATGGAGAAGATGACGGGGACGATGGAGCCCCAAACAGAGATGATAACAATGAAAACCTAAGGAGGGATCCTCCCAATAGGAGAAATGCAACCAGAGGAGGAGGTGGACTGCCTCATGGCCCACCAGGCCCCCCTGGAGGTCCTCCCTCTGACTTGAGCTATCGTCCAAGTGAACACGAGTCAGCCATGGCAGAAACAAACCAAAACCGAACCCATGACAGCCAAAGGGCCAATGGTAATCAAGGGAGACCATCCCAATACCTCAGGGGTTACACCCCAGGCAACGACCAATACACTGGGTTCGCCATGCGGTGCTACAGCCAGCATATTAGGGAGCAAGTGGGCGACGAGCCTGACAGGCCTCTAGGCCCTGAGGTGAAGGCAATGAACCTGCCAAAGCCGGGGAAGTATGGGGGCCAGGATGACATGGAGAAGTTTGACGATTGGCTCACCCAGCTTCTCAAATACTTCAGGACCTTCAAGATCACTGGGTACGGGCATGACGGAGATCGCGTCCTGTATACAGGGCTGTACCTCGAAGGTATGGCCGCCGAGTGGTATGACCAGGAGGTTGACGTGCCAGAAAGGCACACTGGCTACTGGTCCTTCGAGGACCTGATCTGTGGACTGTTCAAGCGATTCATCCACGAGGCTACTGCCCAACAGGCTGCCATCAATTATGACTGCACGTGCTACTCCCCTGAGAAGGGAGCACTCGCATTCTACAATGATTTGAAAAGGCGGGCACACCGTGTGGTTGAACCCCCTGACGAGTATTCATTCAGGAGGAAGTTCATTGGGGGTCTGCCCCTGTCTATTGTTAAGATGGTACTAGAAGTATGAGGGATAACAGTGGAACATTCCTCCATGGACGAGACCCTTGACGAGGTGAAATGAATGGAAGGAGCGCAAAAGGCCCTGAGTCTGATGATGAGGAATAATCCTCAAAGTGGAGGGATGATCTCCAAAGGATCCTCGAGCAATAATCGCTCAGATGCAAGCAAGAGCGGCAGCACCAACAATAGCGGCCACCAACAGTATAAATTTGTGAGAAAGGGGAACCTGTTGTACAGGAGGCCCCTTGACAGAGATAGGAGCACCAGCGCTCAGGGAGGTAAGGATCAGGGGACCCACTCTCAGAGGCAGGGTTCCCAGAATAGCAGAGCAAATGCAGGGGCAACCAACCCCAGTACAGCGCAAAAGTCAGGCAATGCTGCATTCCATAAGGGAATTACTTGCTACAACTGCAGGAACGAGGGACATCTCACATCCGAGTGCTGGCACCCAAAGAAAGATAAGGGGAAGGCCCCCCAGGTGTGACTGTACACAGTGGACGTGCATGAGGACGAGGTTGACACCTCAAAGGACAAAGGAATTGGGGAAGATCACCCCGCCATCGATTTCAACGAGGAGAAAGCGGGTGATGACATGCAGGAAGCGCAAGAACATGATAGAGGCGGAACACCTTGACGCGTATTCTACTATTGATGAAGAAGAGGACAATGATGAACTTGTCGGATTCCTTGGGGCAATGCACCCCATAGAGGAGTTTGAGGAGCCCGATGATGAACACGTTGTCCAGTGTTGTTCCATGCAAGTGGAGTATGACGAGGGGATTGACCCCTCAGACACCAGTACTGAGCGGATCCTGTAGCAACAAAACTGGGGCAACAGCAGTGGAGGGACGCAAGCGTACCTTTGATAGCTAGTAGCTGGTTCTTTGAAGTTGAGTGTTGTTTGAGTAGCGAGTAATGAGAGAACAGTTGAGACTGTATTGAACTAAGGAACTACAGGGAATCCTACAGGGTATATATACCTGTGGCACATGGTCTGTGCGTAGATAAGTATTATTCTCGCCTATTTCACCATATTCCCATATGTAGTAAGTGCACTTTCCATATTCGTAGTTATCTGGAAATGTGCTTGCAACGTGCATCAGCATGTGTTAAACACGTGCCTTGCTTTGTGATAGTTCTGGCTATCCTGTGGAGCCGGTCATGTGATCTACCGGTATTCCGGTTGTCACTACTCCGAATCACATGTAACTGTGATCTCTGGAATCTCCAAGATTAGATAAGATAAGATATAATCATACGTTCTTGTCGACACTCCTCCTCACTAAGACTTGAACTCTAGAAGGTTCAGTCGCGAGCGATTGTCTTGGAATTTCTGCCATGTCAGATTCTTTGTCATCATGTCAGCTTTCTGCTGATCAGTAGGAACATAGTCAAGCATAAAAGTTTGTTTCTCAACGCATTCGCGAAGGAAATAATATTTGATATCAATGTGCTTTGACCGTCCTTCCATGACTGGATTTTGCGCGATATGAATTGCGCCTTTGTTATCTCCAAACATCATGAAGTGTTGGAGGGATAGATGACACTCTTGGAAGAGCGATTTGATCCATAGAATCTGTTGTGCGCAGTCGCACATTGACATGTACTCGGCTTCTGTTGAGGACAGAGCCACTGTTGGTTGTCGGCGAGATCGCCAGCTAACCAAGTCATTGCCAAGAAAGATAGCATAACCGCTAGTTGAACATTGTGTTTCACTATCGCCTGCCCAGTCAGAGTCAGAATAGCAATCCAGTGATGAAGCTCCTCCTGAAAAATGAAGTGCGAGATTTGGAGTTGAACCCAAATACTTCACTATGTGAAGTGCCTTCTGAAGGTGTTCTTCAGTAGGATTTGCCATGAACTGTGACATTTTGATTACGGCAAAAGCGATGTCCAGATGAGTACCAAGCATGACAAATAGGAGTGATCCTATAACGGACTGATACCGTTGTCGTACTGTTGGACTTGCATTGTAATCTTTTGGTGCTGTAGACGGTTGATACCCAGCAGGTAAAGGTGTTCAGACGTGTTTGATGTTTTCCATCTGAAAGCGTTTAAGAACTTTCAGAACGTAGGGATGTTGGTGTAAAACCATTGAACGTTTAACGTGATTGCGAGTGATTTGGAAACCAAGGTATTTGTCAAGTCCGGGTCTACTCCGGTAGGGGGTCCGGTCAAGTCCGGACGAAAGCGGACGAAGGAAGAGAGCAGGGGGCTGGACAAGGAGTTAGTCCGGCCGGAGTTGGTGACCGCTTGGATTCAACGACTAAGGACAATGAGCGTTGATCCCTTGCATAGGTTCCGGTCAAGAGGCTGGAGACGGAAACGGAGATGGAGACAGGGACAGACAGAAACTGGAGTAGTGACTATGGTTGATTTCAGACTGAGGAGTACAGGATAATCTACAGAGTACTTATACTAAGTAAGAACTAGGGACGAGTACTTACGGTGACAAGTAAACAGCCTAAAAAGCGGACAAGGGATAACCGGAGTAAGTACTAGGTCAGGTCCGGGTAAAATAAAGTCAGGTCCGGTGAAAATGCTACAAGGTACAGGATATATCAAGTTCACGGAGAACTCACGAACGGACAGGGTAGACGGCGAGGTGTGGTAACGAACGAACAGAGGATAGTCCAAGGGTCGTACTTAACGGAGGCATATCTGCGCGACCGTGACCGGAGTAAGTGAGAACGACCGGAGTTAAGCTATAGTGCTGCGATGCGACCGGAGTAACCGGATAGGACCCGGAGTTGGACATGGTCGTAACAGTATCCCCCCTTTAGGGGCTGAACCCATGAGGCCCCAGTGAGTCTGACGTGGTCGCCTAGGACAATGCGGAGTCCGGAGTGTTTGTCTGAGTACGAATTTTGGATCTGTAAAGATCAGACCGGTTTTGCCTTTACCCCCAGTTTCCTGCCATCGAAATATGTTGAACATTGCTAAGTCCACCAGCCCCGTCGCCCCCGCTGCCACTGAGTCCAAGGATTGGACGAAGGCCTCCACGCCGGAGTTGCAATCCGGTAGCGAAGACAAGTCGGACGTCCTCGATGCCAAAGCGAAGGAGCGTCGTCGACGTAAGCAAGTGAAGAGGGAGGAGGCGGAGTGCCAGGCGCGCGAGCAGGCGGAGAAGGACAGGGCGGAGGTGCAGCGGAGGGCTGCAGAGGTAGCGGCGAGGCAGAGAGCGATGGCGCAGGAGGCGTCGAAGAAGCGAGCA
>Ga0307518_10002575_pt1 | contig 13231 bp, 14 predicted proteins | sample 25_EM_MG_FD_203889 | JGI IMG/M metagenome (GOLD analysis project Ga0307518, IMG submission 203889) | Populus trichocarpa ectomycorrhiza microbial communities from riparian zone in the Pacific Northwest, United States - 25_EM | ecosystem: Host-associated > Plants > Roots > Unclassified | place...
AAGTGGGGCACTTCGCAGACCGCTGCCCCAAACCGAAGAAACAAAATAAGGCCCGATTATTTGCAGCAGACGTACAAGAGCCTGACACCGCTGAAGACACTGGCGAGCAGGATAATACTGCTCATGGCGTCATGGACGACCAAGATCCGTCACCGGAGAGTGATGATGAGGGGGACCCAGTAGATGGCCCCCAGTACTCGAGTGATGAAGGAGACGTCGTCGACATATATGACGATGACGGAGACAGCGATGGAGAACCCGTCGCGTGTCTCGGGAGGATGTACACCCACGACCCTCATGACGAGGAGATCATATATTGTTCGTCTATGACTGCACGAGACGGGATGGACGTCTGCATCGAACGGTATGAGGCCGACAGCGATGATGAGTCGGCCCGCGAGGAGGCACAGACTGCGGCCCCCGTACCTGCACTTGCGAATGTTGAACCCCACGAAAATGGCTACCACGGGGATAACATCAACGACCTACTGGAGGTCCCAGTCCCTGGACAGGGACACGAGCATGTAGATGCTCCAGTAAATGTAGCTGCCGATGGAGGAATCGGCAACTGGGGAGTGATCAACGCGATGGAAAACATCGCGATGCCAGCCACCAACGTGAACCCTCGATGGGAGTGGGACGAATGATTCGGGTTCACCCACCATGGCGAATGCCTCGCATGTCGCTTATATCGACAGCACGTCATCGCATCCGAGCTCGAGGAAGATCCGGGCTTGGAGGCAGCACGAGCATTTCCTAGCCAAAGTGCTCGGAGGGCGTATGACGATGGATGGATGGCTCATGAACACACCATCCCAGAGACGGGAGTGGTGTTCGTGGGTCTCGCGCGAGAACGGCTCGAGGCTACCAACGAACCTCTCAATCAACTTGAATCCGTAGCACGGATATTCGAGTGCAGCCTACTGGGTGACCCGCAGGCTGCAATAATCCGACGGAGTACAAACCGAGTGCGCAGTCTAATCAACCGCGCACTCCAGGTGCTGAGTGCCCCGAGAGACGGCACGCAGGAACAACCGGAGGACACCACAGAGGACCTGCACACGGCTCTCGCCAGGACTTCAGCGTGGGTCGACTTTGCTGGACATCCATTGCAGGACATGTGGGCGACACTCCAACGTGTCAGTCGACGCACAGAGCAGTCGCAATTCGAGCTCCTTCAAACAGTGGAGGGGCTCCGCACACTTGACCACCGGCTTGGCAGAGCACGCATGTCTGCCGGTGGGGAACATACGGTGTATATCCAGCCAGATCGAAACATTATTCCTGACGGACCATATGTACTCGGCGAGTACGAGGCGATCAGGCTTCGAAACCCGCCTCCAGATGAGGAACTAGCGAGCGGAGTCGCTCCTCGAATGATGGCACTACGGCCGGTAAAGGATGAAGCTACAGACCGCGCATTTCGATATGCGATGCGCATGAACGCAGTGACAGGCCCACCTGGCCCTAGGCCAGTGGTACCCTTCCACCTGCGCACCTGCTTCGTAGTGCGAGCAAAGGTCAACGGCTGCGAAGTGTTGACGATGGTCGACACCGGCAGTATGACAAATTTCGTCAGCCCTGCATTTGCGACCGTAGCTAAACTGGCTACGTTTACGCTGGAGTCCCAGCTACCGTTGCAACTCGGGTGCGTCGGTAGTCGCTCGACCATCACCCACGGCGTGCATGTACCAGTGTGCTTGGGACATGTCACCCGCGACACATATTTTGATGTCGCCAATATTGACCGGTATGACTGTATAATAGGTCTGCTGTTCCTGAGACTTCACCGAGTGTGCCTCGATTTTGGCGAGGATACACTCCGGATCGAGGGTCACTCGATCGCGAATTCAGTGGAGACTGAAATGAGTGTGACGCCCAATGCTCGCAGGAGAATTGGACGTCCACCAGCAGCTCATTGACTCGGGGCAGGGGGAGGGACGCGTGGGAAGCATTCTTCCCCCACTGAAAAACTAGAGTTTCCCCCACAACTTGCCGCGATGAACGTGAAGAAACTCGCAGACGACGATATCCCACGACTGCGCGATAGGATATTAAGCGAATACAAGAATCAATTGGGCGGAGTAGTGGCAAAGCTGCCCCCACTCTGCGAAGTAAATCATTGGATACCCCCGGTTGACAAGGGGAAGCAGTATGCCTACCACCTGCCACGCTGCCCGGACTCTCTGAAGCCACAGCTGGCAGAGAAGATCCAACTCTACACGAATGCAAAGTGGTGGATCATGGCTAGCGTGCCGCAGGTGGCACCGATGCTATGCATCCCAAAGAAGACGGGAAAATTAAGGACTGTGATCGATTGCAGGAAGCGCAACGACAACACGGTCAAGGACGTGACCCCATTCCCTGACCAAGATCAGATCAGGATGGACGTCGCGAGAGTGAGATATCGCTCGAAGATAGATTTATCCAACGCGTATGAACAGGTACGCATGGAGCCAGAGGATGTTAAGAAAACAGCCTTTTCGACCATCTTCGGTACATTCCTGAGTCAGGTCATGCAGCAAGGAGACTGCAATGCCCCCGCCACATTCCAGCGACTCATGACGGTGGTACTGCGAGAGTACATTGGACGGTTCGTCCATGTATATCTCGATGATATATTCGTGTTTAGCAACACGCTCGAAGAGCACGAGAGGCATTTGTGACTCGTGCTCGATGCCTTAACAAAGGCGGAATTCTATCTCGAGCGTGAAAAATGCGACTTGTACGCAGAAAAGCTCAATTGCCTCGGGCACATGATCAATGAGCGTGGTGTCCATGCAGACACAGATAAAATGGCAAGGATACGCGAGTGGAGGAAGTCTCGCAACCTGAACGAGGTACAACGATTTGTTGGACTCGTCGAGTACCTGGCACAGTTCATGCCAGACGTGTCGGCATACACCACACCGCTCACGGGCATCCAGAGGAATGGTCACCCTTTCCTCTGGCGAGAAATCCATGATCGATGTTTCCAAGCGATCAAGGACCTCGCATGCAAATATCCAATACTGAGGCCGATAAACCCTGCCTCGGACGAGCCGATTTGGCTCATATGCGATGCATCCTTGTATGGAGTGGGCGCGCTCTACGGACAGGGAGAAGACTGGAAGACATGCCGCCTGGCTGGGTTCATGTCGAAGAAACTAACAGACGCCCAACATAACTATCGGACGTTCGAGCGAGAAACGCTTGCAATACTCGAAGTGCTTCTCAAATGGGAGGATAAACTCCTCGGATTCCCATTCAAAATTGTTACCGACCACGAGGCACTGAAGTACCTCTCCACTCAACAAAAACTGTCGAGCTGACAGATCCGATGGACGGATTACCTGTCCCGATTCAACGCAGAAATCGTCTACGTGAAAGGAGTCAAAAACAAAGTTGCCGACTGCCTGTCCCGTTACTACGAGATGGAAGGAGGCGAGGGAGTCCAGAACGAATGCGTCGATTGGGCAAACGCAGACGTGAGGCTCGACCCAGAGGGGGATGACCTCCCCCAAGATCGACTAAGGGAACTACAACTTGCCTTGATGAGAGCAAGTCAAGACGACGTGAGACGCAGCAATAGACTGCACGGGAAGCAAGAGGACCGCCATATCGAAGCAGCAGAATTGTGTGAACACACAGAACCGAGTAGGGAGAGAACAGCTCCCGCACGCACGAGTGAAGATCTCACTCTACTCGAATCCGCGGGGCAATCGCCTGCCACCCACACTCACTTCCACCAGCAAGACAGCTTCATGGAAGCTGTAAGAACCGGATATAAGGACGACCCGGTACTTGCAAAAGTGGCTGAGAAGCCAAAACATCACCCCACGTTCAGCATGGACAGTGGACTGATCCACGCTGTGAACAGTGGAGGAGAAAGAGTCCTCTGTGTTCCACGAGCGCGATGGAAGGGGGACTCGATGACCGCATGTATCATCGATCATGCGCACAAGGTGCTGGGACACTTAGGTGCGCTGCAAACGGCGGATTATATCCACAGGTGGTACTGGTGGCCAGGACTCGGCAAGGAAGTAGATCGATTCTGTCGATCGTGCCCTGTTTGCCAGATGACGAAGACGAGCAACGAGAAGCCAGCGGGGCTGCTACATTCTCTGCCGATTCCCCGAAGACCCTGGAATTCCATCGCAATGGATTTTGTGGGACCGTTCCCTGAACAAGGCGAGCACGACTACTTGTGGGTCGTGCTCTGTCGCATGACTTCACTGGTACACTTGGTGCCAGTGACTACGACTATCCGAGCCTCGCAATTAGCATGGCTCTTTGTGAAAGAAATTGTCCGTTTACATGGGCTACCTGAGACAATCGTCTCTGACCGAGACACCAAGTTCACGTCGCAATTTTGGAGAGAAACGCATCGACTTCTCGGAGTAAAACTCCTGATGTCAACAGCATTTCACCCCCAAACGGACGGAGCGTCTGAACGCTCGATCAGGACAATCGCGCAGATCCTGCGCAGCATGATCTCGCCAGATCAGAAGGACTGGGTTGAGAAGGTACCCATGGTTGAGTTCGCGATCAACTCGAGCGTGAGTGGATCAACTGGGTTCGCACCCTTCGAGCTCACATACGGGTATATGCCTCGAATGGCACAACTCGAGCACGGAAGTGCTCCAAAGACGGCGCCTGGCGTCCAAGGATTCGTCCGCCAGGCGCGGGACAACCTAGCGATGGCCCTTGATGCCATCATTGAGAGCCACGTGATACAAACGCATCACGCTAATAAAAAGAGGAAGGATCCCCCGACACTGGATGTGGGGGAGTTAGTGTATCTATCTACCAAAAATCTTACCTTGCCTAAGGGACGAGCTCGAAAGCTCTTGCCCAAGTACATTGGACCAATGAGAGTCGTCGCGAGTAATCCGATGACGGATAATTATACTATTGAGCTGCTGAGGCAGCTCAAAGATCGACGAATACACCCTACCTTCCACGTCAACTTGCTGAGGCGGCACGAGCCCAACGACGATAGGCTCTTTCCGAAGCGGGACGCCCAAGCCTTCTATGACATGGGCAACCCAGACGACGCCGAATGGCTCGTCGATGAAATAACTGCCCACCATTGGGTGGGCAACAAAGTCGAATTCTTGGTAAAATGGAACCTGGGCGACTCTACTTGGGAGCCGCACACACACTGCAGGGACCTTGAAGCGTTGGAGGATTATCTCAAGCTCCATGGAGCTCAGTCAGTACAACGACTGCCCAAGGGCAGTCAGCGCACGCGTAGCGTGCGCGATTGACTACATGGTAGTCTAGAAAGCAGCGTTGAAGCGAACAAGTGTGGAACTCTCACAGTTGCCTCACGTGATTGTTGGTACCGCCGGCATGCGTCGGTCTGGAATACACGTGTCAAGAGTCTCCATTGTTTCGGTCCACTGTCAATTTCCATACATTCGCTGACTTTCAATTTTGACTTCCATCAATTTTCGCCTCGTTCCTCGCCCATCCTGCTCTCTTCCCATTACCACATCCACTGCACTCTCACCACGCCGATAACTAGCATGTCTGACAACCACCACCGCTCACCTTCCCCGTCTGCGCACCGTAGTCACGCAGACGACACCTCTGACGAGCCCATGTCCCACCAGGACCGGGATTGTCGTCGCTCTGACAAGAGGAGGGCGCCTCGTTCGCCCTCCCCTCGTCGTTCTCGTCCCCCTTCTCGCAAAGGGCGACACGAGAAACGTCGGCATGTAACAGCGCGCGACGCTTCTCCTTCCCCCGACCAGTGGTGTGCCACCACTACTGGTCTTTTACTCCACGACAGGGACCACCGGTGCCCCACGTGCTTGGAGTACCAAAAGCACGTCTCTCTGGACATCGTCCTGGAGACGTCGTCCATCATGGACGCGCGCGAAGACTGCCTACGGTGTCTCGCGCGCGTCTTCGGGTGGAATGCCCACATGTCTGGCCTCGAGGACGACCTTGCGTCAATGCGTCACGAATGTGACTATTGGCGCAAGCGCGCTGAAGAGGCAGAGAAAGCCTCCACCTTCTCGCAGCAGCAGACCTCCGCTGCGTTCGAGCAGGCTCGCCTGCTCTCAATGTACATCCCTTCGGCCTGTCCAGAGGACCCCACTGGGGCGGGCCCGTCCAGTCGACCCTTGGAGGAACGTCTCGTTTCTCCAGGGGGAGGGAGCGGGGTAACACCCGCATCATACTCTGGAGAACGCCGTTCTCGATCGTGATCGCGATCCCCAGGTCGTACCTGCTTCCGTCCTAACTCGCCGGGCACCATCTTCGGCGCCATGGACGTCGACGCCGCTGAGCCGCCCAGGTCTTCGTTGGCAGGACGGCTCGAAAACCCAGAGGAAACAATGTTTCCTCTACTTGGCCGGGGAGAAATCCCTAACTGAGTAAACGTGCTGCTGGACGGCACCAAATACCTACACGTACAGTTCAACAACTGTCTGTACCAGTTCGAGGACCCCCACAGGGAGAACGTCCTCAGAAACATTCGTCAAGGCATCGCACCCCCGATCACCGGTGCCATCTGGCCAGGAGCAGTACGCCTGCTCAATACAACCAATGAACTCAACGAGTTCTACACCCGAGTTGCGAAGGAGTCGGAGGAGAGCGACTCGCCCAACACTAGATTTGGGCAAAAATTCATAGCTTGGCTCAATCGATACATGGCGGATACAGACCGTCATACGAGGGTCAAGCCCCTCAAAAATAGCGTGATGAGCCACGCATTCAAGCAACTGGTCACGTCTTTACTTGTTCCTTTTGTTTTTCTCTTCTATTCCCTTCTCGCTTCGGACCCCTGTCAGTTAGGTACACATTCTGTTGATTATTTCTGCCCCCATTATAATATACATGGCTTCCATTTACTACTGCGCGAGATAACCCGCACGTGTCATTACAAGAGTCCTTGGATGGACTCTATAAGGGGAGGGTGTAAAGGGAGTAATCTCCCTTTACTGCTGACCACTAGGTGGTCTATACTAGTGTAGTAGCGCTTCTGCTTACATAAGCAGAAGCACCCATATATATAGTGCTGGCACTAATTACATAAGCTAACTACCCTTTTAACTACTCTACTACTGTACTATCACCTACCCTCAATATAACACAGGTCGTGTTCGTTGAGGGTGTGACTATCAGTTATCAGAGCCAGCAACCACTTACAGGGGTGGGTCAATGAGATGGAACTGTTGTCGACAGATGAATGAGCTGAACTGGACAAAGATGTCCGCCCTCTGCAAAAGGTACTTGTCAAAGTGAGCACAAAAAAAAAGAGATGAACGTATGATTAATGACGATCTGCACAGATCCAGAAGCTTTCGTTCAAAATCATCAATTCAACAACTATTCTCCTACCTGCTTGGATTGAAACCCTCAAGGATTTTGACCTGCCTGTCAAAATGATACCATGCGATGTGTCGACTAGGTGGAATTCAATGTGTGACATGTTGAACTTCATTCTTGAATACCGTGCACCTATTGAAGACATCACTGACAAGTGGAAGTTGGGGCTCATGACCTACACCCTTGATGACCATGAGTGGAGGTTGCTGGGTCAGTTACGAGATGTGCTGAAGGTGCATGTCTTGGCTGTCTTGGAGTCAATGTGATGCTGTGACATGTGTTACAGGTCCTCAGGGACGCAACATTGTTTTTCTCATGCGATACCCCAAACCTTTGTTGGAGATAAACAGAACTGTTGTGGTATGTTTATCTACTTACATAAGCTTTCATCGCACTAGAGTAGAGTTCCTAGTACCATAGTTCCCTCAGTAGCTTGCCAGACTACTGAGGGTGAGTACCATCTACTAACCACCACATACTTACTGATACCTTGTAGTTACCCTACAGGTATATACTAATATATAGTAGCTTGCCAGACTACTGAGGTTACCCTACAGCTCTCCTTCTCCCTTCTCTTCAGGCTAGACCTTCCCTGTGCAGACCACCACCTTTCTATAACCTTGTGATGGTCATTCCAGCCATCGATTACATCGATGAAACCTTTACAAACAGCATGCTCTCAAATGGAAGACTAGACCCAGCAATTCAAGCTGCAATTGGACTTGCAAAGAAAACCCTCAACCGGTATTACTCACTGACTGATTGCTCTGGCTTGTATCACATTGCCATGGGTAACTATTTTTCTTTGTATCTAATGGACTTTGATGACTCACTTACCATTTCAATAGTATTGCATCCCCTCCATAAACTCGAGTACTTCAAGCTCGCTGGATGGGAAGTGGAGTGGATCGCAACTGCTCGCCAGCTTGTTCGAGATTCATTTGATGAATCCTATGCTACCCACTACGTTCCCAGTGAGTTGGACAACACAGTTGGCTTGGAGGGTCAGGTAACATTCTCTTTTTTTTAAAAACTACACAAGCATTCCTAATGGCATACATTAGAGTGACAAATCCTCAAATATTTTTGACAATCTGCCATCACTAGCAAAGATGTTGTGACCCAAAGACAAACTTGACATCTATCTCACAGCAGACATCGAGAACGTAAGCGATGCACTCAAGTGGTGGTATGATCATCAATCTACTTATTCCCGCCTCTCCCGAATGGCCACAGATTATTTAACCATCCCTGGTATGTGTTAGTTTAACATTTAACCACATCTAATTCCCATCCGACACAGCAACTTCCATAGATGTTGAACACCTTTTCAGCCGTGGTTGTATCCTCCTATCACATACCTGAAACCACCTCTCAGCGCAATCTGTCCATGCTCTTCTTTGTCTCAGCTCCTGGAGTGCCGAGGGGTTCGTGAAAAATATTGATGTCCAGAAGATCGCTGATGTGGAAGAGATCAAAGGTGATATTGATATTGAGCTGGCACCCAGTTGGGATGCAATTGACACAGTGTAGCTCAATCACCTCTGCACATTTGTCTCGCATTCCATCCACCCATTTCTTACTTCATGTCGTCTGCATATAATCATTTTTGCACGAGTTACATATAGTACTGTATTCTGTTATTGACATACCACTTCCTATGGGCCACTGCCAGACTCCCTGGTACCCGTGCATGTACCCATGGGTATACCCATGATGGGTACATACCCACGGCACCCTTTGCACAGGTATGCACCCATTTACCTGGGTACGGGTGGACCGTGGGTGTGGGTGCGGGTCAGCCCCTCTGCACCCATGGGTACACCCATGCTATTCCCTAGTCATTGATTCATGCTTGTAGAAACAGGGCGAGGTAAGTATCTACCTGTCTACCGGTAGTCATTGATTCACGCTTGTAGAAACAGGGCAAGGTAAGTATCTACCCCAGAATATCCCCATAGATTAACTTTGTTATATAGCAAGTGGATTGCTGAAAATGAAGGTACCGCATGCAACTCAATGTCGAACGCTGTGCTCAGAGTGTCATTGGACACAGAAGAACAGGGCTCATCCCCCAGATCACATCTACACCTGTTGGCTGATTCAGAACTCCCCTCAGTCAAGAAAGTCAGGCAGCTTATTGCTGTTTGGCAATCCAAATGGGGGGTGGAATCAACCTGGCCCAGGAAGTTCCATGAGGAGCTGAAGCATGCACAGGGCAGTGGCCGGCATGCAACTGACACATTCTTTTCACAGTGTGCAGACCACATTGAAGAAGGGAGATGACTTGTGTGGGTTTTGAGGAGTATTACATGCAAGGGTTTCATGGGCATGGGGTACAAGGTTTTGGACTTGTATGAGCAAGTATTTGACTTGCTCACGACATTATTGGCTGAGTTGTGCTTTTTTGAAGTCAAATTAGATGAGTATGCACCTGTATTCCCCCTGTCTCAAATATCTGAAGCTTGTTACTACTTTACTGTGTAGTACTTTTGCATACAATATATACCCAAATGATCTGCATTTGAATTTGATGTGTGATTCAAGATAAGAAACTATGGGATAGATGTACTATTTAGAATGTCTATCATGCTTTGGTGATAGTGAATGTGATAGCAAATCTGTCCACTATCAACCAGTATTCACTCCTGGCATCACCAAAAACCAACCATATCGGCAGGCACACATCATTGCTGTCATTAGCTTTCTTCTTGTCTAGTAGTCTTTGTCTGGTATCTTATTATTACATTATATGTAGTGGTGATTACATTGCACCAGATGGACTATCAAACTTGTCAATGTTGGACTGACACAAATTGTATGCTACACCATGTTGTGCATTCATTCATACCTACACAATTTTGCACCACTGCTACCTATGACCATGCATATACTATGTAAACTAAATTCTTAGCACACAAATGCAGGGATTTAAATCAAACAAGTTGGCATTTATTGATAGTCAGGATGGATAGTATATGTACAGTAACTACTAACTACTTAACATTAGACGAGGACAGAGTGGTGCCGCTATTACAATCAACAAAATAACTTGGGGAATGGACAAGTGACCCACCAATTCCCAGAGTGATCAAGGTGGACCTGGCCAAACAGGTCTGACAGGTCATCCACTTCAGCCCAGTAGGACCGTTCACCTTCACTGAAAGTGGGTGAGGGCATGCACAGTGCAGTCAGCCAGAATGGTCCACCAGGAGTGGGAATTTCATGAAGTTTGCCCTTGTGATAAGCAGCTGTGTAGTCTGCAAAGGCCTGCTGGAAAGTCTTACACTTGTAGAAAACTGCGCCACTGATGTTGAGAACCCACATTGCTGCATCTTTCCTATGCATTCAAGTCTGAGCTGATAACACGTGTAAATGTCAAGCATCAAATATACCATGTGTAATATATGCCGACTTCTTGCCCAACAATAATGAGGTAATATCCCTCAACTGGGGAGGTTGGGTGTGGGAGATTGGAAGGGTGTGTCGACAAGAAAGTATGATTATATCTTATCTTACCTAATCTTGGAGATTTCCAGAGATCACAGTTACATGTGATTCAGAGTAGTATCAACCGGAATACTGGTAGATCACATGACTGGCTCCACAAGATAGCCAGAACTGTCACAAGCAAGGCACGTGTTTAACACATGCTGATGCACATTGCAGGCACATTTCCAGATAACTACATTTATGGAAAGTACACCTACTACATATGGGAATATGGTGAAATAGGCAACAATAATACTTATCTATGCACAGACCATCTGCCACAGGTATATATACCCTGTAGGATTACCTGTAGTTCTTTAGTTCAATACAGTCTCAACTGTTCTCTCATTACTCGTTACTCAACAACACTCAACTTCAAGAACCAGCTACTAGTGATCAAAGGTATGCTTGCATCCCTCCATTGCTGTTGCCCCAGTTTTGTTGCTACAGGGTGGGGAATACCAATAGTGTGAGATGTAGACAAAGAAGGTATCAAAGGGGAAGAGGTAACAAGGGTTGAACCCAGTTGTGGGGGTGCTTGGGGGCAACAGTAAGGTAGTAATACTGGTGCCAGTAGCTGCTGCCGATTGTGCCACCGAAGGACTGCATTCCGGAGACATCCCACGAGTAGTCTTGCTAGAGTGAGTCCAACGTCTCACCACACTTTCAACCTTGATTTCCATAGCCCCTTGGCAAGTCATCTTGACTGTTTTGATGCGGCTGATCATCACTTCAGCCTTTCATTCTGTTATCTGCTGTCTATCATCATCTAACAAATGTCAAAACCTCTGCCAAAAATATATATTGTCTTACCTTCAACACTGGATACCATGTTCGAACAAACTCGTGGATCAATGCTAAGCACAATTCTTGAGTGACGAGTGCAGTGATCACAAACATGTTTGCAATAAGTTTTGACAGCACGGTAACATCACATGGTTTTTGTGAGGATTGGAGGCTGGATTGACACAAAGGAAGTTAATGGCAGGGGGAACGGGAGTGTGCAGTCACTCACACTGTCACGCACCAAATGTGTTTGGTACTGTGGACATGGAGAAGGTTAGTCAATGAAACTAATGTGAAGAATGCACCCAAGATCTGTTGAGAGATTGTCCTGACTTGAGGGATACAGACAGCCCTTGCTATCCATATCATGCAAAGTCAAGACTATCCTTATGTGAAGGATGAATACAAGCTCATTGTAGACATCTATCACACAAGAATGACTATCCTGGAGCAAGATGACTGCCGATGTCTAGCAGTCATCCCTCGCATGAGAACCGCCAAGAAGCAGAAGAAACAATTGAGAAACAAAGGAGAAAGAGAAGAATCATTTTTAGTGCCCAAATGTCAAATTTAGGCACCTAGTGCTGGCATTCTGATATTTTGAATAGCTCTGCTGTTTTTGAAACTATCAGGCACATGACTATACCATCATGGAGCCTAGATCATGGTCTATCTGCCTGTCAAGTTCCGACATAAATCCAATTATTTCCCATGGAGATATTCCACCTGCAATCCAGACACCTGCTTCATCAGTCACTATGAAGTCCACATTTTCTCTGGAACGTTTCTCCGCTACTGCAGCAGACCTTGACTATGTCCTACTCTTGAAACAGCCTCTCCCTGAGCTCCTGTGTACTGCCTGGTACATATCTTCCCAGCCTGCTCCCTCAGTCCCTCTTGTTCTTGGTCAGCATGTTCTTCTCATCAGTCCTGCATCATGCACATACTTTGGTCACCTCAAGTCTATCATTAGACTTGAAGATTCAAACCTGGTCATCTCTGTGTCTCCTGAGTCCTCTGCATATGGTCCTTTCATCCCAGAGTCCTGTCACATCCATCTCCCTCCATCATTCATCTCACTTCCCTGGACATGTTGAATCTGCTACTCACGTTTCACCTCCCTGCTATCCTGCAACAAACATGGATGAAACAGTGCTCTAGAACCCTTCCTAGGAGCCCTTATAGAGTACAGAACCTTCCCCTTACTGCTCAAGGGAAGACTGCTCTTGGGGAGCACCAATCTTCATGTTTTTGTCCTACAGAAGCTCAATCCAAGAGTTTTGTGACACTCTGTGACCAACTGTTACTCTTCTAGACATTCCAGGCCCCCCTGACACTGCTCTTCTGGTTGGATCAATTCTCTTATTATCCCCCAGCCACTCTCATCAGTGGCACTGCTTCAGAAGCTCATCTCCAGATCTAAAGTTCAATTAAACACAGGTTGTGCTTCCCTTCTGTCTGAGTCACACAGAGTCACTCTGGCTCACTCTGACTCACTCTGCTGCACATTATTCATCCCCTCTTGGCATTACTAATCCCCATTACTCCCCTTACCAATCACTTACCAATCATCCTTCAAATCATGCTTACTATGCTGCTTATCAATTCATGACTCATGCCCCTATGATTCATA
>Ga0307518_10002576_pt1 | contig 13227 bp, 9 predicted proteins | sample 25_EM_MG_FD_203889 | JGI IMG/M metagenome (GOLD analysis project Ga0307518, IMG submission 203889) | Populus trichocarpa ectomycorrhiza microbial communities from riparian zone in the Pacific Northwest, United States - 25_EM | ecosystem: Host-associated > Plants > Roots > Unclassified | place...
AAAAAAAATAAAAAAATTATTTTAATATATTTTAATATGAAAAATCATTTAAAAAACAATAATAATTACACTCCCAAATAGATTAACAGTAAATCTCATGTGCCTACGTGACAAATCGGTTGCACTTTTGGCTCATTATAACCAAACAAGAAAAGATAAATTAATGTTTGATTAGGCGCCAACATATAACGTTCTATTTGGCACCGACAATATTAATTTCAGGTTAGTTTTGAGGTTATCTTTGTCGAACTTTACGAGTCCAAGAAAGATTATTACCAAACCACTTCCAACTCCTTTTAATTATTGGGCGAGCATGGCAGATATAAAAATGAAATGATTGGGTTATGAAAATACCAAGATCCAAGAAATGCGGACAGAGCAGAATTAAGTAAATAAAATTGAGATAAAATCCTCGAGAAACAATCAAGTCAATAATGTTAGGCCAGCCAATCAAGCAAGAGAGCAGTGGCAGTAGCATATTGAGAAATTAAAAGAATCATTAAAGCAATTTTTGTTCTCTTATTTCAACCACCACTCTACTTCGACAAGTGATCAGACAGGTACGTCAGCTGATTTCTTAATCCGACGTTTTATGCATGATTTCACCTTTTAGAATGCAAATGGAAGCATAGCACTTACCTCCACATTTGTCATACCCGGCTCGGGAACGGAACCAATTTAGAGTTTGGATAGCGTTAATCTGAATTAATTCTAAAATGATTTTTTTAAAATAATTTAAATAATATTATTTAAAAATAATTAAAATTAAAATATTCATTAAGTCAGATTAATTACTTTATTGGATCACGATATAATAATTCATATCACAAATTTAATTAGTTAACTTGGATGAATTCCAATCAATCTAATATAATATTATCTTAATAATTTTTTTTTAAAAATCATCTACAGAGTAAAATTTTGCTTCCATGAATTTTTTCCCTCTTGAAAAGCACGCCATTAATATCAGATATTTTTGCCGTAAAAAAAAATTGTAGGGCGAGCCAAATTCTAGCAAAATAAATATTAGGATGTCCAGGAGTAACAGGCAAGAGCCCACAAGCCAGAAGGGATCTCAGAATACCAAGATCGATGTTGTCTGGGCAACATTCTTTGAGACCAATATATATATATATATATATATATATAGAGAGAGAGAGAGAGAGAGAGAGAGACCCTTGTTACGTAATGCTTAAAACTTAAGTATAGTTAGAGCCTGGATATAGCTGATCATTTTCTACTTTCGATAATTCCAGTTTAGTTAGAGCCTGGATATATATATACAATGTCTTATTGCTTTGATTCACTCGTCATTCACAACAACAAACCCACCCAGATAAACCTAAAAGAAGTATAAAAAGTATCAGACGAAAAACTTAATTCAAGTAACAACCGAACAGGCTAGCTCATGACAGTCAATTATATTAATATCATCAGTAGATGTAATACAAACTAACAACACCAACATGAATGCGCGCGGTAGAGAAGTTTCGAGAGGAAAACAGACAGTACAGAACAATAACCATTCGTGTTCTCAATAGCATGGAAGGATTTCAATCGGCTTCGCAATTGGAGTAGGCCACGGTGGGAGTTCGACATGGAAGACCTTTCTTCCACGAACAAAATTGGTTTCACCTGGAATCTTACCAGCCATTTTCAACAGGTTTGTCTGACATGGCAAGAGATTGGGGCATAATGCTGTCATGACAAAATGGCGTGATCTCCGGCTATCGGGACGGCTTACGTGGAGATTTGTTGGATTACATGTCGAGTCAAATCGGGTCATGTTATCGGGTCAGGTCTGAGCATTCGAGCAAAGAAGACAAAGCTAAAGTGGCTGGCACAAGGAGGCGCGTGAGGAGTGCATGGGCAGAGTAGGGAAAGGTGCATGACGGCACACTTGTATCACTCTGATCTCTGTTTTGCACGTGGTTTTCACCGTTATGCTCAGGAATCAACCTCGTAAAGTCGGTGGTTTGTTTCCTTTCCTCAAAGGAGTATTGTTCACCTATAAAAGGACAACAACAAGAACAAGCAAAGGGAGGGAAAAAAAGAAAGAAAGAAGGAAAGACAGAGTGGAAGAGAAGAGGTTGCTGACAAGAAGAAGAAAAGAAAGATCAAAGCAACAGAAACCCTGTACTGCTACAGTTTCTTTTCTATCTATCATCAGGTCTGTGCAAGTCATTTTATCTCTTTCGTTCAACAAAATTGTAAGAACCATGATCAGAATTACTTTGATTTTCTCTCTTTCTTTGTATATCGATCTGTTAGCTGAATAGTGTAGTGAGATGATAGTCCCATATCACCACCACCATGAATGTTTTGAGTATATATGTAATCTTACGAGTCCCATCGTTGAATGCAAGAACATGAAAATGTTCTTGGAGTTCAAGGCCAGAGTCATGCCCTTTTCCAAGTAGAATAATTGTCTCCATTGGAATCAAGATCGTTCCCGGATGATCTAAATGATGAGTGAAATAAGGACTTGAGAGGTTTGCCTTTGAAACATCCATAGAAGAGATTGGGATGTGATAATAGATCAGGATTTTTAATCAAGCTCTAATACCATGTAAAATTGAGAAGTGAAGGAGATTGAATCTGCTGGAATGAATAATATATTATTGATCTCTTCATGTATTTATAGAAGCAGGGTTCCAGACTTTCCTTTCTATTAGGAATCAATTGAGGTTATCTCCCTATAAGTTAGGCATTACAATAGAGAAGTAAATATGTACAGATTATCTATTCCTAATGTAGAGATTGTGGAATTCCTAACAGAATGCAAGAACATGATGTACGGGTTTTGCTCATCTCATTGAAGTTTTCTTTCAGCACTGATTGCCACAGAACTTGTAAGGGAGAACTTTGAAGTCTTAAGATTGTAAGAACCCCTCACCTACGGTATGCTAGACTAAATTGAAGTTTTGACGCATCCTTTCCTTAAATCCAACGTTGACATCTGCAGTATGCAAGAGTACATAAAAAGGAAAAGCAGTTCTCGTACTTTAGTCTTGTATCTTGAACAGGGATTTTTCTTTCACTTCTATTCAGAAGCGATAGAGGTTCACTTTGGGTCTGCGTTCATACACAGGGTGAGAAAAAAATCAAAAAATCAATTAAATTAAAAAAATTAAAAAAAATAACTGAAAAAACTAAATAATAAAAAAAAATCGATTAAACCGATTATAATTTTTTTTTAAAACCGATCGATTCGGTTTTATAAGCTTGAAACCAAAACAACTTAACCGAACCCAAACTGAAAAAAAACCAGAAAAAAATCAAGCCAAACCGAGCCAAAACCAGAAAAAAACCAAGTTAAACTGAGAAAAACCGAGCCAAACCGATTTGAACCGGTTTTTTTTTAAATAACTGAACCGAACCAAAACCGGTTGGTTTTTTTAAATAAAAAAACCAGTTTGATTATTTTTTTAATAAAAACTAAATCAAACAAAAAATAATCATCCCTAATCATATAACCATGCATAACCATGCATGGGATGAGGGAAAAAAAAAACTTCAAATAAAAGTTGTGGTTCTGATATGATATGGTTTAGAAATCCTGGGATTGAAAGTAAGGAAAGGACTGGTAAAGGACTTGGTTGAATGCAAGAACAAGACTCACGGGCGGGTTATATTCACCCATTGAAGCTTTTTTTTTTTTTTTTTATAAAGGAAGTTAACGGTGATGCTGGGCAAATTCTTAGAAGCTGATTAGTTTGACCTTCGAAGCACGAATATGTGCTCTTATAAGTTAGAAATTTTAAAAGAAATCCGGTTAATAAAAAAAAATATAAGTCTCTTAATTTTACTCGATATATATTTTGGTGATGTCTGTCAGTTTTGTAAGCTATTAACTACACAAATAATGGTTAAAAGCAAACTACACAAATAATGGTTAAAAGCAAGAGACTGTATTATTGCAGTTGAAGAACTGAGGTTTTATATCAGCCTTTACATAGCAGGAATATTGGAAATAACAGAACCACTAAAGACGTGGTCAAACGATTACAAAGAAATCAAATCTAAACTGAAGTCCAAAGAATCAGGACATTATTAACCAAAAACAGCAGCAACAGTTAAGACTAAGTCAACAAAAGAACACAACAATGTCCACACAACAGATAAAATAGATTAAATGAAGATGAATGGCGCTCTTATTTCATTTATAGAAAACCCAAGCCAGAACACAGAACCCAGTACGGATCTTATAACTATGATTATTATTAGCACAAGGCTGAAGAGGAACCAGAGGAGGCAGGAAACTGATAATAACCATGCAAGTCAGAAATGCCACTCAAAAACACAACATTTTCTCTCAGTTCGAAGTAGCAGCAGATTCATTCATCTCAAGTGGACACAAGCAACAGCCACATCGAAACAGGGATTACTGGCTGCTATGGATAAAAATACAAACACCGAATTACTTATTCTTCATATATCGGTAGCTAAAGGGCCCAGAATCCTCTGTTTGAGCAATTACCCGTGCAGTTCTTTGAGAAAGTCTTCATTGTCAACCAGAACCTGCAGTTACAGAGTAAACAGCAATAATAACTAGGATGCTTAGGAGGCAAACTCAGAAATGCAGAATCTATATTTAACAGATCTATTTAACACATCCTTTGGCCAACAATATCTATTTCTCCTATCGCCCGGTAAGACTAGCAAGTCTAGCTTTTGAAACTCGAAGGGATATAAACTAAATTAATTTTCCCACGTGCAGTTACACTTGATTCTTTTATGACTCGAAAGTCTTGTTTTCTCAACTCAAAGGGCAAGCAGATTATCAGTCAGAAAATTTTAGTGTGGATAAGATACCATTTTGTCCAGAATTTTTCTGATTGTATATAACATTTTAGTTAATAAATTGAAAACAAAAATGAAATCAGATATCCCTTTCCAGACAATTTTAACAATTAGACAAATGTATTAGAATACTAGAAAGCAGAGAAGTATGCAACATCTTATTTAACTTAGAACCCAAAATTTATTAGAGAAAACTTACAGTTTTCCAGCCATCTGGATCTAGAAAAGAGGTAATTTTGGTGTTGATTCCTGGAATTGGTCCAGGTTGACGGGTTATCTTGCCACCGAGCTCTTGTATTACAAGGTTGACAACCTCACCACTTTTGTACACATCATCAGTACCGATTGCAACCTATAATGAATACCAGATCCATCAGTGTTCAAGCAGAGGAAATGTCACGGTGATACGATAGTTGAAAGAATGAATTTAACTCACCTGCGCATATGCATTTCCTTTGGTGTATTCAGTCACTCCATAATTGTACGTCAATTCTAGGACAGTCGTCTTGTCTTCATCATCATAGCCAATCATGGCCAGAGTGTACTGTGATGTGCAATCAACAAGGTGAGGGAACTCAATAGCCTCATCTATATCTCAAAGAATATTAGTACACCTAAAACTAAATATATGAATCAAATCATTAAAGAGAACATTTCACCTTGTGCTCAGGTCTGTCAATCTTCCTTAATAGCTTCATCCCCAAGGCCTGCACAGAAGGAAAAACCAAAGCTTAGTTCAAATATGTTGTTTTCGGTCATTGCTAGTTCCATGATGCCCGCAACATTGTAGCCTCACAAACATATAGAACTAGACTTGACTGATTTACTGAACAGAAGGGGCAATCATAAATTCCTAAAGACCAGACAAGTTTAAAATTCAACCAAGTTCTGTTATTGAAGAGTCAGGTTCAAATTAATCAATTTGAGATTTTAAAACAACCAATCATATCAACCCAAAAATGGTATTCGGTTTAAGTTCAACTGTTCCAAGTTCTTCAGTTTTTGCTTCTACCAAATCAATTCTTGCCTATAGTTATTTTCTTTATAACCATCCTGAAGATGAGCTCTCACCTGATCGCTAATTACATGGAAACCAATTAATAGCCCAGATAAAACGGGTTCTTTTCTGCAGATGCTAAAATATTCTGTCATTAAATAATTGCTCCTGCCTACTTAATAAATGCTCCTGCCATTACCATCTCAGATCAAACAAAATTCACACATACGATCAGTACTACCTTTTCATAGAACTTGATAGAGCGATCAAGATCTCCTACACGAAGCATTACTTGGCACAGGGGCTCAGGAGTTGGACCTCTTTGGATAAGCTCAAAAATGTAACCATCAGGATCCTTCACAAAGGCGATGACAGATGTACCACCTTTGACAGGACCAGGCTCCCTAGTAATGTTGCCACCAATGGCCCGAAGTTTCTCCACCAGCTTGTAAACCTAAAAGACCATGAAACACAATTTATTCATGGCACCAAGGAGGGGATAAAAAAACATCAGCTTAAAAACCTACAAACATAGCATTACACTTACATCCTCAGTTGCAATTGCAAAATGCCCAAAGCCAGTTCCAATATCATATGAAGTGACTCCATAATCTGTAAATTATCAACCAAGTACATAAATTCCCAGTGCCACACAAGGGAGAGGATTGAAAGATTTCAGTCGATTTTTTGTTGCGCAATGATATGATTAAAAAGATTTTTCATGCAAAACCTACTCATTTCTAACCCCTTCACTACTTTCCAACATCACAAACACATTAACAATTGTGGCATGGAAGTAAAATCCATATAACCATCACAGTAACAGTAATGCTTCACTCCTTGGATACAGAAATCAATCCCTATCCAATAGCACAAAGAGATCTAATATGTATAACCATTACACGTAGATCTCATTCCACACCACAAAAATTCTTAGCTTATTATCATCTTCCTCAAAGAAGATCAACATGCTAGAAAATAATAAAGGTGAAAGGTAGCAAGCAAATACACAAGTAATTAGTGAACAACACGTACAAAAAACATAAATTTCAATTATAAAAGAATAAAATTTATAAAAAGTTTGAAAAACAGAAACAATGACCCATTTGAATCTGAAGAATCCACTATTCATTAAACAACATAAAGAGATTCTCTGCAGCATAACCCCTTTTATTATACTACACGATACCAATGTCTACCATTGATCCATTTTTTCCTATGTGATTACCATTCACCAACTAAACAATACGCAAATAACCAGTGAATTCACAAACGAAAACAAAATTAAAGAAAAAGGGATACGATTTTGAGAGGAACATACTGTAAGTCAACTCGACAACAAAATTTGACTCTTCAGGTCCAAACCCAAGAAATGCATTGGAGTATTTCTCTTCTGGTATATCCCTTTGCCTCAATAACTTCATTCCAAATCCTTCTGTATAAAACCTTCACCAACAGCACAAAAACAAACAAATCAAAATCCAAACTTTATATTAAATGCCTACTGAATGCCACAATATAACACCATTGAGTACTAAATCGCAAATACATATTTGCAAAATCACACATGACAAAACTCCCAAGCATTTCAAACTCTTAGGTTTAAATTGCAGAAAACAAACAAACCAGGACATAAAACTTCAGACTTCCTACATGTGCGTATTTAATTCTACCTAAATTAGAAAACACCCAAATTTAATGTATATATATGAAAAATCACACAAATTGTAAAAAGGAGAAAAAAAAACTAATGCACAGTAATTACACCAAAATTTAAAAAACAAATCACAAAATATGCAGAAAATCACACAAATTGCAAAAGAAAACATTAAAAAAAATAACTATGAATTTAGTAAAAATCACATAAATTCCAAAACAAACAAAAATAAAAATAAAAACTGAAACTTCATAATAAACGCAAAGTTAATTACAAATAAATTCACAAAAATAAATAACAAAATATGAAGAAAATCACATAAATTACAAAACATTAAGAAAATCGAAAAAGAAATACAAAAACAAAACCTCACTCACTTAATGGTACGTTCAAGATCACCGACGCGATACACAGCATGAAATAACCTACGCTTGTCCTTCTTCGGCCATTCTAGCAACTCCGCATTAGGCTCCACTGCTTTCGCTGCCTCCTCAGCCATTCCGTAATACTTGAAATCAGAAATTCAGCTTCGTCTCTATTCACAAATTACAGAAAATCATCATGAAAAATTTGGGGTTTCGAAACCCTAATTTTAGAAATAATGAGAGAGAAAGAGACCAGAGAGAGTAGGGGTGCTCAAGTGATCACTGTGAAAATGAACCGGGGCGGGCTTTTAAGGAATAACTGTGGAACGAACCTGGACGGGTTTTTAAAGGCACGAGGATCACGTTTGTTTAGAATGACGGGGCTGTTACTGTGTCATGTTGTTGGTGTTTGCACGTGATGGGTTGGGTCTGTCTTAAGGACGTGTGGCTGTCAGGTTAGTGGTGGACAGCTGGATTGTCAGAGTACGGACAACATGAGAGATTCTAAATTTAGTGGAGTTGATAGTGTCACGTGATTTAGAACGATTTTGCTTTTTTTTTTTTTAGGGGGTTATATTATTTATTTAACTTTTTTTCTTTTCTGTCCTAATGATGCAAATGCATGAACTTTGCCACCCCTAATCTTGTTTTAATAATATATCAATAAAATGGGTTCTATTGGGCTTGAGGAATCGGGAAAGGTTTAGATTTTTAGGTGTGTATGGGTCATGAAGTGATGAACAAGTATGGATCCATTTACTGGGTTTATTTCTGAGATATAGAGGGTTTTGAATCGGGAAAAATTGCAGTTGCTCTATGCAAAAAGCATTAGGGTTTGATACCTCTGAAATTTATTGGCGTCACCTGTCTTGGTAACCCAAATCAACGCAAAGTTTTGATTGTCTCACTGGTTTTGAGACAGTAAAATTAGGGTTCTGGAAGATATCAGAACATTAACTCAACATGAAAACATTGCTGTTGAGCTTGGCTGCTGGGGTGTGGAGAGGATTTCATTTCTTTTGGGGTGGCCTTTCCTAGTTTTAACAGTGGGTTATTGCCATGCCAATCTGCTGTGGCTTTCAACCAAAGACAGACCGTTAAACTGGGTTTCTCTGGAAAATGTTTATGTTTTTTATACTTCTGAAACAGCTTGAGCCTTGAGAATAGCCAACTTATGCAAAAATGCAGAAGAGTAAAACTTTCCCCAAGTTTTTGTTCCCCGGACCACCCTTGTGGGACAGTAGCTTGGGAATGTCCTATTCTCTTTCTAGACTAAATGTCACTCATATCAGGTGCAAATCCCAGCCCAAGGTCTTGTTCAAGTCCAAGTCCTATACTTTCAGGAACAAGAAGGCTATCACCAGCTAACAGCATCAGATTCTCACCACCTATGCAGCTGCATGAACATGACAATCCGAGAAGGCTACACTTTTTACAAGGTTTGCTAAGTTCCTATCCAATATGGTTACCGCAAGCTGCACATATAAGGTTAGAATGAATATGGCAACTAAAATATCACTCATATCAGGTGCAATCTTCAAGTTTAACTCCCAATCAATCCCGTGCTTTCTGGAATAAAGCGGGAAACACCAGCAAACAGCCTTGAATTCCCATCATCTCCACAACCTCATGAACCTGGAAATCAGATGGGTTACACTTTTTGCAAAGTTTGCCAAGTGCCTTCCCAGAGTCTTTCCAACTACAGGAAGCACATGAGGGGTGGAAAACACCGGGTCAAACTGCAGGAGCTGAAATTCAAGGACCACTTAGAAGATCAAAAGCAGGACGATGAAGTCAAAACTTGCCAAGAAAGGTGGCAGATGCAGTGAGATAGCACAGCTGAGATATTGGTGCAAACTGTGTAATATTTGGTGCACAACGAAGGGAGAAAGCATATCCTTAACCCCATGAAATTGAGAAAAAGAGGGCAATGCTTAGTCGTAAAGAAATGGATGGAATGTGATATCCTGATGTCTCAACCGGAGTAAGAATACGGACAAGCAAAATCTAGATTTTATTCTCCAACTTTTACTAATCTAATGTAGCAATTGCTAGTCGGATTTATAAGAAGTTTAGAGTTCCAACAATCTGGAAGGCTTCTAACTTTTTAATCACTGGTACGACTTGCTAGTAGCTGCATCCTTGTAGAACAGAGTTTCTATTTCAAAGCAAATGGATTGCTTGATGGCTGACACCGTCTTTTGGATGTGTCAGCCAGTTTTGTTGGCTATTTGTTTTTGTTTAACACAACAGAGAAGGAAGCTGTTTTCCTATATCCGACGCAATCTTGAGAAGGCATATAAATCAAATTTAAATGGGAGGCCATCTTCATCTTCCATTTTGAGAAGACATATATCAAGCATTTTTTTTTTTTTTGGAAAATATCCTACACGGTCTCATTCTTGCTCATGACAACAAGGAAACTTCTAATTTTTCATATTTTAGTCCATGCCCAGCACCAATTCTTGTCAAGTGGAAGTAGCAATGCTGCAAACCCGCAAGATTACTCCTTCACAGTCTCTTACCTCATTGATCCATTCAAATCTGCTCCACTACCCTGAAAAACTTGATATTATAGTCCAACCTTACTATTAAGATTTTTTAAGTTTTAAAGATTATTTTTTATATATATTTTTTTGATCGTTTTGATGTGCTGATATTAAAAATAAATTTTAAAAAATAAAATAAATTATTTTAAAGCATTTCTAAGAAAAAATACTTTGAAAAACAATATTTACCACACTTCCAAACCGTTCATATCTTGTTCAGGTCCCATGGAAGATCTTGCAAAATCCCTAATTATACTTCAAGAAATGGATTGTTTCTAGGGATTATGCCAGCAGCATATGATCATACCTTCAACAGCAAATGAAACTATATATATATCTCTTGATATTAAATCCTTGAACTTCGAAACTATATATATCTCTTGATATTAAATCCTTGAACTTACTATGTCTCGACACCTTCCTTGCATCAGGATTTGTAGTGTTCAAATCTGTCTTTCATACCATAAATGTTCCTCTTTGTTTTAAGATAGGAAGAATCTCAAGTCATTTAAACATTCCAAACCCTGCAACAATCCATACTAGGGCAAACTTTTGTGTTTTGAATGAATACTTCGATTAGTTATAAACTAACTGTAGAAGGGAAAAGATCTCATATGCAAAGCAGAATTAACATGCATTTCTAGGCAGTCCCAATGCAGAATGAAGTCTGAACCTCTCTGTTTCATGAATGCAATTACCAAGTAAAACCTAACTTGGATTAGATCATCTCTCATAGTGAAAGAACATCATTCACAAGTTAACAAGACAGTGTAAGTTGTATATATCATGGAAGGCAAGGAAAGTGCAGCTCCTGGTATGCCAGATGGCTGTAAAAACATCACAAAGCACAAGGTTCAAGGTTTAATCGAGAAAAATCAGAGAATAGAGAAACTAAATTGCAAAAAGAACAGGTAATTCCAATGCACAATGCCTAACTTATGGAAATTCTAAGGCAGAGAAGACAATAAAAAAACAAATGAAAATGCAGAGCCATTGTGATTTAAAATGTAGAAGAGTTTACAACTGATGAAAGATTCAGTTTTTCATTGTAAAATTTCAATATCTGGGTAGATTCAGAATGGTGATTTATGAACATCTGCCGGAACTTATTTTCAGGCGTGTAGAAGAACGCAGTGCTTCTGAAACTCTTCTCAACCAAGCCTTTAGAAACTAGAAATTGCAATAACAAAGCCCTTGGAACAAGCCTTTTGTCCAGGCTATATGATGGTATAGTTGGGTTTTTGGCAAGATAGGAAGACTCCCAACCCAATTGGTTGACAAAAAGATCCATCACTGCCGTGATCTTCTCTTCAGATAAGCTCATAAACCAAGGATTCTTTACAAATGCTGCAAGAATTTCTTCTTGAGACAAACCCCATCTCCTATACACATCAAGCTTTTTTTCCCATGTGGATGTGGTCATGGACCTCAGCAACACAATTGCTACAACAAATTGACTCTTGGAAGGATGAAATCCCATTAGACTTGCTTTCTGAACAAGCCTTTTGAAATTCTCCAGATTCGAAAGCATAATACCAGGCTTTATCCGAACTGATAGAGCAATATTCTTCATAGGGACTCCATTTTCTAACAAAATATCAACAATACGTGCGGCCTTTTCAAGACCAGCATCTAGAAGGCGCGGGTCAAGTTTGACTGCTTTGATAGCCATGGCATCAGATTGGAGCAAATTTTCAAAGAAATCAAAAGCAGGGACTAACTTGTTTTCAAAGCTAATTCTCAAAATCCACGGATAGGTTGATATAATTTTGACAACATCAGGGCTTGAAAACCCTTTAGAATGGAAAAATCCAAGCTTGGGCAAGAGTGTTCTGTGAGGTTTACACAAAAGCACTCTAGGCCATCTCCTCACAAGGTTCAAAATATGGGCCTTTGAGAAGCCATGGTTCTTGAAAATCTCAAGAACAGAATCAGCATTACCTGGGGTTTCAAAATGAACCTGTTTAGAAACTTCTAAAGCAGGTTTTAGAGAGAACCCACAAATGTTCATAAGGTATGATACTGTAAAGGAGTGTTCTTTTACATCATCTGAATTCACAGATGAAATGTTTCTGAGGCATGATAATATTGAAGGGTTTTCAAGAAAATAGTGTAATTCTTGATGAACTGATGAACTAGGTCTAATGGAGCATCCTAACCCCAAGCTTTTGCAGAGAAACCTAAACATTGGGAGCTGACGTTTGAAGAAGAACTAGGAAATGAAATGCTACTTACCTCTGCTTGAAGATCATTCCATGAAAGCAACTGTTAAACCCTAGCAAGATAACCAGTAGAGAGGCTGCACAGGGAAGGAGACCTAACCGAGAACGAGGTTGTCTTATTTTTGTGGGCTTCATTGCTTGCTTTTAGAGTTTCCTGGACTATAAGCCCTATGCAATGGCTTGCAACTTCGCATGGACTATAGATAGTTATGTTATTGGGCTTTAGTCTTCGAGGCTTATGCATATCACATGCTATGAAATTAGAAAAACAGAGCTAGAAAACTATTATCCATCTCCATCTCTATTTTTTTTTTCTTCGAGAAGTTGAAAGAAATGAAAAGCAAGTTGATTTGATTTGTCACTTGTCTTTTAAATTTCATCAGATTTTATCATGAAGTTCAATAATTATATATAATCCAATTAAATGTAATCGTTTACCAGTTGGTTTCCCAAAAGAAATTGCTTATTAAAATCAATTATGTATTTATAGGGTGGCTGAAATCTTAGAAAGGGCACTTCCTCGTAAGCTATCCGAGCTCTTTTCTTTCCACTCATCAATATAAAAATATAACAAAAAATATGAAATCAAAGATAAGTATACATAAGGTTAGGAATACATAATTAATACATAAGA
>Ga0307518_10002578_pt1 | contig 13224 bp, 5 predicted proteins | sample 25_EM_MG_FD_203889 | JGI IMG/M metagenome (GOLD analysis project Ga0307518, IMG submission 203889) | Populus trichocarpa ectomycorrhiza microbial communities from riparian zone in the Pacific Northwest, United States - 25_EM | ecosystem: Host-associated > Plants > Roots > Unclassified | place...
AAATACACTTCTTTTTATTAGATATATATATATATATATATATATATATATATATATATATATATATATATATAAAGATTATGAGAAAATATGTTTTTGATGCATTTTAACCCTTCAAACCCCCCCCCCTCTATTTTTTTTACTATTTTTTTTATTGACATCTTTTCTAAGATAGGAGAAAAACACAAAAATTAAAAAATTAAAAATTAAATTAAAAAAGAAGCGGTGACTAAAACACAAAACAAGAAAAGAGGGACTAAAGTAATTTGATTACTTGCTCCACAAGTAATTGGGAGAAAATAAGAAGGGAAAAAAAAAGAGAAACCCTAACCATAATTTAAAGAGAACAAAAAAGAAAAAGAAAAAGAGGGAGATGGTTTGTGCATAAAAACTAGAAAGAAAGAGAGAGTGAGGAAGAATAACATTATTCATCTTCTCTCACCTTTCTTCAAAAAAGAAAGAAAGAAGAAAAGCAAATAAACCCTAGCTGTCATATCCTCCTTCCACACCAGCACCACCAGCAGCCACCATTGTTGAAGCCCCAACAAAACAGTAGCGTCATCGACAACCAAACAATCTCTCTCCATAAAAACTTCTCTCATTGATTTCTCTTCCAACCTTTATTTTTGACAAGACCACCACCATTCTCTTTGTTTCTAAACTTTCTACGAAACCCCTCCATCAATTAAAGTCTTTTGCATCATCAGAGATCGAGGAGAGAGAAAAACTGCCACTGAAACTTCTCTCCTTGATTCATCTCTCCTTTGACCTTTAAACAAGGCACCATCACCACTATTTTTCTTTGCTTGATGAGTATTACACAATCATATAAGCCATGTAACTTAATGACCTTTGTATGTGCATATATGAAAAAAAAAAAGAAATAGTAGAGAGAGAAACACAAAGACCAAAACTTCAGCTAGTTTAATCTCCCTCCACAAGCGGTGGTGGGCGACACCACTGGTATAGGAATGAAAAGGGGGAAGAGGCGCACCTAACAAGCTAGTCCACGCACCTCCCAGCCTTACACAACAAGTGAAACGATGCGCCAACCATGACAACCCTATCCAGTATGTGGCTTGCATGCATCGCCATTGTTGCCATCATTTCAACCTCTTTTGGTCCACCTTAACCACTTTAGAATGTCGAATTTAAACCCCAATTAATTTTTAACATATTGTTGAATATTTATGATAAAACATTGGTTGTTTATGATGATTTACGTGTTTGATTTTGTGTGTGTGCCGATAATTTTACATGCGAATGTGATTTGTGTGTGGATGTTTGACTTTCTTGTGTGTTTAGTTTTCTGGCATGATGTGTTTTGCATATAGATGTGCATTGCGAATATGTGTTTTTTTTTAAAAAAAAAAACATGGTAGCAACACTTTTATATAAGAAACAAAAAAATATAAAAACAATTGCGTGTAATTTTGATGAATTGCGACTGTTAAGTATGAATATTGATCGATGAGTTGAAAGGTGTTTTTGGCGATACCCTCTCAATTCACTTTTTTATCAACAGTAAATTATTATTTTACTAGCAGGGTCACTCTCGAAGTGACAACATATGATTTTTTTAAAAAAAAAAAATTATGGTGTTTTTTTTATTGTCTTTATTTGTAAATCTTTTTTTTTCTATGATTAGGTGTATTTATATATCCAATCTTAAAATTTTTTTTAAGAAAAAAAAATGTATTATTAGTGAAGAAATTGATATGTTACCATTGACTACCAGTGACAGAGCTAGAGTTTTTTAAATGAGGGGGCAAATTATCAACAAATACTAAATTATATAGATACGCATTAGAAATCAATTAGAAACAAATATACTAACTTATATAAAGCAAAATTAATTTAAAAATACTTTTAAAATGAGAAAACTTACATTATAATTGTTCTCTTTGAGTTTTCATAATAACAAAATTCAGTTGAGTTACATAATAATTGTAAATCTTCCATATGAAATTTATAGTAAAATACATATCAATTCATCAAAACCCATTTCACATCCCATTACCATGTAGCATGCGGTACATAATGCATGGATATGGATCAGGATTGATAGTCTAAATTTATCATGACAAATCATTTTTAAAAACAAAAAAAAAATCTTCTCTTTTTTAAGAAAAAACCAACCTGCACTGAATAAAATCAGGCTTGCACACACGTGTTAATTCTTCTCCAGCAAAACACAAATTGTCTGAAGAAAATAAAAAAGAGAAAAAAAACAAATAAAATATGAATTATTTAATCATTTGTCCTGATTATTTTATAGGAAGGCACAAGGAAATTAACATCATAAAAAGGACCAATCTGAAGCTAAAACAATTTTAATTCTACAAATATCAATATTTACTTACCGACAACAATTGGAATGTTTGCTTGTTCATCTCATGGAAAAGTTTAGTTCCATACCATAACCAATTTAATTGGAAATGATATAACCTTTAATTAATTCAAAACAATCGAATCAATGCCTATTGTTAAAAAATAATTCAAAGCAATCAAAAAAATTAAGGGGGCAATTGCCCCTTTTTGCTCTTATGTGGCTTCGCCACTATTAACTACCACATGTTTGATTTGCATAGAAATACTAGAGTTTACATAGAAAAAATTAGGCTGGAAATTTGGGCTACCAAAATAACTGAAAAATTATTATTATTATTATTATTAGTAAAACCCTGCACCATTAGCATGCATAGGTTTTTATCTATGTAATCACTTCTCGTGGAAGAATAATACCTTCAAAGCGAACATCAAAGTAGATGATGAATGTTAAGCAATTAAAATTATATTATACATTTTTCCTCGATCAAGTAGAACGCGTACAGTTCAAACTAATTCAAAATGAATGGAAAAAAAGAGAGTTGTATGTGAGGATGGAAGCAAGTACAATGCTTTGGGACTCTTGAGGCAATTTTTGCCGCCATGCAAGGTCTCCTAGGCCTTAGCCATGAACTACCACCAAGCTCTTATAGGTTTGATTTTGTCGTATGGAAGTCTTTATGTTGAGATTGTATATAGGCTCAGAGCATGTTTGGGAAGGCGGTGCAAACCGCGTTCCTAAAAAATTTGAATTTTATTTGTTTATTTAAAATAAATTTTGTTTTATGTTTTCAAATCATTTTGATGTGTTGATGTTAAAAATAATTTTTAAAAAATGAAAAAAAAATAATTTTGATGTATTTCTAAGCAAAAAACACTTTGAACCACCATCGCTACCCCAATCCCAAACAGCCCTAAGGCAACTCTGGATTAGACATTATCGTGAAGGGAGGTACTGGCACAAAGTAGCTAGCTAAGGAAATTTAGTTCCTTTGCATGACATCATTGTTGCCGATCTAATAACCACTTGTTCTCTGCATATACTATTGAGAATTCCTTGAGTTGTTTTTGGATTTAATTTAAAGAGAATATTTAACCCCTTATTGATTTTATTTGATAACTTTTTAGAAATGAGAAAAAGTTAAGAGGTCGACATTTACCTGACAATTAACCTCTAAATAGAGGTCATTAGTTAAAATGTGAGAGAGTGGGGGTATTTTTCCTTTCCAACATGGTTTAAAAAAAACTATGGCAAATTAGCATCAGAGAAAAAATAAATAGAAAATAGCATAATTTCACAAAAACCAAGGGTGATATTTTAAAATACCATATTTAAAAAGTGTGGCATTTTAATTTTAAAAAAGAGAAGAGAAAAAAAGAAAAAGAAAGAAATAAAACTTGAAGTCATATTAAAGCTCTGATGATGACACCTCCAATATCATAAAAAATATCTTGATTAGACAAATCTAATAATACCAATAAAGATTACTAATGGTGATCAAAGATAGTGAGTTGCTCACTTGCCTTTGTATAACACATGTGACAACTCTGGTCACCATTGATAACCTTCTTTAACATTATTAGATTCATTTTGTCGAGATGTTTCTAATAGTATTAAGGATGTCATCATCAAAGTTTCGATGTGTTTTTAAGATCTCATTTTTTTCTTTTCTTTTCTCTCCTCTTTTCTCTCTCCTCTCTCCTAAAACTAAGATACTACACTTTCCAAGTATGATATTTTAAAATACCACATTTGAGTGAGATTTGTATAAAACTATGTTATTTTTCAAAAAAACAATTTAACATGTGTCGGCTTCCCATTTTTATTAAATATGTTAATTTAAAAAAAAAAGAAATTAGGAGAGAAGTGAAACAAAATCTTTTAAAAAAGAAAAAAAATTAAAGTTTATGCCATTACTACTTTGAATCCAACTTTCATCTTTCCTCAATTTTACACATATCCAATGAATGAATGAATCCGACCATAATATTATTTGTTATTTTATTTTTAATGTTAATATTAATTTAACATAAATTAAATCTCATTACTACATATAATTTCTACGTACATATCAAACATTATTATACTTTACGCTTCAATATCTTTCTCACATCCTTAATACTCAAATTTTAATTTTTAATCACAATTTAAATATAACCTCTTATCATGTCAAAAATAGATTATACTAATGTAAAATATATTGTAATGTTAGTAACTTGATATAAGTTTATATATAATATTTAAAATTACCAATTGATCTTTAGAAGTATCTTAATTATACTTGAAAATCACTAATTGATACTTGAGATTATGTTGATTAATTTTGTATTTGTAGATATTCGAACTTAAATATACTCTGTAAACTTACACATTTGGCATTATAATACAAAAATACAATTGTATATACTCTCTGTGAAGCCATGAAAACTTTAGGATTGAATTAAGCTTTTTATAGTTGTGTTTTGAGCTGAAGTGTGTGGGCTTGAATATAGACTCCATCTCTAAGCTTAGTTGTTCCTACAAAACAAGTTTCCTATCAGAATAATAGACCCTTCAATACTCAAGTCATAAATATAAAAGAAAAAAAATATTATACATGAAAGGAAAATAAAATGAAGATCGTATGGAGTGTGTAATAGTTGAATGAATTGGTGTGTGTAGTTCTTGAATGAACATGAATGACTTGAATGTTTACTTGGTGACCCAAGGTATTTATATACCTTGGCTATGCCAATTCACTTCATGGAGAGTGGTATAATGATGAAGAATACCTGAAAAGTTAATTCATTTGTTGTTATATTTGTTGTGCCATTCTTGGAGAAGGTTTGGTGTTCACCATTGGTTATGGTGACTTGTTTTGTCTTTGATAAAGATGTTGGTGCTTCTACTCTGCCCAAATAATTTAGTGTATGACATGAGTACCAGTGGGTGGTTTTGAGATACGCTATTTAAAATAAGTGTGCTTATGGATGGTATGTGATACTATTCTAACTTCCCAAAACTAAAAAAAAAACAAATTGAGGTGTGCCCAAGGCAAGGATATTGGACAACCTATGAGAATCAGTGTGGGTGAGACTATTTAAGCCTAGCTCAAATAGCTAGGATTTGTTTTTTTTTAAATAATTATGCATCATCATTTTCTCTCCCAAGTATTTTAAATAATAATGTTTTAAAGACTTAATCAGCAAAAGTAGAAGGAAAAAAACACTTACTATTTTATACATGTAATTTTACTTTCTCGTGGTTTTTGTTAATGTATCTTCTCGTGGAATTTGTTAACGTGTCTTCAAGAGATATGAGAGTTCGATGAGTTTGCATATTGCTCTTGTAGTAGATAACATTATTATTTAGAAAGTGGAGAATGCTTCACAATCATGAAAGCAATGGTGTTTTCATCTTTTTCATATGGTTTTGTTGTAAATCTCAAATGGGATCAATGGTAATTAGGTGTGTGTGTGTGTGTGTGTATCTGTGCGTCTAGCGCCCAAATAGCACCGAAAGCCACCTTTCGAGGCAGTGTTCAATGCGCCTTACCACCCTCATTATGGTGGTGAGGCGCGTGTGTCGAGACGACACGCAATAAGAGCTCTAGTTAGGGTTTTTTCCCTCCCTCCCTCATTCTCCTCTCTCCTCCTAGAAAACTGTGATGACCATTGCAAAAAAAAAAAGTTTGTCTGTTTGTTTTTTCAGTCAAATTAGGTTCTTTTTTTTATTGCAATTTATTTGGTCTTGAATAATTTATTGAGTTAATTTGTTTTTTTTTCAATTTCATCCCTTCACACTTGATTTTTATATCAAATTTGATCCTCATTTTTTTAATTTCAATGTATTTGGTCTTGAATCATTTATCAAGTTTTGTTTTTTCAAATTCATCCATTTACACTTGATTTTTATATTAGATTTGGTACTCGTTCTTTTAATTGTGATGTATTTGATCTTGAGTCCTTTATGGAATTAATTTGTTTTTAAATTTCATTCCTTGACATTTTATTTTAATATCAAATGCGGTCCTCGTTCTTTTGATTGTTATTTGTAGTTGTTGTTATCCTTTTTCTTGATTGAAATTGGTTTTTAATTTCATCTCTTATGATTTGGTTTTGTTTTATTTTTGTTTCAAATTTGGTTGTCTTTCTTTTTAAATCAACATTTTTTAAATCACTTCTTCTGTTTTTTTTTCAAGTTTACCCCTGATTATTTTGGCTGGTTAGGAATTTTACATTGTTATTTTTTCAGGTTTGACTTTTATGTTGTGACCTAACCTCATGATCTATATCATAAGTTCTGAAGGTTGGACCGAGTTAGCTTTAATCATTTTTTAAAAATCTCATTTATCATCATTGAGTTCATTGGATATTGGCATTCTTTCTTTTTTTTTTATTTGTTTCGGATTCATTTGTTAATTTGATTTTTTTTTAATTTTGCCCTTCAATTCAAATTTTTTGTTTGTCCTCTCAATTTGTTTTTCAAATGAGGTCCTTATTTTTTTAATTGCTATTTCTGTACCCTTCAATTTTTTTTTATTTCATCATTCAACATTTTATTTATTAGGATTTGGTCTCCTAGGTTTTTCCCATTGTTTATAGGCCCCACTCAGAAGTCAATTTGGGACAATTATCGGGTCATAAGTCGAGTGAGTTGACTCAAGTTAACCTAAGTAAACCAAATCCTTTTGTTTTATAAAAAAAATTAAAATGATACCATTTTGAAAATAAAAAGAACGGACAATAGTCAACAGGTTTTGACTAGATTTTCCCCTGGGTTAACCAAAACATGGATCAACCCAGGTTTTTTTTTATCATTTTACACTTAATCAATTCTCTTCTGATTTCTTTTGAAACTCGGCCTGAGCTAAGCTAAGGGTCACCTGGGTCACGGGTCAACCTGTCAGGTTGAGCGAAGTTTTAAAATAGTTGTTTTCCAGATGTGATGCTTCCAGTTTTGTTAGTACCTAGGGTCATAGGTTTGAAAAGTTTACACAGGTTGATGTCGTTTTCTTTCCCGATTACATCCTTTGAAGTTTTTCATTTTTTTTTAAAAAAAACTTTGTTATTTTCTTCGGTTTTCTTTTCAATCAGGTTATCGCTATCTTTTGGGTGGCCCATATTTTTTTTAAGTTGCTTTTTTTTTATCCTTTTATATTTTATCCTTCAAAATTCAATTCTTTTTAAAATTAAACCTTTTTTTTTTCTGCTTTGCCTTCTATTATATAATCATGTCCGCATAATCCTACCCACAGGTTTTGATAACCTAACTTCGTTTTGATAGTGCTTTGTTTTTTAGTATTTTTTTTATTGATTGTTTTCTCGATTTCATCCTTCTGCATTTTGATTCCTGAGGATTGAAGATCATTATTTTTTTTAGTTTTCTTTCTATGATGTCGGGTCGTGGATTTTTTTCATTCTTTAAAATACAATAACAACAAGTGAACACCATTTTTTTTTATGTTATAAAAAAATTGATCTAACCCGCGACGAATCACGGGCCATCTATCTATTTTCTTACTAAAAGTGAACCCTACCTTGGTAATAAGGAAAGTAATATGAATCTCCACCCACCACCACCATCAATTTTAAAATTAAATATATTATCGTGTTTTTTTTGTTTTTTTTTAGATGTATATATTTTTAAATGAAAATTTAATTAACAATGGTATAATAAAGTGCTCTGGACATTTTTTTTTAAAAAAAGATAGAAAACCTAAAATCATATAATAGTCATATTACAATGCATCGTTAACATTAAAAGAAACCATTAAAAATAACATATAATTAAACATTCTTAAAGAGAAAAAAACTTTGATATTAACATGTCCTAGAGAAGTTACCGCTTAAAACAGAAAAACACTCCACACCTTACAAACTGAAATGATTAAATGAAGACAACAAAGTAATCATGGACAACCGCTTTCTCATTTTGTTTTTTATAGGCAAGAAAAATTTTGATAATTTTTTGTGTGATGTGGTGGCTATGGATGCATATCATATACTATTGGGCAGATGATGACAATATAAAATTAATGCCATGCATGATTGAAGACATAATATATATACCTTCAGTATAAAAAGAAAATTTATAGTACTGAAGATTAGAAGGGAGGAGGAAACCGTTGAAGGAAAGGATAAAAAGAAGTTGTTTTTATCAAGATTTATGAATGAAGAGAAAAAAAAAAGAGTGGACAAAAGAAGAGTGAGGTGGGAGAGTCTAAATAAAGGGAGTATGGGTTTGATGTTGAACAAATCATTGACGATCAATAGTGGTTCTGTCAAGATCAAAGGTGTTTCAAGAATTAATTTTTAGCCTACTTTATATCTAGTCGATTGCATGTTAGAGGCCCAAAACTACGACATCATAATTACCAAAACTCAAGGATAAGTTCTTTCTAATTCGGGAAGAATATTGTAGTAAAGTTTGTAAAAATTATGGGTTCTAAGAAGTTATATAAGCATCTACCTCAAACGAACTATGTGAATGGTCTAACATATGCTTTCATAGACTAGTCAAATAGTACTAAGCCCAAGAGAAGACATGGTTGCACTAGACCAGGATAGTGGCTAAAATAGGTCATATTAAAATATTTGATTGATGGGTTGGGCTTAAATTTTTTACACGGGGTTCCCGATGCCTAGTTTCATAGAGGAACCACTACACTGTTAATCTGACGTCCGGGTTTCTTGAAATGAGGCTCAAAAGGTTCTATTTGAGCCAATTTTGTTATTTTCCCTTGATTTTCTCATATTTCTTGTGTTATTTTGGATTTTATGTTATTTTCCTTTATGTTTTAGGATTTTTATTTTTGTTTTCTAGTTTAGGTCGATTTTTCTAGCCTATAAAAGGTATTATAAACTTGGTCTGATTAATATTTAATAAATAAAATAAAGATTTAGAGTTCTTTGTTTTTAACCCTAATTTGGCGTATTTTATATCTTTCTATGCTTGCAGATATCTTGTTGTATTTCCAGTACTTGCATCATATACTAGGATAACATGACTAGAAAAGGAAGAAACATATATATTTATACTAGGATAACATGACTAGAAAAGGAAGAAACATATATATTTTTAGAGTTTGTTTAATTTGTTAAATAACTATTTTAATCTAAAAATTTAAATTTTTAGATAAAGTTTAATATATAATTCTATACCACCGTCAACATAATCCAAGTAAATCACTTGAAACTTGCACATGTATATAATTATCATATTCTTAATTTTATTAATTTAATTAGAAAAAATAAAAATGTTGAAATTTAAATTTTTTCGTTGCTAAAATTCTAATATCATATTAAAATCTATCTCGATCCTAAAATTTAAAATACTTAATTAAATTTGATATTACTTTTTAATGTGTTTGAAATGTAATTAAAACGGTACCTCTTTAAACTAGCATTGGAATCCTTAAAAAAAATAAAAATAATCTAACGATCAACTTTCTGTCACACAGTGAGAACCATCGGAGCCAACAATCAATGTATAAGATCACCTTCGCTAATTGTCGGCTGAAACTCCATATTATTCATAACAATTTTCTCTAAAAAATCCTGACTATGTTAGTGTAATTAATATTCTTATAATTTCGAGAATTAGAATCACTATTTCCCTATAAATAGGGTGCGTATATACTTTCATTAATGCACATGAAATTCCAGTACTCTAGACACATGGCAGAGTGTTCAACCCCATTCCAACAATCCGACCAGAAGACCACCTCAAAACTGAAGCTTTTTGGTTTTCCGTTGACTGAGCAAGATGATGAAATCCTATCAAAAACTGAAAATAGTTTAGAAAACAGGAAATTCGAGTGCCATTTTTGCCACCGAGCTTTCGCCAACTCACAAGCACTGGGAGGCCATCAAAATGCTCACAAAAGAGAGCGACAAAGAGCAAGACGTAACCACTACCTTCGTGACCGACGCTTCATGGCAGCTGCACCAGTTGTTTGCTCACATGCTGTCAAATTACCACCCTCCAGATTAATTATTAGCAACAATATTACGGCTGCTGCTGCTAAATTTAGGCCCCAATTAGCTAGTGATTACCCATCGCAGCCCTTGTTGTTTCTACCATCTTCTCCTGACCATCACTTTCCTTCTCGAATTTACATCGCACAACCATTACATGCTGCAGCTTCAGCGCCATCTTTTATTCAAGCACTTCCTGGTAAATTATGTTCCAAAGATGACGATGTAGGGGTTGATCTCTGTCTCAAACTTACTCCCTCTGGTTAGATCAGATCGATTGAGTGTTTAATTGTATGTGGAATATTGAAATTTCGTCTTTCCATGGAAAGATTTTTTATGTTTGTGAGTTTGATCTTTGGTGCAAAAGCTCAATGCCGCTATACGTGCATGTTCCATTTTGCTCCATTTTAATTAGTTGCTGCTAATCATTCATGCCAAGAGTCATTTTTGCCTAGCTGCCACCGTAACAGATCAACAATGAAGCTAGTTAATTTATGTCTGCTGCTAAGCCTATGAGCAAGCAAAAAATGCTTCAGTAGGAGAAAAGCGTCCTTTTCCTTTTCTTTTTTGATGAATTAAAGGATTTATTTCAACACTTAATTTCAGTAGGATTTATTTCTTTTTTTATGAACGTGATCTGATTCTAATGCCATAGAAGCTTAATTTCAACACTTAAATTATTCAAATCCGCGAGGTTTATTTTTTCTCTTTTCTTTCAAATAGGCACGAGCTCAATTGGTGATTTGTTGATTAGCTTGGATTAGTGAGATTTTTTTTTATCAAACAATATTATTTTAATTTTTAAAAAAAATAAAAGGATAAAATGACCTCAATCGAACCTTTTAGATTCATAATCTAAGTCTGACTCACAAAAAATCAACTTTTTATTTTCTATTATATATTTTTTTAGTATTGGTTATTGTCGTAATGTTTTTTCACCTTTATTTTCTCAATTTTTCTTTAAAAAAAATTCAAAAAATATATTTTTAATGCAATTTGGTTATTTTTTCAAAAATCACCATCATTTCATGATTTCAGTGCTTAATTTTATATATTCTATTTAATGTTGAGCTTTCATAAATTTTAAGAGCTAACGAGCAAAAAAAAAAAATGAGAGAAAAAAGAAACAAGAATCAGGGACCGAAAAAGAGATACCAAACAAATAAAAAGGAAATAGTGTTCCTACTAACAAAGAAAATAAAAGGGGCGAAGGTGGGTTAGAAAAATTCCAACATTTAACCCCATGTATTTTTCTTGTAAAGGAAAACAGGATAAGAAGGGAAAAAGAAAAAAGAAAAAAGAAAAAAGGAGGAGAACAAAATCAAGAAAAAAAAAAAGAACAAAGGAAAAAAACAAAATCAAAGAAAAAGAAATAAGATTGGATAAAGAAAGAAAATGAAAAATCAAATCATTTTTCTCTCCCTCAATTGCTATCAACCTTTTCTCACTATACTAGTAGCCCACCTCTCTGATTAGCTGTCCACCATTACTAAAAACCAACATGCACAGCCTCATCTTCATGCAACCATCGCCATCAACAAATCCCCCGTGAACCTCCGTTACATTCACACACCACAACCATAGTTGAACATTCACCCATCATCATCGTCCATCCTCATCTTTTATACCATCAAACACCATCATTAACCATCGTTCGTGGTCATCTCTGTCATCATCCTCACCAGCAACCTTCCCCTCATCAACCACCATAAAATCTTTATTTTCTCTTTTGCTATTCATCAAAACCACTGACAACCATGCTAGTAGCTTTAGCAGTTGCGTCCTCCACCGATCAGCCACATCAGCCACCTTTCACATCCAAACAAACACCACCGATAACCATGCCAACACCAAACCTAACTCCACTTCTCACTTAGTCAACACTAAACCAAGCAACAAACAACAACTCACATCACACGTTAGACACAGTTACTCGAAACCCTCACCACTATGTTTACCACCACAAATCCAAAACCCATATAATTAACAGCAACACAACACCAATAATCCAGCTAAAACTCCAGCAACAAACAAAAACATTAACAACCCCAGCAATATAGAAAGAAAAAAGAGAATCCAAAGCTAAAGTTAGCTTGATCTCCTTCGTTGGTTGGCAGTGAACAACACTGCATGTATCAATGCGTAAAACATGTCAGGATGTTGTCAATCCAATGCATGACATGCCGTGAGCCCACTTCTTGGTAATAGTTCCAACACATGATCCCACTCTTTGCCATAATTGTATCCCACTCTTTCTACTGGTAAAGAATAATATATATAACATCTTAAAATTTTATCTAACAGTTTAAATTATTAAGTTAAGCTAATTCTTTGACATGATATTAAAGCATTAATGACCAAGCGGTCACGAGTTCGAATCACATCATTCCTATTTATTTGATAAAAATTAAGCACGATATAATATGGTTCTGTGCAAGTTTTAAACTCAAAGGGCTTTCACTTGAAGGGGTGTGTTAGAGAATAATATAAATCATATCTTGGGACCTCACCTAACAACTTAAGCTATTGAGTTGAGCTGGTTCTTTGACACACATGAGTGTTTTTTTTTTATCACTAATATGGATTATACCCTATTTTGAGTACTATTTTAATATATTTATACATATTGTAATATTTAAAGTGATGAGACCCATGTCATTGCATGGAAACCACTACAAAAAAAATGGGGTATTAGCATCTGAATTTAGCAACGGATAATTCCGTTGCTAAATTCAGTAACGGATTTGCAACGGATTACATATATATTACTTTTTTAATATCAGCAACGGACTTTAGCAACGGATAATCCATTGCAAAATTTACGTTGAATTTAGCAACGGATTTTCCGTTGCTAATTAAAAAAATAATTATTTAAATTTTAATATAAAACCAAAATTACGAACACCGTTGATTACATTTACAAGGATTAAATCCCAA
>Ga0307518_10002579_pt1 | contig 13223 bp, 11 predicted proteins | sample 25_EM_MG_FD_203889 | JGI IMG/M metagenome (GOLD analysis project Ga0307518, IMG submission 203889) | Populus trichocarpa ectomycorrhiza microbial communities from riparian zone in the Pacific Northwest, United States - 25_EM | ecosystem: Host-associated > Plants > Roots > Unclassified | place...
AAGGAAGGGGGAGAACTTACACTATGTAGATCTTTGTGGTCCCCATAGCTAAGTTGTAGACAAAGAGTATAATCCTAATTTACCAGCTACTACCACGCCCACTCCTCTGGATAAAGGCAACACACATTTTGTAACACGTTAACAAGTTGAAATATGTCTTCTGTCACAAACAATGACAATAAAATGGCTCATGAATTGCACGGAACCCATTTGTAATCGGAATAGAGAGGTGAAATCGGGACTGCAGTCTATCTACTTCATCAATATTTGACTTGAGCTGCCTCACATCACTCACAAAACCAAAAAGCATATACCCACCATTCTGTAAATTCCATTCTTTCACTCTAATCGAAATTCAACGTGATTAGAACACAACTAGCTATCCCAAGACACCGGTTTTATAGCACACATACGAGGATGGTCAAGATCATTACAAGGTTGATGCCGAAATCAATAGCTTTAACTGACAACATAAACACATCAACCATTAAAAACAAGGTGAAAGGGACCTAAAGAACGGGTTTCAAAAAATCAAATTGAGAGCCAGAGCTCCAAGTCAATCCTGTTTATCAGCAACCAGATCATCGTATACCAATAGAATCACTCGATTCGGTTGGAAGAACAGACTCCAGTATCTTTTTTTTTTTGCTGTTAAGAATGAACCAATTTTCAATAAAAAAAGATTTAAGAAGATTACTATTAGTAATTGGATTGGCTAGTTCATGAGATTTTCCTCCAATTATAATTACATGCTATACCCCACCAGGCAATAAACATTTATCTTCAAAAATGAAACAGTCAAGAGCACAAAGTTGGATTCTTGTTTTCCACAAAGAAAAAACATAGAAAAAGGTCAGCTATTGAATGATAAAATTCCAGCAATCAAGTGTCAAACAAAAAAATAACCGTATAGCACATAGGCACAGGAAAGTCATTTCATCTACGTGAAACTTGATAAAATTAAATTGCAGCTACGTAATCTAAATATTATATAAGCAAAGGGAAAATATAAGAGATGAGATATATGTGACCTCAAGAAGAAGCAATTGCCATGAAAATGCAGAGAGCAGATATAGAGAGTATTGAATGAAGCATCTTTTAAAGCTTTCCGGTACGTAGTTGTCAAACTTCTTGTGTGTCAAAACGAATAGGTGTGGCGTGGCGTGACAAGCCAAAGATTTATCAATTATCATCATCTGTTTATATATATCTATTTGCGGACTCAAAAAAAACAGCCACTTGTCTCATGAATCTTCTTCCTTTTTCTTTTTTTTCCCCCCAACAAGGCCGTCTTTATTTTGCTACTTGCACTCTTCGCTTAAGGGTGATTAGTGTTATTATAGATGTTTTTTAAAGTGTTTTTTTAAATATATTAAAATAATAATTTTTTATTTTTTATAATATTAGTATATTAAAATAATTTAAAAATATAAAAAAATTAATTTAAATATAAATTTTTATAAATAACCGTTTAGAATATAATTTCAAAATGCAAATTACACTGCACAGCCCTCGTGACAACGTTACCAAAAATTTACATGTTATCAATTTGATAGCCACTGCAAGCTATTTGAGTAATTTAAATGAGAGTGGGTGGGCGGTTGAGTTTTTCTTTTGTTTATTAAATGACATGGGACCCAGACAGAGCTATTATTTGGTATTGTGTTTCTAAAGAAATTAAATAAATTTTTGAAATTTTTATTTTTTAATATTTTTTATAAACATGCTTGCATCAAGAATATTTTTTAAAAATAAAAAAATATTATTTTAATATATTAATAAATATAAAATATATATAAAAAAACAACTACCATATTCCTAAACTACCTCCATTATTATATATAGTGGTAGCTACGTTATCTTATCTGGAGGCTACAAGACTACAAGACGTTCGAATCAAGATTGTCAAAAATATTTTTTTAACATGCATAGAATATACAATATGAACTGAAATTGTAAACTCAAATCATAAAATCATAAAATTATAAGTAAAATATTTAAACTAATTATATATTGATAATTACAGTCAAGTAGTAAATAATAATATAACACAATTAAAATAAAAATAAAATAAACAATACAAATATCCAAATGATTTAAATAAAAATTTATACATGATTTAAATAATTTAATAATACAATACAATATCATTATGTTTATAAAATTTTGTTAACTAAAAATTAAGGGAAGAGAGATGACGTTTGCAGCAATCAAGCAGGAACTTCAAGACATACAGCAGCTAGCAAGTATCAAATATGTTAAAAGAGGAAATCATTAGTTCAGAGAGCAAATACAAAAAAAAAAATGAAGCAAGAAGACAACCGAAACTAATCTGCTTGCTAGCACCCACAGTTTCATTACAATGAACAGGAAACAAGCTCCCAACCGAAACAACAGAAGTTGACACTGAATCACAAATGATGGTTCCAGAACAAAGAATGCCACATCCTAGTGATTTTTTCTTAACACCCAGCAAAATTAATCTTTTGGAGAAGAATACATACCCACAAAACAGGTTAAACGCCATAATAGAAAAGTCATAAGAAAATAATCTTAATAAAAAATGATAATCTGGCTTAGAACTCTAGAAAGAGAGAGAAAAAAGAAAACAAGAAGTTCAACAGTCCAAAACTCGGAACTTCAACATCAAGCATCCAAGCACAGAAAAAGGCTGAAAAGTTGTTAAAAGAAGTACCTGAACCTCATAAAACAAGAAAGAAAAGAGATTTATTTTTTTAAAAAAACAAGTCCCAAATTCTGGAGGATGGATCACAAGCCAAGCTTAAAAAAACACATCATAACATAAGCTTAAACCACTGTGGAGCGTGGAGAGTGAACCACTGTGAAACCAGCTGCGCTGCTGCCTGCTGGTGTTCGTCTGCAGAATTTGAGAATTGAGATTTGGGTAAAGGAAAAAAGGAAAAATGGGGGGTGAGGACTGTGGGTGGAGTGTCAGGGCCCGGGGGAGTCAGGGACAAAGACTCACGTTCAAGGAGTAAGCAAATTTTTGAACTTTTAGTAAACTCCGTAAATCAGTCTGGTTTTACTGGTTTTATTGAGTTTAACTGATTTTAAACGAATTTAACTAATTTTGCTGGTTTTCAAGTTTTTAACCTAATTTTACACGTTATATACTCATAATTTTGACAATAATAGTCCAAACTAATGTAACTGACGAAATCCAGTGCCTTTGATCAACTTAAGAAGAATAAAATTGGTGTTGTGTATCAACAATTTAACCCTATAGTCAACTTGAAATGAGCAAGTAAAAATACCCCGAAGACGAGCACGACCATAGAAACAACAAGCTAACGATGAACACTGACGAACATGGCAGCGACGCGGCCCACGCCCCCATCTATCAATAACACAGTTTGGTCCATTTGGTTGAAGCTGCAGAAACTGGGAACCGGGCTATTCAGTAGCAGGCCGCTTTGAAAAATCAGATTCTTGTTGCCTTTATCATTTCCAGTCCCGACTGTACAATCTGACAGCATTATGGTTTCCTCATTTAACCAAAAAAAAAAGAAAAAAAAAACACTCAAGTCAGTACTCGCACGGATACTACACAGTACATTTCCTTTGAATATAGAAATATTGCAACACAAGCTACAAATTTTAAATCATTTCTTGAGAAATGCTGACTCTGCAAGATCAATGGCACGAGCAAGTGCGGCTGCTTTGTTCTCACACTCTCTCTGCTCGTCTGCAGGATCACTGTCAGCCACAATTCCAGCCCCAGCTTGGAGGTGAGCTACCCATTCTCGACGAGTGTTCACGTCCTTGTATGAATACATTGTATCATAACGAGTACTGGTGGGGAAGACAATAGTCCTAAGAGCAAGGGCGATGTCCATGTCACCGGAAAATGAAATGCCTCCAAATCCACCGCTGTAAGGCCCACGTCTGGTCACTTCCAGCTGATCGATCAATTCCATGGCTTTCACCTACATTCCACCAGAGTTGATAGTGAGAACAAAGAACAATCAACCAACGTGAAGGCTTAAAGTCAAATTTCCTTTCAAGTCAAACCAAGTGCTTTTATGTGAGTCCATGCGGAGTTAAGTAACTTTATACTTTAAAGTTGCACTTATTTTTTAAAGTGTTTTTCATTCAAAAATACATTAAAATATATTTTTTATATTTTTTAAAATTCATTTTTGATATTAGTGCACTAAAACGATATGAAAACATAAAAAAAATAATTTTAAGCAAAAAAGATGAATTTTAGCAAGCCTCCACTTCGGTTGCACTCCCAAACAGTATCTAAGTTTGAATTGAAGACACATCAGCAAAAAGAACATAGACGCAGATATAAGCAGAGGAAAGCTGATTTATATATACCTTTGGTGCTCCGCTCACAGTACCAACAGGCAGTGCAGCACGCAACACATCCCATCTAGTTAGATTATCAAGCAACTCTCCAGTGACCTATAAAGATGAATCAATTAAATGAAAAGGGCTTCACAAAAGAAATGAAGATCCCGACAGTCACCAATAAAAACAAAGAAAAGAACTAGCCAGTTTTTTTATTTGGCTAGAACCAACTTCATTTAATTCATTTTTTATGCATTAGCAGGAATAGCTGATTCATCAAAATGACCTATAAAACATATAGAAGATAACATGTAGATCTACTTACTGCCACCTGCAATCATAGAATGTGATAAGAGATACATACTGTTGAGCTGATGTGCATAACATGGGAATATCGTTCAATATTCATGAGCTTTTCAACTTTCACAGAACCAGGTTTGGAGACCTGCATGAAGGACCAGTCTTCAGCACTGATTTATTGGCACAAGTATAAAATTTTAAGAAAACATTCAGAAACTGCTGCCATGGCTCATTAAATGGAGCATTTAAGAAGCAGTGGTATTTGATACTATTCACACAATTGCATATTCATTTTCTAGTTCATTAACACATTCCATGCATGTAAATTAACAAGAACCAACCTTGCCCACATCATTCCTCCCCAAGTCAACAAGCATAATGTGCTCTGCACATTGCTTTTCATCATTCAAAAGCTCCTTTTCCAACATTAGATCTTCTTTAGGGGTCTTTCCTCTCCTAACAGTCCCAGCAAGGGGTCGGTTTGTAATCTTCTCCTGTCAACAAACATCAAATTCAAGTGAGAAACAAGAAAGATATAGAAAAACAACTCTGATTATTCATCACATTGTTAGTAAGAAATACCTTCTTCACACGTGTAAGAATTTCAGGACTAGAAGCAACCAGTATACATCCTCTAGCCTGATCACAAGAAAAGCAAAAAAATGTCAGATTTTAAAATTGTCAAAAATCTTGGAAAAAATAGTTTAAGGTTAGAAGAGCAAACTTGTAAATATGTCATGTATGGACTTGGATTGACGACCCTCAAAGCTCTGTAAATTTCAAAAGGATCTGCAAATGTCCGACGTTCAAAACGCTGACTTAATACAATCTGGAAAATATCACCAGCCAAAATATGGTCCTTTGCCTGTAACACTGCATCCTTGTATTCTTCACTCGTCATGCTTGAATTCTCCAATTTAGGGCCAAAAAGACGAGTGAACAACTTTATTGAACCTGCAGGTAGCCTTGGTCTGAAATTGAGAATTGAGCTAGAGATTTTAATCTTGAACTTGTACCCTAAGAGGAAAATATAGCATGGCAGAACAAGTGAGAAAAGGATTACTTACGGAGCAATATCATGCACTCTTGATAAGATATTTTCCAGTCGATTCATTCCATCCTCATAGGCCTCCTTGACAGAAGAAAATCGGTCTAATTGCACCCAGTGAATCACACAAGCTTTCTGTGGTCAAGAATATTACAAAATTAATAAAAGAAGAAAAGTATCACCAGAGAAACTATCAAATTAGAAATAAAAAAATTTATAATAAAAAATGACATGACATGTTGCTAGTTTTTTTCTTTTTGATTATGCTTTATGATGGGCATACATGCTTTGTTCCCTGAATTCTGTAATTGAAGTGTAAATATAATTTACTTGGATCCACAAGTTCATACATCTTAGTGCAAGAAAACATAGAGTGCAAAATTTGGGTCAGAAAGGAAGCTTCACCATGAGAAATTGCATTTCATTCAAATGAAAGAAAGGCTCAAATTAAAGAAGAGAAGACACCACAAACATGTCCATGTTTGGAGTTATAGGCAGAATATATGGAAAAAAAGACGGGCCCTGGATCAGTTTAAAAACAATATACAATCACCTTTTCCACGTGATCAAATACAATCACATCATCATAAAGGCCTAAATGGACATCAGGGAGATTCCTATCATCAGGTGGAGCACCAGAGAAAGGCAGCTTTTTCTTCTCTACATACCGCACTGTGTCATATGAGAAATAGCCTACCCATCCACCTATTCAAGAAAGGAGCATATCAACATACTATCACCCTTAGAATAAAGTCAACATAATTTCAAGGCTAAATTAGAGAGGACAACAAGAAAAAATAATTCATGGTCTATATACTCTTTGAAGCATAGAATTTCTCCAGAGAGAACACCTACAGCATGCAGAGAAATATATAGACAGGGACACTACCAAAAAAATTCTCCTTGATTTGTTCCAGACTTAAAGAAAATGTAAAGAAACATGAACAATGAACAATACTTCAAGTGCATAATACAAATGTATCCAAGGCAATTTCGACAAGTTATCCTTCCCGCAAACCAAAACAAGACCTAAGATATACATTGAAATGGAAGATTACAGCACGTCAAGGAGATAATTATCAACTTATCTTACCACAAAATGCTTCTGGAAGCTCGTCAATAAGTTGAGGTTCCCAGCCCTCCATAATTTTTCTAGGAACCTCCATTGGATCCTCCACAATCTCCTCCATCCGACGACCTTCATAATGGTCCATTATTGTAACCATGTTCTCTTTAGCTACAATCTCCATTCTTGGTTGAGCTCCTACGACACTATATCGCCCCTAGCACAAATATAAGGACTGAAATTACATAAAAATGCATTTTGACATGTATAAAAACAGCAAAAGTTGAAGGTCATACAATTGTGGAAGCATCCAATCCAGGCTCAACTGATTCAAACAAAAAGCTTGGAGCATCTCTATCATCTTCCCTAACCAGACATCGGTAAGCAAGCACTGGAGTTAGGTGATCTGAGAATATATATCGGTATAGAGGAATTAAATTCCCATTCTTTGAAGCTTCTTGAAATCTTGCTACTTGGTTATCTGAAAAAAAATTCAAACAAAATACTTAGCACTCGCTTTTTATTTTTATTTTTTTGAAGAAAAATGATGATGATACATTAACTCAATAAATAACTAGTACAGCGAGTAGTCGGTACATCGTTGAGTATGGAAAACTGGATGAACTTCCATCCAATTAATACAATCAGTTATTAGCTTGCCTAGCCAAAAGATGAGCAGCTCTGCTGCGGGAACCAGGAGCAAGGATAATATGCAATGAAGACACCTTCTGAGAATAACACAAAATCTTCCAATGAATGAGCCTTGACCACCTTGCATGGATGCCTTTAATCAGATTCAAGGATTAGATCTAGAAAACCACAACCTGCAGCAAAACCAAATCCTCCTTAACAGAACAAGCTTCGATAACAGATGGACCCAAGACAGAGGCTTTTATAAAGTGACCTTCCTTCCATAAGTTCACATTGAAATTTCTAAAAAAAAAAAACACCACCACCTCCACTTCTGCTAGACTTGAAAACAGTATCATCGACATTTATCTTCTTATAAGGATCTGAAGGAGGCTGCCAACACTGGACAGCAGATAAATGATTCCTTACTGATTGAGAGTGAACCGTTCCATGAAACTCAGCAAGATAAGAAGCTGTGAATATCATGGTGGATGGAGGGGTCTTTGACATGTTTGGCATGGGGTAAATTATTTTGATTCCCCCAAATAACCCAAAAGATAAATATATATATATATTCCAACAAAACCTGAATCTGCAGGAAGAGTTACGGTCAATCAAGAGCATAAAAATGAGCAGGCACCCTCCCCAGAGATGAAACCAATCAAGTAGCTCTTGCATGACCACATTCAAAAAACGCATGAACAAGGGACTCATATGCTATTCCACACAGGCTACAACAAGAACCAGCATTAATACCCTTCCTGCATAAAGCTTATACTGTTGGAAGAATACCGTGACAGAACCCCCATAAGAAAAGTTTGATCTTGTTAGGCAGCTACAAATCCCAAAATCTTGTCAATAGAAAAAGCTCGATTACCTTCCCCTGAGCACCATTCGCAAACACATTGATGCATGATAGGCACTGCTCACAGTGAAGATGCCTTTGGAATTATGAGCTTGCACCATCTTCCTCACATTGTGTGCTCATAGGGATTTGACAAATTATAACAGCTTTGTGAAGTGAGAAAATTGGTCTTATAAGGTAGAGATCCCACACATTCCCAAACATATAAAATTTTCACTGGGGAAACCGCTTTAAAATACTAAGGATTTAGCAACCATCGATCCTCCAGAATCCAAATATTGCATCCATTACCAATCCCCCAAATCAAACCAGCTTCAAGAGCCTCATGACTTGTACTCCTTAAGTGTCCAGGATTTGCAATTAACAATTATGCACGAGGAAAATATTTTCTTTGAACCCAAACACACAGTGGAAAGGGTTTGTCAAAATCCTACACCCTTGATTGGCTAAAAGCCTCAAATCAAAAGTTTCCAAATCCCTGTAACCCAAGCCAACACCTTTTTCTGGGGTATAAGGTGTCTCCCCTGACAGCCATAGATGTCCCTAGCATCTGAATTTGGCCTCTACCATAAATTATCAAAGGCGAAAACAAGACCAGGGCCCACCCCAATTCTCATGCACAAGAAAATGAAGAAATATATGCAAGCAAATGAATTAATGCATGCACACACATGGTGTGTAGACAGCTTATTTTGATTTACGAGAAGCATTGCCTTAAAACCTTTAGGTTTCTGAGAAAATAGTAACAAAAAGAAGACACAGGGACCACTGGTTATTTGATTTTCCACATCCTGTACTCTCTTTACTTGGACCTAAGTACTTGTGCTTCACTCAGCATTGCAAAATTGGATTTTGATCAAATTAAAAATCAATAAATTATATTCTCTTTTGAAGCCCCGGCAATTTTAAGCAAACAGGATGTAAAATTGAAAATTTCGATTTATCTTCTTTTCTATTGCCAAGATTAATGTCTCAGAAACCAAACAGAACTTAGATTGACATAATCGACTAACCTAGCATATAAACTTTAACTTGTGTTGAGAAAATCAACTTGACATGAAACAAACATACCGAAGTTTCCAATCTCATTCCTTTCCTTCATTTCTTGACGACCAAACAGTACAATTCATTGTCTTTTCCACTTGTATTATTTTGTTCACACACAAACACAACACAAAAATAGCTAAAAGGAACACAATTCAGAAAGTGAAAATGAGAATAAAGTACCAAGTGTTGAAGCTGAGCATTTTAGAGTACAGCCATGCGATCTTGAACCAACGAGATCAAGAGACCTTGAGCTTGACCTTGAAAGTCTAACGTTGAAATTAACAGAGGAAGCTGCAGGCAAGCGGAAACTTAGCGGAAGCAGACGATGAGTGACGGCTAGGGTTTTGTCCATGGTCTTCAAAGAGAATTTGTTAGGGAGAGAAAAGGGAAACTGAGAGACTTCGCACATTGCGGCAGAGAGAGCTCAAAGTACTGTGCTTGTCAATGTGATTGCGCCTTTCTTCTAATTTTGATTCCTAGCAAGTTTGAATTGAGATATGTGAGTGTTCCTCGTGAAAGGAAGGCAAAAACAAACTTCTTTCATTTTGGGCTACTATTTATATATAGTTTGGGTGAGTTTTGGGCTTGGCTATATTTGGTAAGAAAGAAAACCCTAATTATGGTAGCCCATTAAAATGGGCTAAAAGTTTACCCTAAATCATGGTAATAATGAGAATCAAATGTGCCTCCTAATTTCAAGTAGGAAATTTTTTATATTTCCATAATGTTTTTTATGGTATCTGTCTCGACATGGCTGGAATGGAAAATTAAATTGAAATTTATTTATTTTCTATATTATGATACTACTATATATTTAATTGATATATTATCTCCTTTCAAAATTAAGCTATATGTCCATTTACGAAAAAGAAAAAAGCAGGATTCATTTGTTTAATACTATTTTTTAAAAAAATATATATATTATTTTTTATTGTTTGGTTACTTTAATAAAACTACTTGAAAATTTGATTATTATCTGTATATATATGTAAAATAAGTGTTAAAATGGAAAAATAGAAGAAGAATAGTTCAGGGATTGAGTACATGATTTAGTATCTGATTGGAAGTGTGCTAGAGATTGTATTTCAAAATGTTTTTTATTTGAAAATGTATTAAAATAATAATTTTTTATTTTTTAAAATTTATATTTAACATCAGTACATTAAACCAATCAAACAAATAAAAAATAATTTGAAGCAAAAATAATTCAAAAATAACTAAATGATGGTTCAACCACAACACCTAACAGATGCTTAAGCATATGGATTGTCTTGTCATAATTTTTCATCTCTTGATAATTATAAGTTTATTTATTTATTGTAAAATATTTTTTATTGATCAATTTTTTTTTAATTTACCTAACTTGATTTTAGTTGAAACAAACAGTTAGATATGGAATATTTACAAACATAACCTAACATATGGGACGTTGACCTTCTTTTCAACCATATATTATCCTTGCATATTTTATGCTTTAATTGGTTGTTAAGATACTAGAAAGAAAAAAGAAAAAAAATAAAGAAATTACATGTTACGATAAACTCATACATAATATGGTTATGTTTATGATGATATCTTAAAATCTAAGATATATAAATAGTAGGCTATTTAGTGTTTGGATAGTGGTTAATCAATATGTTCAAATAATTAAATTTCTTCTCTTTAGACTAAGGAATTCCAAGTTAATAATAGAAGTTTGAGTATCTGTAAAAACAGTCTCAACTGAGAAAACTTAAAAACATTCTAAAGATAAAGTCGGTATATTTATGAGAAAGATAATAAATGACTTAAAAAAGCCTTGAATTCAAGAAATAAATATGTTTGTTTTTTAGTTTTAAAATGGTTAATGCTCTGAAATTTATATAAGTTTATTTTAAGAGATAAAAAGTTCTGAACTCTTACCTGGATGGTTCAGGGGATATTTATACCCCCTTAACCTTATCGTTTTTAGATCAATGGTTCAGGGGGTATTTATATCATCTCTTACATGTACATCTCCAACCCTTAAAAAATTCTTAGGAAAATTTTAAATGACCAACAGACCAATATGGATCATCATGGGTCCAACGCCCATAGTTGGAAAACATATATCTCCAATACTTAGAAAATTCTTTGAAAAAAATTTAAATGACTAACATACCAACATGAGTCAACACGAGTTCAAAGCTCATGGTTGGGAAACATATATCTTTAATACCTGAAAAATTTTCTTAAGTGACCAAAAGACTAATAGGGTTAAACGTCCACGTTGCCCCCTACCTGGGATAGAAATGGATTCTTTGTGTTAGGTAGTCTATAGGTTGTTGAGACCCGTGACGTTGGATAATAAGGTATTTTTTATAGTTGGAACTATTGTCTTTTGAGAGATCGCATATTAATCCCTTGGAGATTACCCTCAGAGAGAACACATATCATCCAATAAAACTTTGTAGGTGTTACTGTCCTAAGAAAGACCACATATCAATCCCTTAAAGATTGCCCCTAGGAAGAACATATATCATCCCTAGGGAATTTGTGAGGGCTACTGACTTGAAAGACACCACGTATCAATCCCTTGGATATTGCCCTTAGGGGGAACACATACCATCCCTTTATATTTTGAAAGGGCTACTGCCTTGAAAGAGATCACATATCAATCCCTTAGAGACTGTTGTTGGGGAGAACACATATCATCCCTTAGAACTTTATAAGGGTTATTGCCTTAAGAAAGACCACATATCAATCCATTGAAAATTGCCTTCAGAGAGAACATATATCATCTCTTGAGACTTAGAAACCGTTTAGGAACGCGGTGCAAACCGCATTCCTAAAAAAATCAATTTTTTTTTTGCTAAAATTTAATATTGTTTGTATGTTTTGGATCGTTTTGATGTGCTGATGTCAAAAATGATTTTTAAAAAATAAAAAAAATCATTTGCATGCATTTCGGCATGAAAAGTTATTTGAAAAGCAACCGTTACCACACTACCAAACATACTCTTATATGTATACACAATGATAAAGAATTGAAAATATTCATATATGAAAATATACATTCATATTTACAATGATACATTTTGAGGTGGTCTGAATATCAAACGTGAAGGAAATTCTTCCTTTCCATATCTTGTAAATTATAAGTATTGGCTTCGATCACTCTTATGACTTGGAAGGAACTATCCTATTTTGGAGCTAGTTTACCCTTACTCTCTCTGTTTTCCGTAGCCTCTAGTTTTCTGAGTAGCAGATCTCCAAACTAAAATTTTTTATTCTTGACCTTGGTGTTGTGATACTGGGTAACTCTAAACTTATAAACTTTATTCTTAACTGCAACTGTTAGATATGATTCTTCTAGGAAGTCAAGATTGGTCATAAGACCTTATTCATTGTCTTCTAAAGTGTAGTAAAATACCTGGTGGCTTGGACATTTAATTTCAATTGAGATCATAGCTTTTGTATTGTATACGAGGAGGAATAATGTTTCACTAGTAGATATTTTCTCATATTGACTTAGTTTTTTTATCTTTTATTTTTTTTTAAGTGCATTGAACAAGACTTTGTTATTCAGTTAAACTTGATCATTTATCCAAGGGTGTGATACCGAGAAGAATCAATGATCGATATGAAGCTTCTGACAATATTGAAAAAGTTAAGAAATATTTCATGTGAATATAGGTTATAAATATAACTATCTCACATGAAAAAATTAAGAAATATAGGTTATAAAAAACATAAAAGGTTAAGTATTCACAAATTAATTTCATATTATCTGGGTTTATTAAAAAAAATATATAAAAAAGGGTTAAGTCTCACCTGGGCTAAGCCGAATTATTGAGGTTTGGTCAGGTTAATTGCAAGTATGAATTTTGACTATTTAAAACTCGATCAAAACCCTAGATTGCTCGGGTTCAAGGTCAATCTGTCAGGTCAAGCCAAGTTATATATATATATATATATATGATTTTAGAATT
>Ga0307518_10002580_pt1 | contig 13221 bp, 13 predicted proteins | sample 25_EM_MG_FD_203889 | JGI IMG/M metagenome (GOLD analysis project Ga0307518, IMG submission 203889) | Populus trichocarpa ectomycorrhiza microbial communities from riparian zone in the Pacific Northwest, United States - 25_EM | ecosystem: Host-associated > Plants > Roots > Unclassified | place...
AGAGCCAGAGCCAGAGCCAGAGCCAGAGCCAGAGCCCGAACCACAACATGTCGAGACGGCGACCACCACGGAAACCACAAATCGATCATTGACAGACGATAGCGATGGCTCAGCGACCCGCGATGAGGAAATGGGCCCAGATGACCCCGCTGCCCAGAACCAGTCACTTCCCACGCCAGAAACTGGTAAGGGCCTAGAGGACCTTCGTCGAGATTTGAACGCTGCTCGGGAGCCTCTCAAGGTTGAACTTGCACGTCGTGCATTATGGCTGGTTGATGAACATCCTTCTTTGATATTCGATGTGTACAGGGCTTTTGTGCAGCCGTCCGCAGAACTCCAGGATCTCTCCATACGTTCTCTAATCGAAGACATCAAGACATACTCACTAGCCGCATATGATGTTCAAGAAGAGCCGCTTGCAACAAGGTGTCGACTCTTGGCGTTGGCGTTGGCCGAGTGCCGGTCCCTGGAACCTGCTTTGGGACGAGGTTTGATGGATACGTTGCTTGCTTTGCTGCTTTCGGATTCCATAACCTTGGAACCTGAGCATAGCCTTCCCAAGTGGCTTGCGTCTCACCTCCTTGTAACAGAAGCGTTATTAAACATCGGTGATCAACCCTCCACAATTACCCTTCCACAAGAGGACGATCCAATAGAGTCCGCCGAGCTCAAACACGGGCCTTCATATTCCGATGCGCGTCCCCTTCTGTTCGATTTTGCCTCGCGAATGCTCAATGTATCCCACCTACCCCGTGATGAATTCTTGGCGACCTCACGCTTGTTGGTTGTGCTTACCCGTGACCATATAATGGCTTGTGAATTTGTTAAACGTGGTAGCCTCCCGCTGCTGTTCAAACACCTCAGGGACCATGCGGGACCAAGCAGTTATTCCTATGTTGCTATTATCCTGCGTCACACTGCAGAGGACTCCATCAATCTTCGTGACATGATACATCAAGAGATCAGGCGGTTTTTCTCCCAGCCTCGCACACGCCTCGTTGAAGTTTCTAATTTCCTGCGAAACTGTAGTGCTACTGCACTCAGAGACCCTAGTTCCTTCCTCGATATCACAAAGGACATTTGCGAGCTTCAGCATCCCTTCAGCGTTTCTCACCACATCGCGATCAAACGCGAAAGAGCATCAGAGGAATTGCCGAAGGATGAGTCTACAAAGCAGATTGGAACGCAAATGGATGCAGCGTCATCTGACGCTACTGTCATATCAAACGAAGTGTTGGAGTCCATGGTCCACTTCCTCGTTGGCGAGCTAATGAAGAACTACAAGTCGTTATCTGATCCATTGGTCGACATATCTGGACAACCTTCGACCAAACAAACTGCTAGCGATGTCACGTTGACTGAAATACGCCCTGCCCAGGGCTCTGGTCAGGAAGGTTCCAGTGAGCAAGAACGTGACCTGTATTCCAACTTCCTCATGCAATGTCTCACGGAGCTCTTGTTCTCGTATGATTCATGCAAGGTCGCTTTCTTATCCTACAATCCGAAAAAGAAGCTTCAAACTCCTTCGAAGGAACCAGGCACGAAGTACAGAATGGCAGTCCTCCAGTTTTTCCTGTCCGAGTTGATCACGTTCGGGACCATCTCATCTCAGCTCGATGCATCCGCCAAATCACGTCTGGCGCTTTGCACCTGGGCTATGTCAGTCGTCGTCGCGTTGTGCGTTGACAGTTCCACGCCGTTGGAATCAAAGGACGTATCAGCGGACCTTGTGTCTGTCAGAAAGTTTGTGCTGGAGGCCGTTAGTCGAGCCATCAAGGAAATGCCCCTCACAGAATCGATGGACATGAGATACGGGCGGTTGCTTGCCCTTGCAGATTTGTGCAACCGCCTCTTGACTGTCCGTTTCAACTTTGGCGCTCGCAAGCCTCAAGACGAGAGCACCACTCACATCGCCAAGATTATGTTGGAGAAAAATTTTGTCTCCACACTAACAAGCGCCCTATCAGACATCGATCTGAACTTCCCTAATATCCGCGGGCTTGTTGCATCCATCCTCAGACCATTGGAAAATCTGTAAGTCGCCATGATGTGGAAACCAGGAGACGCTGACAAGCATGTAAGATCTCGGGTTGCTATTAAAATGAGTCGCGCATCCGAGAAAGCGAAAGATGGCGACGAAGGAAAAGCTGACAGTACAGATACCTTGTCCGATGAGGAAGAAGGCGAGGATGACATCGATGTGGATGATGCTGCGCGCGACGAGACCCCAGACTTATACCGCAATTCTGCGCTTGGGATGTATGTATCTTGATGAATCCGTCTGTGTACTGTCTCACCTTTTCTTTTGCAGGTTCGGAGGCGTAAGCATGATACTACAGGTGATTTTCTTGGTGGCTGATGTTTTCTGTTAGGATATGGAAGACATCCATTATCCTCCAGACGATGAAATGGACGAGGGAGATGACGATGAAGAAGACGTTGACATGGAATACGGTGACGAGACAAATAGTGAGGCAACTTCCCCTTCCGATGAAGAAGTGGATACTGGGGAAGGAGACGACGTGGAGGATGAAGAATCCCATGACGATGAAGACAGCTGGCAAGACGAAGACGAAGAGTATGGCGAAGACGATCTAATCGAGAATGAGGATGACGCTGATGCCGACGCCGACGACGCCAATGGGGATCAAGAACTAGATGAGGAAATGATCTGGCAGGTTGGTCGAATTATTGTTCATGCAAAGGTGGAATTTTAGGTCTTCTCTCCAGGACGTGCATCATGATGTAGATGCAGAAGATGAAGTTGGCGATGATGGCGATGATGGTGATGGCGGCGGTGAGGCTTCTTTGCCCTGGTTTGAAATGATATTCATGACAACACAGAGCCAGTTGCAGTGATGCACGGTGAACAAGAGGATGAACCAGATATGTCTGACGACGAGTACGTCCCAAGTGTTTTTACGTTAGGGAATCCACAAATTGTTTGAACAGGTTCCGAGGGGAGATTGTTGATGTAGGCGATGTTGGCCCAACGGCTACTGAAGATATGCTGACCTTCGCCGAGGCGTATGACATTGACGGTCTTGAAGTGGATGGACGGGATGGGAACTTCTTCATGTCCCGTAGGAACCGCACTGGTTAGTGACTCTGTTGTTCTAGCTCTTTCCAAGTAATCACTGAATAGCTATAGGTGGTGAGGACATGCAAGTTTTCGGCAGGGCCCGAAATGCTCCACCAGCTCCCACAGAAGCTACGGTTCACCCCCTTCTCCTGGACGCATCGTCAGGAAATCATCGCATACCTACTTTTATCTCTCGCAGTATCAGACGTCCACACCGTGGAAACAGCCACGGCGTACAAACTGAGCTTATTCAGTCGGTTGAAGATATCATTGGAGGAGATGCCGTGCAAATCTTCCAACATGTGGTCAACCGTGCCGCTGGAACACGCGAGTCGATTCGCGTAGATGTGGCGCCAGGTGCATTGCTCAATCTAGACCAAGGAGTAATGCATCGCCTGGTGATTCCAGGTGTTAGGGTAGAACGTCCCCCGAGGCAAAGCGAAAATCGCGCCGACACCCGTGGCTTAGAGCCCCTTCTCACACAGCAAAGATGGCTGGAAGAGGCCAAAATTCTCAATGGTAAACACGTTTCGGACCGGGCTAGCCAACTTTCCAATCATGTTGTGTTGGCCTTACTGCCAGCTGCTATTGAGGCGTCAAAGGAAAGGGAACGGAAGCGGCAAGCTGAACTCAAAGCAGAGGAAGAAGCACCCAAAGACCTCCAGGTCGAGGGCTTGGCAGATGAACAGGCAGAAACAGCCCCCGCGGAAATCCCGCAGCAGGTTGATCCAGAGCCCGCAGAACCTGTCGCCGATTCCTCAGTAGCAGATGTCGAAATGGGCGATTCCGCAAACTTGACTCAGTCCGAGTCTGCCTCTACCGAACCTGGCCTAGTCGATACTGAAACCTCAAGTCCTGCTGCTGGCCCATCCCAGGTCCCGGAAAGGCTGACAATCACGGTTCACGGCAGTGAAGTCGATATCACTGACATGGGTATTGACCCAACGTTTTTGGAAGCCTTGCCTGACGACATCCGGGAGGAAGTCATCAATCAGCATGCCCGTGATCAACGGGCGGCTAGAGTTGAAAGACCGGCGGATTCCCAAATCAGTCCCGAATTCCTTGATGCCTTACCACCGGAAATACGAGCGGAGCTCATCCAACAGGAGCGTATGGAACAATCTAGGCAAACGCGAGCTCCAGCACCTAACGATACAAACAATACTGGCACAGCAGTTCCGGCTGACATCGATCCCGCTAGTTTCATTGCCAGCCTCGATCCTCAACTTCGCCAAGTTGTCTTGTTGGATTCAGACGAGGGCTTGCTCCAGACTTTGCCATCGTACATGATTGCCGAAGCAGGTGTCTATCGTGATGAAGCCCAGGCTTCCCGCAGATATCAATATATGTCGCGCGATGACCACAGGACTGCGTCTTCACGAAACCCTCCGCCCCGCAGGCACCCCGCCCCACGAGATGCGATCCAGCTCCTAGACAAAACGGGTGTAGCCAGTCTGGTCCGCCTCCTCTTCTTCCCGCAGGTTTTGAAGAAGAACCTCCTCTTCAAGGTTCTGGTCAATATATGCGAGAACTCCAAGGCAAGGACGGAGTTGTTCAATCTTTTGCTGAGTGTATTGCAAAGTGGCCCCGGTGACCTTGCGTCTGTAGACAGGAGCTTTTCCCAATTGACCACTCGTGCTCCGAAGGCGTCAACAACGTCGAAGGCAGCCGGAAAGCAGAGAGCCCCTCCCGAAGTCGGGAGTTCTGTGGCACTTGCCAACCTCCAAAGTGAATCGGTGCCAGATCTGGTGGCCCAACGGTGCTTGGAAGCCCTGACCTACATTGTCAGTGCAAACGAGCTCTCATCAGTTTTCTTCTTAACAGAGCATGAATTGCCCGCTGGCCTTAAAAAGGTTGCATCGAAGAAAGGCAAGGGCAAAGAAAAACAAGCGCCCCAAACACACTATCCTGTTGTCCTTTTACTTGGGTTACTAGATCGACAATCCCTGCTGAAGACTCCTTCTAATATGGATTCTGTCGTGACTTTACTGTCGACCGTTACGAAACCTTTGGCCAGCTTCAAGTCAGACAGGGATTCAGTCATGTCTGACCCTGCTGTAGCTACGTCGACTGCATCCCCACCTGCACCTGCACCTGCACCTGCACCTGCACCTGCACTCGCACCCGCACCCGCACCCGCACCCGCACCCGCACCCGCACCCGCTACTGCATCTCCTATCCCCCAATCGACCTCAGTTCAGGAACAAAGCGCTCCACCCACCACTAGCACTGAAGCAGACGCCGCCAAGACAGAGAACCTGCACGATCATGCCGACAGAAGGGTCTTACTCCCCAATCCCCCTCAAATTCCACACTCGGTGTTACGTCTCATTGTTAACATCCTCACTATTGGAGAGTGTTCGGCTCGTACATTCCAACAGTCTCTTGCGCTCATTCAGAACCTATCCCACATTCCAGATGCGCGAGATGTAATTGCACAAGAGCTGCGGGCCAAAGCTCAAGATTGTGGACAAAATATTCTCTTTGACCTCAATGATCTTTGGGCTGCCCTTCAGAGCCCGAATCGTGATGTTCTTCCTTCATCCATTGCACCGAAATTCTCTTTGCCTTCCTCTGATCAAACTAAGCTCCTACGTGTCCTCAAAACCATTGACTACATGTACACGCCACGTACAGCCGTGCCTATCACGGACACGCAGAAAGGTCAAGATTCGGAGAAGGTGCAAAGCATATACGAGTCTTTCCGCTTCACTCCACTTTGGCGGCGTCTGGGCGATTGCCTTGCCATCATTGAAGACAAATCAGAGCTGGAGCACATTGCCACGGTCCTGTTACCTCTGATCGAAGCTCTCATGGTGGTATGCAAGTACGTCGGATCCAAATCAGCTACAGGGACCGCTGTGAGGGCGCTGAGGGCGTCAGCTTCACCAACGTCCCCCGCGACCTCCAGAGAAACGATGGAGGACCTTTTCGTCAGCTTTACTGATGCTCACAGAAAGATTCTTAATGTGATGGTTCGCAACAATCCGTCACTCATGAGCGGATCCTTCTCGCTTTTGGTTCACAATCCCAGAGTGCTGGATTTTGACAACAAACGGAATTATTTCACGCAGCAACTACACCGTCGCCCCCACTCCCGTGAGCACTACGGGACACTACAACTCAATGTTCGTCGGGCGCGTGTGTTCGAAGACAGCTTCCAGTACCTGCAGCGCAAGACCGGGGATCAGATCAAGTATGGCAAACTCAGTGTCCGATTCTATGACGAAGAAGGTATCGACGCTGGAGGCGTCACGAGAGAATGGTTCCAGATTTTGGCGCGGCAGATGTTCGATCCCAATTATGCTCTATTCCAACCATGCGCAGCCGATAAGCTCACCTATCAGCCCAACAAAAACTCTTGGGTCAATCCAGAGCATCTTTCTTTCTTCAAGTTCGTCGGCAGAGTTATCGGAAAGGCCATTTATGACGGCCGGCTTTTGGATGCCTATTTTGCGAAGAGTTTGTATAGGCAACTGCTTGGGAAGCCCGTGGATTATCGAGACGTAGAATGGGTTGACCCGGAATATTACAACTCTCTGTGCTGGATTCTAGAGAACGATCCGACCCCACTGGAACTCACTTTCAGTGTCGAAGCTGACGAGGTTTGTTTCAGACATTCGCAATGTTTTTTTGTTATTAACGCGCTCGCAATTCACAGTTCGGAAGGAACCGGATCTTCCCTCTGAAACCAGGAGGGGAAACCATTCCTGTCACTCTGGAGAATCGGCGAGAGTTCGTTCAGTTATCAGCTAATTTCCGTCTATACTCCTCCATCAGCGAACAGATTGAGAACCTTGTCGTCGGGTTTTATGAGATCGTCCCCAAAGATCTCATAGTTATCGTGAGTTGCCACTATCCCGGACGTTTACTTCACCCAGATTAACGCTTGTATAGTTTAATGAACAGGAATTAGAACTTCTCATTTCTGGAACACCCGACATCGATGTTGACGAGTGGCGGGCCGCGACAGAGTATAATGGATATAACAGTTCCGACCCTGTGATCGTATGGTGGTGGAGAGCCCTGAAGTCCTTCAATCGCGAAGAGAGGGCCAAGGTCTTGAGCTTTGCAACTGGAACCTCGCGAGTACCACTCGACGGCTTTACCGAACTCCAAGGGGTGCAAGGTGTCCAACGGTTTTCGATACACCGTGCCTATGGTGACCCCGATCGTCTACCGCAAGCCCACACCTGTATGGAGCTTCCTTTATTCCCTCGTTCTCTCATATTCACTCTCGCGTATTAGGTTTCAACCAAATCGACTTACCACAGTATTCCTCGTACGAAATGCTACGTCAGCAGTTATTGCTCGCTATTAATGAGGGAGGCGAGGGTTTCGGTTTCGCATGAAAAGCACATTGATATCAATCCTGTAACGCCTCACAAACTGTATTCTCTCCGCATCTATAGTTTCACGGACATTGTTAAATGTGTGATACATACTTGTGACCATACCCGGTTATTTGACGTCCGGGTGCCGTGTGTGGCACTTCCATGGAGTTGGAAATCCCAACTACATACTGCCTGTCATGAGAGCATACGTGGTGAATAAGTATGTGCACCCATCTGAACTTACCCTCGTCCCAGAAGCACCAGCACCTTCACCACAGCCGGACGAGGTCATAGTGGATGTCTACTCTGCGGCTCTCAACTTCTTCGACGTGAGCAAGTCCTACTGATCCCTTGCTGTTTTCTTCAGGCATTCAAATGCGCCCTTCAGATCCTTCAGTCTCAAGGAAGATATCAAATCAAGCCGCCCTTCCCCTTCACGTTAGGCGCAGAGTTCGCGGGACGAATAGCAGGCGACTCCTCAATCCCAGAGGGTTGCCGATTCCGCCGTGGGGACAGGGTCTTTGGTAGCGCTCAAGGATGTTTTGCAGATAAAGTGGTTGTAAAGTGGACGGTAATCCATGCCCTCCCAGACAATGTCACGTTTGACCATGGTGCTGGTGTGTATCTGGAGTGCTAGTACCAGTTCGTGTCAGCAAGTTGACCAGACTTTGAAGGTTTGTATCTCACGTGGCCGACCAGTTACGAAGCCTTAGTAGGCCGAGCAGAGGTAAAACCAGGTGCGCATTCACCTCTGGCCATCTAGTTGGAATGGCTGACACCAACTCAAGGCGAAACTGTCCTGGTCCATGCCGCAGCAGGTGGCGTTGGTATAGCAGCAGTCCAGATTGCCAAAGGTACTCGTGACATCTTTGCTGTTATCTGCTCTTGCTCTTATAATATTTTTTTCAGCCCTTGGGGCGATAGTTATTGGTGCTGCAGGATCACAGTCGAAGTTGGACATATGTAAACAGTACGGGGGAGCTGATTACATCGTGGACTACACAAAACCCAATTGGCAGAAGGAAGTGCTACAAATTACAGGAGGAAAGGGAGTAGATGTCATTTTCGATCCTGTTGGTAAAATCGCCGGTAAGTCCTTCCCTTCATATACATATCACTCTTAAGCGACGTTGGTTATCAGACTCCCTAAAATGCATCGCTTTCAAGGGGAGGGCATTGGCGATTGGATTTGCCTCAGGTACGATCGAAAAGGTAGTCTACTTCGCGCCCTGTGGAGAAGAACTCGCTGATCTGCTGCCAGCTACCGCTGAATGTGGCATTACTGAAGAACGTTTCGATCATGGGTTTGCATTGGGGACTGTACGCGAGTGTGTAGATCCACTTGTATGTCAGCCTCCGAGGCTCACTGCTTGTCACAGCGAAAGAGCCGTCTCGCATTCCACTTGTTTGGGAAGCGCTATTCGAGTTCGGAATTCACAATACAAACTAATTTTAGAAGAACTGACATTGAACTTTAGCTTACTTGCCTCCGGTCGTATCAAGCCCGTCATATATTCCAGGGTATATTCGTTGGAGGAGGCAATGGAGGGCTTGTGTGCGCTTGAGAGAAGAGAGACATGGGGGAAAGTGATTGTTCATGTCCGTGATGAAGATAAAAAGGTGGTGGCCAAGCTCTGAAATGATGATGCGGCAGACTGGTGGCTGGGGTCTTACATTCGTCGTAGTACTGGTTTGGGAATCATCGACGTTGTAACTTGTTCTCAACTGACAAAACCCCTCATCGGCACTATGCAATACGAGGACGCGGAGCCCATTGTGCGGATACGTGAGTTGAAGAAAGATCGAGTGAATTTTATACTTGAGAATGTTGACCTTGCGTACGTTCTATCCTTCCTGGACAATGGATGTCCGTTCACCCCCTGCGCGAATCACAGGCTGGCGAATTCCATTCGCAGGGTCGTCATGGCGGACATTCCAACCGTCGGTGCGCATTTCATGGACGCGATATTCTTCAGTTTCCTAACGTGATGTAGCAATCGACATGGTGGAGATCCACTCCAATACAACGGTCCTTCCAGACGAGTTTATTGCGCACCGGCTTGGCATGGTCCCTCTTGTCAGCGCCAACTGCGATGAAGGCATACGGTACACTCGAGTGCGTATTTATTGCAAGTAGGTTTCATTTTGCTCATGCTCGTCAAGGACTGCACATGTTTGTCCGGATGCAAGTACTGTGCGATAGAACTACGGCTAGATGTCGCCTGTAACGACAATAGTACCATGGAGGTTACAAGTAACCACCTTGAGGTGGTGGAATTCACACCAGATCCGGGTTCTACCGATGGTGTCCAAGAAGGAGATGAAATTGCAAAGCGTGGGGAGGGTTTCGGGAACCCAGTTGGCAAAAGTAAGGTGGTAACGCATTAAAAATTTTGAACAATAATGACCGTGTTTTTATAGATGATCCTTCTATACCACCAGTGCTCATTTGTAAAATGCGGAAAGGTCAAGAGTTGCGGTTGCGTTGCGTGGCCAAAAAAGTAAGTCATTTTTTAACGAGAATCGTTTACTGTCGGGATGACGGTCCGTAGGGAATAGCAAAAGAGCACGCCAAGTGGTCACCATGTTCCGCTGTCGCATTCGAGTATGACCCTCACAATAAATTGAGACACACCACCTATTGGTACGAGGCTGATGAGCGGGTAGAATGGCCTTTGAGCGAAAACGCTAAAGAGGAAGAGCCTCCAAGAGACGATGAACCCTTCGACTTTAATGCAAGACCGCGAAAGTTTTATATTGATGTGGAAACTGATGGAAGCTTGGGCCCACAAGAGGTCATGCTCAAAGTAAGTGAGAAATTAGCCGAATTCCTTAGTGGACCAAACTTATTTCTTCTGTAGGGCCTTGCGGAACTTCAGACAAAACTTGCGAACCTCATCCTGGCTCTCAAAGCGCCGGCTGAAATGGACATTATGGGGGGTACGGTGGACTCTGCAGTGAATGGACAGACAGCTGCATGGACCCAGAGTGGTGTGTGGAACGCCGGCGCATCAAATAGCAGTCCTTCTGGTTCTGGATGGGGAGCCGGCTCTTGGGGAAATACTAGTCCAGCACAGAGCGGCGGCGGGACTACTGCATGGACAACCAGCCCCACTCAGCCAGCTGGTGCAGGAACTTGGGGAGCGACTAGTACTGGTCAGCAAGGAAATGCAGGCGGTTGGGGAACGAGCCCTGCTCAGAATGCATGGGGAGGGGGTACAAGCCCAAATGTTGGAACAGGTGCCAACTCCACAGGCTGGGGGTCAGCACAGCAAGGTTGGGGTAGTCCAAATCCTCAAGCCAATGGATGGAACCTATGAGAATTCAATCTGCCAGGTCTGGCTTTCTTGCCCTCGATGGATCCCTTGGCATTGGCAACGCCTTTGATGCAAATTGTCGGCGGTTCCAACGTTTGTTACGCATTATCCGTGAGCACTCGAGGGGCACGGTTTGACATTACATTTTGTTTCTCCTGAGATGTGACACGCTGATTCGGTGTAGAGGTGTTGTATATATCATAAAATATACTCAAAACTCCAGGGCCGTCTCCGAGCCCCACTAAGACAGCACACACATCGGATGCATTGTCACGCACCTGCACGAAGACCACCGTTCCGTTTCATCAGGGATAAGATAGCTGTCCCTGAGTGTCGAGAATTCACACGCCAGGTCAGTTGATGGATTAGAAATGGCGTCCAGCGTCCAATCTTAAATAAATGGGATTTCCTTGCCACATCCCGAAGGCGAGACCCAGATAAAATTAAGCTGGCAGCGCCTCGGCTGCCGGCTCGATTGAGCTCTAAATAACCTTCCCCTGAATGGAGGTGGCACAGAGGTGAATTGATAAGTACGATGACGGCAATTCTCCGTTCCACACCGGGGAACATAAGCTCCACGTCATTGCGGACGAGAAATATGCTCTCGAAAACAGTAGTCTGCTAGCGATGAGGCCGGAAATCATATAGAGGCATGTCCTGGCCATCAGCAAATTAACACATTAGAGCTAGTTCGGGTGCGGAGTCACCACGAAAACCTCGGTGAAAAACCACAACAAAAAACCACAGTGTCCATGACATAAGCTGCAGTGTTCTAGCAGAGTTTTAACTCTGATCTCACTACGTCTAGGACGCAGTTCACAAGGTACTGATGCCTATGGCTGATCCAGGTGATGGGGAGTTTTGGTTTGAGGGAGTGGGGGATGGAGAGATGGAGGGGGCTGAGAATGATGCCGGTGAGGGCTGGGGGGACCAGATAGAGGAGGGCAATAGATGTGTGTTGGCCCTCATCAATCATCGTCGAATGTCAACTCTGATCATCTCACTGACACGATATACTACCAGGTCTTGGTATGACTGATCCCGACAACCAGGAGTTTGGTTTTGGGGGAGACTCCGGAGAAACGGAGATTGAGAGTGATGACGATGAAGACTCGGACACTGAGGATGATTGACATCTGTTGGCCTTCATCCTCAGTCAATACTGGCTACACCTCGGCGTCGTTTCGGAGATCGCAGAGAAAATACTCGATGTGGTCACATTGGCAGCTCAAAAGGCGAAACCGATCCCATATCATACTTCCATCCTGTCCGGTGCAGGATGGATGACAGAACTCCTCAATGGCCACCCGGAAAGAATTCGAACGGAACTAGCAGTCCACAAGCACATGTTCAAGATCCTCCGGACCGAGCTCCAGTGGGCAGGTTGTAAGGATTCGAAGTATGTCACTCTTGAAGAGCAGCTAGGAATATTTCTTTACACCTGCGTTACCGGCCTGTCAATCAGGCACATTGGAGAAAGGTTCCAACGATCAAATTCGACTGTTTCAAAGTAAGTCTCCAATTAACTTGCTTTAAAATATTACTAATGGCAAACAGGTACTTCAAGAAGATCTTGATCGCATTCTCTTCGGGCACAATTTACAGAAAATATGTACAACTTCCTCGTAGCAATGTTCCTGTTCATTCCTCCATCCGCGACAACCTGAAGTACTACCCGTTTTTCAAAGATGCAATCGGTGCAATCGATGGGACACACATCGCATGCACCCCACCTGCAGATCAAAGGGATGCATCACGAAACCGTAAAGGCTTCACATCGCAAAACTGTCTCCTTTGTTGTGACTTCGACATGCATTTCACGTACGTGCTCAGTGGCTGGGAAGGATCGATGGCCGACGCTTCTATCTACAATGATGCGCGGCTGAATGACTTGGCTATCCCTGATGGCAAGTATTACCTTGCTGATGCAGGGTTTCCATGCTGCCCGCAACTATTGGTTCCATACCGTGGACAGCGGTATCATTTGGCAGAGTGGGGCCACGCGCAGACACGGTATTTCATATCTTTTAACTGCATTCATTCATTCATTGTATTTCTAGGCCTGTGAGCGCGGAGGAGTGCTATAATCTTCGCCACGCTGAGCTCCGCAATGTTGTTGAGCGCATCATTGGTGTCCTCAAGTGGCGATTCTGGATTCTTGTAGTCCCTCCCAAATATGGTATGGACATTCAAGCTTGCCTTCCACCTGCACTTTGCTGCATCCACAACATCATTCGCAAGCATGATCCAATGGAATTAGATGATATTGAAGCTGCTGTAGTTGTTGTGCCTCCCCACGAATCAGAAGGCACCATTGGCTCGATTGCCGATGGTGTTCCTACTAGTGCTGATCGTGATCGGTGTAGAGGGTAAGTTCCGGAAGGGTGCAAAATAGGTCCGCCCAAGGGAACCGGGTCTGGCTCAAGCTAGTAGAGTCGGGAAGTCGGGGTAGAGTGCGCGGAGCACCCGGACAAGCAAGGAATGAGGT
>Ga0307518_10002581_pt1 | contig 13218 bp, 11 predicted proteins | sample 25_EM_MG_FD_203889 | JGI IMG/M metagenome (GOLD analysis project Ga0307518, IMG submission 203889) | Populus trichocarpa ectomycorrhiza microbial communities from riparian zone in the Pacific Northwest, United States - 25_EM | ecosystem: Host-associated > Plants > Roots > Unclassified | place...
AAGTTATATATATATATTTTTTAAAATTTTATTTTTATGAATTTGTCCCGATCCCTTAACCCGAGTCACTGATCTAACAGGTTAATCGATGTAATTTTTTTTTTCAATCTTATTCTTTAACACCGAGTTGATTAAGAATTGACTTTCATAATTTATTTTGATATACTTTTTACTGGGTTATCATGACTTTATGATACATGTTGCATATTTGAGAGGCCAACATAAGTCGATCAGTTATATTATCATTTCAATATTTTAAAAAATATCATCTAACATGTTATCACATGAATATTTTTTTAAAAAAATACTGTTCGATACACGTAATATTTCAAGTTCATAATTATTTTTTTAATAAAAATATGTTAACAATAGAATAATTTTTTACATGAAAATAAAAAAGATCCTAACCATAACGTTGTGCTTACAAGTAATCTAGTGCACAAAATAATTAATGAGAATCTCACTTCTTATTGTTAAAAAAGGAGCATTCATCTTGGGATAAATTCTTTTAGAATTGCTTTATCCAAACTCCAAGACGTGATTTACTGCAAAAACCGGCAAATAAACATTAAATAGGATCCCTGCCTTGTTCTTGTCCATCTATCTAGCGAATTATATCTTTTCCTATCAAAATTACGTAACTAGTCTCCCTAAAATTATTATTTTTTAACAAACCTCTGATCAGGTCAATCATTCTTATTTTTTTATTATTATTTTGTTATATTTCCTAATTAATTCGTATCTTACCTTATTTTCCCATCTTTTTTCTGTCGTGTGTGTATATATATATTTACATATATAAAGTATTGAAAATAACATGAAACTGATGCGAGGACTACATTATAAATATATCTCAAGATACAGGGTCAATCTTATATTTTCCCAAACCACAAGGATTAAATAATTAGTTTTACAGGGTCTAGCTTAGAACATACTCTTATTTGCACACAAAAATTGATAGTCCTGAGTCCTAACGGACTTAATTGAGTTTTTAACGGATAATCTGGATCTCCTCGGATAATTAAACACAGCACTTGCCAGTTGCCAGCTCACTCTCTTTTCCCTTCACCTCCTATTCACAACCCGTTACATCTCTAGATCACCGACCGACCGACCGACGCTCTCTAGCTCACTCTCGCGCCTGCGCGAGCCTGGCTCGCTTGTATTCTTACATCCCAAAGAAACCACCACCCCGCAACCACAACGCCGCCGCCGCCACCACCACCACCACCACCACCACACCAATCAATCATGAAACCACTCATCAACACAGATTTCATTAAAACCCCACAAATCCTCAAAATCACAGCCTTCGCTTTTATCTCAATCACTTTTTTCTATTTAGGCAAACACTGGTCCAACAGTGGCTACCAACAACTCCTCTTCTTCTCCACACCACAAAACTCGATTTCCATCTCTCCTAACAACGACAAGTCGTTCAACATCACCTCTCTAATTCCCCCAAACGAATCCGATCACCCCCCTACAGAACAAGCCATAAACCCGACTCCACCCTCCATTTACCCACCTCCCGATGAATCTCCATTGTCCGATCCCAACCGGACGTTTGGGATCATTGATTCCGATGGCAAAATGACTGATGATTTCGAGGTTGGAGAGTTTGATCCGGATATTGCGGAGAATTGGGGGAATGAGACTGAAATTGAGAGTGCAAGTACGAATTTCAAGGTCAGGGTTAGGAAATATGAGTTGTGTCCAGGGAGCATGAGAGAGTATATACCGTGTTTGGATAATGTGGAGGCTATTAAGAGGTTGAAATTGACGGAGAAAGGGGAGAGATTCGAAAGGCACTGTCCAGAGAAGGGGAAGGGACTGAATTGCTTGGTCCCCCCCCCTAAAGGATACCGGCAGCCAATTCCATGGCCGCGGAGTCGTGATGAGGTATTGGGATCGAAGTGGGGTTTATTTTGTAGAATGGAGAGGATAAGAAAAGAAACTATAAATTTATCACTAGAATTTGCCTGGATCATTCTTCCGTGCTTTTTTCTGACAATGGGGGAAATGGAAGAGAATTAATTCTTTTTACTTTTTATGAATTTAGCTCGAGTGAACAAGTAGTTATTTAGGGTTTCTCCACTTTTCTTCATATAAATTTCATTACATCAGGAAGAAATTTTGTTTATGTTGTCATGAGCTGTGTGGAATATCTGGAATATGGTTTTTTTTTTCGATTGTGATTTACTTTACTGCATTTGCCGATTCAAGGTTTTCAGTCTGTTCTGGGGGTTTTGTTTGCGAAGACTGTTCAGTTTTTTATTTTAGCTTATTTTTTCGTTTGAGATTCTTAATTAAAATGCCATTTTCATACAGGTATGGTATAGCAATGTTCCTCATACACGATTAGCTGATGATAAAGGGGGCCAAAACTGGATTTCTAAAGAGAAAGAGAAGTTTAAGTTCCCCGGAGGTGGTACACAGTTCATACACGGGGCAGATAAATATTTGGATCAGATTGCTCAGGTATGTTATTTTTATCAGTAGTCCTGGGAAGGAAAGATATGCATCGCCTGTTTATTTGTTGTTTAACATCTCATTGGCTACGTGTAGATGGTCCCAGATATTACATTTGGTCATCATACTCGAATGATTCTAGATGTTGGATGTGGTGTGGCAAGTTTTGGTGCCTATTTACTATCACGGAATGTTATGACCATGTCTATTGCTCCCAAAGATGTTCACGAGAATCAGATTCAATTTGCTCTTGAGCGTGGTGTACCTGCAATGGTGGCTGCATTTGCAACTCACCGTCTACTATATCCGAGCCAAGCATTTGAATTGATACATTGTTCAAGATGCAGAATCAACTGGACTCGTGATGGTAAGATTCTCCTGTTTTGCCTAGTTTTGATCACAAAACTATTGGAACAAAATTGTAGAATAAGAGAACAAGCATTATGTTACATGTTTGCCTTTTGCCAATAGAAATCTAAAATAGATAGCAGTTTTATATGCTCTTGCTCTGCACTTCTCTAACTGTGTAAAGTATTCCCATTCCCTTGCCATTTCATTTCCCTTCAGCTCAGTTGTGTGTATGTTGTGTGAGATTACTATGTGTTAATGAACGTTTCATGCTTTCAAGGTTCTGCAGCTTAGTAAATTTGCAATTTTTTCCTTCACCCTGATGGATTCATGTTTCTGGGATCTCTTCTGATAATCTCTTCTTTTTTCCTAACACTGTGATGAAGATGGAATTTTGCTCCTTGAGGTCAATAGGATGCTCCGGGCAGGAGGATACTTTGCTTGGGCAGCACAACCAGTTTATAAGCATGAACATGTATTAGAGGAACAGTGGGCAGGTATCCATTCAGTTTCTCATTGAGAAATTGCTGGTTAAATAATCAAAGGTTTTGCATTCTTAATTACTTGTTTTGTTCCCCTTCAGTTAATCCACACATGAATTTTGTTTTCTCCAGTTCAGTTCCAGTAATCTAAATGTACCAAATTAATTTAGTATTTGGCTTCATGTAACAATGGCTAGTTATCCTTGAATAATGGACTTATCCATTCAAAAAATCCAGCATATCAACCTCACAGAGAAATATGTGGAATGCTTGGAACTAAATTATTAAAGATTGGTTAAATGATGCCGGTCCACAAATTGATTGAACCAGTTTATTAACTATGCTGTGCTCTCCTGCCATTGATAGGTTGTTACATTACCGTATTTAATAATGTGTCTTTCTATATATTCAGAGATGCTTAACCTTACCACTCATCTTTGCTGGGAGCTTGTTAAGAAGGAGGGATATATTGCAATATGGAAAAAACCCCTAAACAACAACTGCTACCTAAGCCGTGACACAGGAGCAATACCTCCATTGTGTGATCCAGACGATGATCCTGATAATGTTTGGTAAACTTGCTTTGCTTTTTACTGTTTCATTGGTTTTCATGGGTCATGGCTTATAAAATGACCTTTTCTAGCTTTGCTGGAAAAACTTTTGTTAAACAGGTAGATAACTTTTGGTTAATCTTACCTTTGCTGCCATGGGAGGTAGAAACTGATAGTAGAATGAAAAAAACAAGAGAAAAGGAAAACAAATATTTTCTGGATTAAAAAATTGATGGAAAAGTAGAAAATCTAAACTTGCAATTCTCATTTGGAATGCAATTTTCAGTGGTCTACAATATTTTAATTTTCTTGATTTCCTTTATGTGGGAGGAATTTTATTGGAAAGGTGTCCATATGTACTCGTATTTTCTTCTTCTCCCCCCCTCGGCCCATGAGGAGCTAGCTTCCTTTATTATCTTAACAGCAATGTTTAACCTTGTGTACACTTCTTTATCAAGCACGCAGACCAAGTTTCTATTGAGGAGTCGCTTGCAATTGTTTATCATCTTTGGACTTTGCGCACTTCTTTGTTCAAACAAAAAAAACCCTGGTGATCTCTTCCATACAACTAATCCCTTGCAATTCTCTCTTTTTAAACAATAAAATTGTTAATATGTACAGGATTAACTAAAATATGAAATTGGAAAAGGTTCTGCAATGCTTTTCTGTTGAAGCTCTTCTGCCACTTTTTTACTAGGGACGTGCTATTCATCATTGGAAGAAGTTTCAAATGCTCGTTATTTGACTTAGATGGCTAGCTTATCATTTCTCTTGTCATGTAAATTTGGTATTGTGTTCTATTGTAGGGACAATTTTGCCACTTAGGTGATTAAAAGATTTAGGAGTACAGGAGCTTTTTTAGGAGTGTAAATGACACATCCCTTCAGAAAATAGAACATTCATATCCTGTCCCATAAGACTTCTCTCCTGTTTTTTCATCAAATACACTAAAAGGAAGAAGAAAGGTGCCATCTAAAAAAAGGTGATTCAGCGTTTTGAGTGAAAAATTGAGGTAAGGTAAGCAGGCATGTTGCTCACTTCTAATTTTCATTTTCCAAATCTGGTGTATTGAGTAACCTAACTCATTCATCAAACAAGCTGGTCTTCCTATGAAATTTTTCTTGGTGAATCAAATGAGTTTGTCCGAATGAAACTCAAACAAATGCTAGTTGATGTAGTTAATGGGAGAAAAGTTTAGAAATTATGGTTATTTAATCATTGATTCTGTACCCTTTAGTTTCTTGTAAACCTAGTCTATTTAAGAACTATCATATGTTTTGAATTTTACTACTAGTTAGGAATGTTTAGTATACTCAAGAAACTAAATATCACTAAGGATTTTCTATCATGTACGGTTTTTTTGTTTTTGTTTTTGACTTTATATTTCCTATTTAGTTTAGGACTGCTAGGACTTTTAATGCCTCTAAAAGAAGCCCCTTTTCTTTGCAGAATAATGCTAGAAATACCAATACATCTTTACTAATAACATGTCAATTGGTACTCCTGTAATGGTAAAAACTACATTAAATTGTGATATAAACCTCTTCATAATTTGAAAAACTCTCTTACGTGATAGAAGCCAAATCAGTTAGTATGAGATTTTGTAAAAAAATGTTAGTGTCCCTCTCATTACTCTTCTCTATGTAATAGGGAGCACCTCAACATTGGGATTATGAGTATTTTGGCTTAGTTTAACATGCAGAGTTGAACTTTCTTTCACTTCCCTTTTCTTGATCATTATTTTCTTCTCCTTCCCTCTTTATTTTTCTCCCTTGCTACAGTAACCTAGGTTGCAAATAAATGCTACTGTAAACCCATCCTAATTCTCCAACTTGGTGCACCACAAATCCTCCATTTGGTCTCGAAACCTAAGTTGTCCCACATCACTAGTGGAGGAGACATTTTCTTGAATTAGATGTGTTTGTCTGAAGGAAACTTGCACAAATGCTAGTAAAAGAGAGGTTTCTCCCTTTCCAGCTTGTTGTCTTCATTTCTTCTTTCTGAATGACATAACTCAGCCTTTACTGCTGCTGCTTGATTTCTGACTTGGATAGTTGCCTATAGTGTTTGGTTGTCTCTAACTGCAATGGTAGACTTGCAATTAGTTTGGTTGTTGTCGGTAGATGTAATTTACTTGTCGTGAATCATAGTTGTAAAATTCTTATGTTTTTTTCTTCGGGTTGGGGGGGAATTAATGTTGGGGAAAAATCAGTGAAGACATATTTAGAACTGTTACCTTTTCTTGATAGGCTACGTATTTAGAATTGTTAGCTGAGCCCTGGGCCCACCTGTCAGGGTATCTGCGGTTGAGACATTGATACAGAATTTTATAAAAGCTTTCATGCATCTAATGTTAATTTGCTGATTCTTCTTTGAGCTTTGTACTTATCATATGTTATAGCTTTCTTTGCACAATGTTGTTAGGTATGTTGATCTGAAGGCATGCATTAGTCGACTTCCGGAGAATGGATATGGAGCAAATGTTCCCACGTGGCCTTCTCGTTTGCACACTCCACCTGATAGACTCCAGAGCATACAATATGAATCATACATAGCCAGAAAAGAGCTATTAAAGGCAGAAAATAAGTTTTGGTCCGAAACAATAGCTGGCTATGTCCGTGCTTGGCATTGGAAGAAATTTAAACTTAGAAATGTGATGGACATGAAAGCTGGCTTTGGAGGGTATCCTATTTACAATTCATCTCATCTTGCTTTGTTCCATTACAAAGGTTATTTTACTATGTCACATTAATGCTTTGATTGTTGATTTTGTTAGATTCGCGGCTGCATTAATTGATCAAGGATTTGATTGCTGGGTTTTGAACGTGGTTCCTGTTAGCGGATCCAACACGTTGCCTGTTTTATATGACCGCGGGCTCTTGGGAGTTATGCATGATTGGTACCATTCTAAACTGTCAGATTAGCTAAAGCATAAAGTTTTTTGGATCCTCATTTTGGATACTGGGGTGACGGTTCTCATAAATACTTAACATGTTACAATAATGCTGTGTACCCTTGACCATCCCCCCTTTCCTATTGTTTCATTTCTCATTGATAATAAATGAATGTGATGCTATTTCGATTTTGTTTAAAAGTTTTTCACTATCTATATTTGCTTGAACTTAGTTGAATGAACTTCTGTTGCACATGATGTTTGATTCATCAGGTGTGAACCATTCGATACATACCCAAGAACCTATGATTTATTGCATGCAGCTGGCCTCTTTTCTGTTGAAAGGAAAAGGTATGCATTGTTCTTTTTGCTCAATTTGTGACTTGCCCAAGATCTTACAATCGAGGTTAAGCTGGAGGTTTTTTCTTTAATTTGCTTTCTTTTTTCACATTGTTTATTTCTTCGAATCAGATGTAATATGTCTACAATCATGCTCGAGATGGATCGCATACTTAGACCCGGTGGTCGAGTATACATTCGTGACTCTCTTGATGTCATGGATGAACTTCTACAGATAGCTAAAGCCATGGGCTGGCAGGCAACTTTGCGCGACACATCTGAGGGTCCTCATGCAAGTTACAGGATCTTGACTTGTGACAAGCACCTTTTGCGTCCTTGAATGAATGCAATCTAAAAGCTAGCAGTGGTTTTCTGGAGGTAGTTGTAAAGATCAGATCAACTACTTAGAGATAATGGAGAAAAGATGGCTAGGAAAAGCTGGATTTTGAAGGGGAAAGAATTGTTTTGATCCTGAAGCGATTAGGCCACTGGGCTACTGAGCTTCATGGACTTCACCCCTTGTCTTCTGAGGACTTACCATGTGGGTGCAGATCCTGATGTCAGAACGTAGTAACTGGCTCATCATGCCAAAAAGAGAGGCCGTTATATTTGTCATGTAATTGTTGTAAAACACAATCAATGTCCATAGTACAGTCTACTTTCTCAAGTTGAAAGCATTTGTATTGTTTATTCTTTACTAGATATTGATCTAGAAATATACACAAATATTCAGGCTATAACTTTCCTTATTTTTGGAATTGTAATTTTTTTTATTTAGTGCTCTTTCTTTACCTTTTTGAATTTGCTTGAAGCATAGCAGTGCAAATGACGAGCTTTTTCCTATTTTCCTACGTTGTTTGTGTGTTTTTTGGTCGAAATCATTGCCAGCTGATTGATGGCATATACTGAGAAATGAGATCACGATTGTCGATTTTGACGTTGGAGCATCCGTTTCGATCATGATCTCCTTCTTTATTTTCTACGGGACCAGCACAAGATGACTGGCAATTGCAGGAGCATTTCTGAAAAAAATGTGATCATGGCTTGGATTAACCAGTTCTCGCAGGGCTTCAGAGGCCACATCATGGGCCGCCCAATTACTGGAACCTACAAGAATTGAAACCTCTTGCTAACCGTATAGTATCTAACAAAATCAAGTGAACACACGAGTCATTCCATATAATCCTGGACAGAGCATCAATGAGTGTTTTGTCATCACCCTCAATTATAACTTGATTATAACCCCTTTCAGCACCAACTCTGATAGCTTCTCTCAGTGCCAAAGCTTCATAAACTCGAGGGTCATGACCGTGTGAGCAAAAACATCCAAGAACAGCAACTACCTCACCTCAGTAATTCTTTCCAATAACTCCAATAATTCCAGTACCAGCGGTTTTAGTACAAGCCCCTTCAAGATTGAGCTTGATAACATTCATCTCAGGAGGCTTCCAAGAAGGGATATTACCTTCGTGTGTGTTAGTATCTTAATGTTTTCAGAGCCAGAGAGACCAAGACTTTTAACATAGTCATCATATTGGTGTGGAGCCTGCTCCAATATTTGTCCAACAATCCAGTTCCTGTCACCGAAGACCGCATAATTTCTGGCCTTCCACAATCTCCAGCAGCTGAAACCAACAAGTTCGGTAGGATACTGCATTGAGGAAAAGCTCTGCAAGGAACTCTGAAACTTCTGCCTTCAATCCGTGAAATCTACAGCTTCAAATTTCAAACACGTCAGATCTCATCGGCAATGAAGACCGAAGCCTTTCCTGCCGGGCCTTTGAGTTTCGTAGTAAACTTATATTGTAAATTTGTAATGGTGACTTGCAATAAACTTACTATTTGAAAATAAATCATTTTTTCTCAAAAAAAGAAGAAGCACCATCCCCATCCCCATCCCCATCCCCATCCCCATCAAAAGTTATCACATGTATTCCAATGCATAAAATGCCTTTATATTATTTCACCCAATCACCTCATTCGCAAAAATGCCTTCGACGTTCTCTAAAAACTCGTGAATTATAATTTTATGGGCCAACGAAAAAGATAATCGTGGCCCACCATAAAAGCTGACATGATAAGCCCAAAGAGCTATTTCCTGAATTAATGTTTCAATATGGGTCTAAACTCTAAAGGCCCAACTAAAGGTTTACGCTTTTATAGAAACAGCAGCAATTAGGGTTTTACGTTTCCATCTCGCAGCTTCATAGTATAAGCCACTTTTAGCGAGAGAGGAAGAGAGAGCTCTTAGCCTCAGAGTTTGAAAATGGTGAAGGGACGCCAAGGAGAGCGAGTCAGGTCTGCGATTTATACAGACATATATTTTTTTTATACTTGCTTTAATGTTTTGAAAAAAAAAAAGAATCAATTTTTTGTTGTTTAATTAAGAAATTGTAGATTGAAGCTAATAAATGATTGCTTTAATGTTTATCTCTCTCATTCTCTATGTGCTGTTCGTTTTTTAGGCTTTATGTCAGAGGAACAATCTTGGGCTATAAGAGGTAATAACTATAGTTTGGAGCTTGGCTTTTATACTCTCTGTAATTTTAATTTGTACGTCTTTATGATTTCTCCGAGAAATTTGAATAAGAAAAGAAAGAAATTAAGGTTATTTAGATCTGGGGGTTTGTTTATTTAGAAGCTGTTATGTTAATTGAAATATTGTCACTGGATTTCATAGTTATAGTTAAAGTTGGCATTTGCTAGTTTCTAGAAAACGCTTTGATCTTTGTTCAAAAGATAAGCAAAAGAAAACATGTTTTTTTATCGATGACAGTTCAAGATTTGCGGTTTTAGCTTGCATTTGTTTATGGAAACGAACTATATCCGAATTTCCAGCAATTTTAATTGATTGACAAATCAGGGAAAAGAATATGATAGACTGGTTGGAATTTTTTGTGCGAGTTTCTGTAAATGAATATTGTTTGTCACAGGAAATGGAACTTAGGATTTTGTTTTTGTTATGTGGATTTGTCTGGAGATTAAAATGTTATTTTGGTGGTTAGGTCGAAGTCCAACCAATACCCAAACACATCTCTGATCCAGATTGAGGGAGTCAACACCAAGGAAGAAGTTGCATGGTATGCTGGTAAGCGCATGGCATACATATACAAGGCCAAGGTGAAGAGGGATGGGACCCACTATCGCTGCATTTGGGGCAAGGTCACAAGGCCTCATGGAAACAGTGGTGTTGTCAGAGCTAAGTTCAAGTCCAACTTGCCTCCAAAGTCCATGGTATTGTTAAAAAATAGCTGTTGTGATTGATATGTCATCCTTTCTGGGTATTTGGATTTTTGTGTATTGATTTTGTTTGTTTTTTATTTTTTAGGGATGTCGTGTAAGAGTTTTCATGTATCCCAGCAACATTTGAGGTACAGTTAACTTTAATGTCATCATTACTTTCCTCTTCGAATGTGCCAATCATCATTACTTTCCTCTTTGAACGTGTTAAGCTCAATGACATGTTTTGTTTTATTGTGTATTTATTTGAATTTTGCCTGCCTCTCGAGATCAAGAGTCTAATTTAGAAGTTTGACGGGTTAACTTACCAAGTAACACTTTGGTTGCTTCGTGGTGGGGGATTACTTCGTGGGGAATGATTTTGAGAATTGTATATGGTTACTTTTGATTCTTGAATAATGATTTTCTCATAATGTATCCGTTTGTGTTTTTGGTGATGGATGCTAATGTTTCAATACTTCGTTGGAATTCCATTTTTCAGTGAATGGAGTGGGTTAAAATGGCAATACCAGGGGCCATTATTATCCACTGAATCTGTCAAATGTGCCTTTATTCTATAGAATTGCTGCGGTGTGTAATCTTATACATGGTTTTACAGTGCAGCCTTATGGATGGATTGAAAGTGCCGGCATTGTACTTGTATGTGCATTAATATAATATGATCAAAGCGTTCTAGTTATTTTCTTCAGTTGATCACCTGAGTCTACCAACATTCTTTTGTTGTCTAATAATCACTTTCCAGTAGCATTTTAATCTCATTTAAAAAAATGGATGTTTTTTTAGGACACTGTTATCTAGTGTGATTCTGATAGCGCTCAGCTCATGCTATTATTTTGGATTCATTTTATTCCGTTGCTAATCAGGCTCGGATAACATAAGAAACATTTTTATTTTGGATTCAATTCCTGTCAATGGTTTCACGCCTCTAATAAAGTCCTAGCTTTGTTTCAGTCACATTTTGTGATGGTCTTTTATCTTGATTCTAATGTCTGCTATTTTTTTCCTCTTGCAGTTCCTCAGGCTCTTTACAGGTAGCAGCGTGGGTCCATTTGATGTCTTGTAGGGATTGTCGTTTTACTTTTTATAAGCTAAGTTTAAATATCGTATGAGCTGAGAATGATGGACGGACTTTGTTTCTAATTTCAGTATCCGTTTTCCACCATTCTGTCGTTGATGTGAATGGTTTTGCGATCACCTTTTCCTTGATTTAAACATTAAGATCTTTGGTATGATGAACAAGGTGTGGCACATTGATTCGCGCAATAATTCTTATACTGTAACCGAATGTGATAGGGCCAGAGGGTCAATTCATTATATAGACAAAAGCATAAACACGTTTTGCAAGGAAAAAAACAGGAGGCTGGGTATCTGTTATTTGAGCTTAAAAAAAAGGAAAGTGCTAAAAAGGTAAGGTGAATTGCTGTCCATGTTTTCCTTGCATGTTCATGGAAGAAAACCGTAGTTAAGCAGAAAAGAACACATGATTGGAGGTCCAAATTACTCCATTTTTTAGCTACCCGCTGTCCCACCCAACTGGTAACAAACGCAATCAAAATAAATGGAAGGATAACTGGATAAGTTTTTCATTATGGAAGTGTGAAGATTTCCCTGCATATTATTATACAGCTGGAATTCTGAAAAATTCGTGAACATGAAACTTTTTCCTTTTTGTCGAGAAGGGTGAAAATCAAGATAGCTTGTTGTGTGATTAGAGTAGAATTTCTGGGGAGATATGAGTTGCACTTGACACTCTGCGTTTTTGATAACTTCTTTGTTTCCTAGGATAAACACACCTTAAAAAACCTTGTCACGAGCTTACCGGCAGCAGTACGTCTCTGTGGCCATGCTAAAGGTTGTAATTTTCCCCTGAGGTATAGCTCTCCAACGAAGTATCCTGCCATGCCTTTTCTTTACTAAAAGCATCGGACCTGGGTTACCTTTCCAATTTTCAGTTCGCTGATCTGCTCCAAATAAATACCTTGCCTCTATTTTAGTAAGGAATCAACAAATCAGTAGAAGATTGATTCAAAAGTTCAAAAAAAAAGAAAAAAAACGAATGCCAATTCCTTAAAAAAGGGTACCAACATGATATATCCACCCAAAGATATCAATCAGACCAGCTGTTCTAAGAGTATTTTTGATATATCCACCCAAAGATATCAATCAGACCAGCTGTTCTAAGAGTATTTTTTTTTCTCAGCTTGAAAAGCAATGGCTGAAGCTATAGTTTCTGCTGTCATTTGAAGAACTGACCCTGTAGTTAGTGAAGCAGCTTTTCTTTATAGTGCCGCATAGGAAGTTGAGGGGTTCAAGCTGAACTGAAGCGAATGAAGTGCTTCATGAAAGATGCAGACCAGAAGCAAGAAAAAGATGAGCGTGTTCGCAACTGCATGGCTGAAATCAGAGATGTTGCATACGAGGCAGAAATTTGCCGGAGGATAAGCTCATTCAAACACTTCAAAAAGGGTTGGGGGGGAAACGATATTTGGTGGTCCTAGATGATATTATATGGGGAAATGAAGTGTGGGTTAGTTTAAAGCCTGCTTTCCCTAAAGGAAAGGAGGGAAGCAAAGTTTCAGTAACCACGCTAATTGAATGTTTACATAGTTAACAATTCATTTTCTTCTAATTGAATGTGTTGTCACTCAACTCAATTTGTCTGAGCTACCAGTATCTTGTGTTTAATGCTAGTATTTACTTGGATATTGAGCAAACAATTTTAGAAACCGAAGTGGTGTCAACCTTGCATTCTAGCAGGCGAGATGGTACCATCGCCTTGCGTATTCACTTTGACTCTGCTGTCCATATACCTTTCTTGGTAAGAAGGAAATAGAGTCAGAACTGCTTTGGTACAACAAAATTTGTTGTTTGGACGTATAATCAAACAGAACCA
>Ga0307518_10002582_pt1 | contig 13211 bp, 10 predicted proteins | sample 25_EM_MG_FD_203889 | JGI IMG/M metagenome (GOLD analysis project Ga0307518, IMG submission 203889) | Populus trichocarpa ectomycorrhiza microbial communities from riparian zone in the Pacific Northwest, United States - 25_EM | ecosystem: Host-associated > Plants > Roots > Unclassified | place...
TTACTCTTTTCTTTTCTTAAGACAAAGAGTGTATGTCGTTGCTCTCCTTGTTAGAGGAAATACACTATACGAGTCTTAGTCTTGTTGCTAAAAACATAGACTTCAAATCAGAAATTCTCATTTGCTCGTTTTTCATTAGTAGCAGATGAATAATTTCATACTCAGCTTCAATCATAATAGACACATGAATGACGGGAATTCATTCATGCCGATTCTTTTATTTAAAAACCTCATCTTGGTCCCAGCCAAGGTGACTTTTTAATAATCATTTTGAGTTAAAATTGCTCTCACTGCGCCCAAGTCACTTATTGAGCATTAAAACTCAAATAGTCTCATCTCTACACACCTTACAAGGGCCAGAGGTGATTGCTCATGTGAGTGAGCCAATCTAAGTCATTCGACATACTATAACAAATTGTACTATACGATACTCACAATATATTCATGAAACAAATAATGAATAAAATGATATTCTAATGACATTTATTCATTACTCAATCACTGTAAGCTTTCGTATGATCCTTAAAACTAATTATATTGCTAATTACATTCTACATAGGCCAAGGGATCTCACATGTCTAACAAATGCATCTCTTGCTATTGGTTTTGTGAGTGGATCTGCAACCATAGAATTTGTAGAAATGTGTTTTAGGATCACATCTTGTTCAGTAATTGCTTCTCTAATGTAGTGATATCTCATCTTGATGTGTTTGGTCTTTCCATGGTATTTTGGATCTTCGGCTACTGCTATTGCAGCAGTGTTATCATAGTAAATTGTCACTGGGTCTGATGTTGATTTGACAATTTTCAAATGATACAGGAAATTTTTTTAACCAAACAGCATCTTGTGTTGCTGCGGAACAAGCTACATACTCAGCCTCCATGGTAGATAAGGCTATGCAGGATTGTTTCTTGCTCCTCCATAGTATTGCATTATCATTAAGCAAGAAAGCACATCCTGAAGTTGATTTGGATTGGTCGACATCTCCTCCCCAATCAGCATCAGAGAAACCAATCAATCGCAAATCTTTCTTTCCTTTGTAACATAGCATGTAATTTGAAGTTCCTTTTAGATATCGTAGAATCCTTTTCACTGCCAACCAGTGTTTCTGACCAGGGTTTGATTGATATCGGCTAACCAATCTAACGGCATAACATATATCGGGACATGTGCACATCATTGCATACATTAAACTACCGACAACACTGGCATAAGGTACTCTGGACATTTTCTTCTTTCTTCTAGAGTCTTGGGACACATATCACAACTTAGGCTTAAACTTTTATCAACATGGGTGTCCATTGGTTTGCTATCTTGCATGTGATAGCGCTCTAACATCTTTTTAATGTAAGTCTCTTGAGCTAAACCCAAAAGCCTTTTAGCACGATCTCTTATGATTTTCACACCAAGTACATAGCTGGCCTCACCCATGTCTTTCATTTCAAAGTTTGATGATAACCACTTTTTAGTAGTATCAATCATCTCTTTGCTATTTCCAGCTATTAAGATGTCGTCAACATATAAGGACAATATTATAAAACTATTGTTAGAACGTTTTAAATACACAAAATGATCTTCTTCCATCATTGTAAAACCATTCTTAAGGATAGCTTGATGAAACTTAACGTTCCATTGTCTAGAGGCTTGCTTAAGACCATATATGGATCTTTTAAGCTTGCAAACTTTGCGCTCTTGTCCTTTAGTCTCGAATCCTAAAAGCTGATCCATATAGATCTCCTCATTTAGTTCTCCATTGAGAAACGCAGTTCTAACATCCATTTGATATAACTCTAGGTCCATATGTGCGACTATAGCTAAAATGAGGCGAACTGAAGTAATCCTCACAACTGGTGAGAATGTATCTTCATAATCAATTCCCTCTTATTGAGTGTAGCCTTTCGCTACTAGTCGAGCCTTATAACGTTCTATTGACCCGTCCGCTTTACGTTTAATTTTAAGAGCCCATTTATTTCCAATGGATCTTCATCCTGACAGTAAATCAACCAAGTCTCAGACTTGATTAATTTTCATTTACTCCATTTCTTCTTCCATGGCTTTAATCCATTCACTTGCTTTAGGACCAGATAGAGCATGACTGAATGTTTTAGGTTCTTCATCATCTTGTGGAGCAATCATAAACGCTTCCCCTTTAATCTTAAATTGACGACGAGGAATTTGTTCACGAATGCTTCTTCGAGGTTGAGATTGCTCATGATCTTGCTCCATGAGAATAGAAATAGATAAAATATCACTCCCACTGTTTCTAGGAGGATTAAAAGTTTCATCTAAGTCCTCTACTGAATGACTTGTTGCGCCATAATCTAGATTTTCCATTTCATATAATTAAAAATCTTTTTCAACCTCACCTGTTTTTGGAAAAACCTTTTCTGAGAATACAACATCACGCGATTCAATCTCTGTTACTCTTCCATCAGCTTTTTCACCAATAAATATAAATCCTTTGGAATGTTCAGAATATCGTATAAAGATACACTTCTTCCCCCTAGAACCAAGTTTCCCATATTCATGAGAAGTATTGTGAATCTAAGCTGCACACCCCCATGGATGGAAATAACCTAGATTAGGTTTGACACCATTCCATAGTTCATATGGGGTGGATGAGACAGATTTAGAGGGCACACGATTAAGTATGTAAGCAGCAGTTAATAATGCATCTCCCCAAAAGGAAATTGGTAAATTAGCTTGCGCCATCATCGACCTAACCATGTCAAATAGGGTTCTATTCCTCCTTTCTGCTACACCATTTTGTTGTGGAGTATAAGGAATAGTTAGTTGTCTAGCTATACCCTTTTCATCACAAAATTTTTTAAATTGTTCAGACAGATATTCACGTCCTTGATCAGTTTTTAAAGCTTTGATCTTGGTACTTAGTCTATTCTCCATAAAATTGGTGTATCGAATGAAGCAATCCAATGCTTCATATGTGAGATCAAATAAATATGACCAAATTGTGTGAAATCATCTATAAATGTGATGAAATAATTTCCTCCATGTCTTGCTCTCACATTCATTGGACCACAAATGTCTGAATGAATAAGTTGTAATGGACTACTAGCTCTTTTAGCTTTGCCAAATGGTAATCTAGTTGCTTTTCCAGCAAGGCAATGCTCACAAATGAGCAATTTCTCTTTGGTAAGTGATCCTAAAAGACCAGCTCTTGCTAATCTATGTAATCGATCTTGCCCAATGTGTCCTAATCTAGCATGCCAAGTTATGATATTACTATCATTAATAGTGCTGGAATTTTGAACAATATAAATTGAAGCATCATAATTAATAGATACATTAACGGTGTCTAACACCATAAAACCATTTAATACAAAACCAGAATCATAAAAAATATTATCCAGATGTATTTTTACACAACAACCAACACATACATAACATCCCCTTTTGTGTAATCTAAAAGTTTATGAACTAATTTGCAAATTAATAATAATAATAATAATAATTAAGCTAGCTGCAAACTGCTTCTTGTTTCACACAAGAACCAGTTTATTTCGCAAATTGGGGGTTGGGAAAGCTAAAAAAAATACTTCGCTCTATGCTGGTTTTTGGCTCAGTTAACGAGAATAAACACCAAATAAGACCTGTTTTTATAAATTTCTACATCTCTTTTGTTTTTCAATTACTATTTCGTTCTCGGCTAAATATCACTCATTAATCTTGTTTTTATGTGATTTAAGCAAGTAATTTGATCCAAAAAGCAATAAATAAATAAAATAAAATAAAAAGTAATAAAAAGCCAATTTTTTTATTATTATTATGGGTAACGTTTTTGTGTTTTGGGGGCATTGACATTTTCCCCGAACACAAACAAACTCTCAAACCCTAATTTAAGGTCATGTAGATTAAAGTTCGGTATTTATTTAAATCAATAGAAATTAATTAGGTGGCTAATCACACCTAGAAAATGAATGATTGGTGGCGACTCATTTCTCTTCACTTTTTCCTCGCGTGGTTCCTCCTGCCCAGTGCGTCTGGGCAGGTTATCACAAGATAAAATTGAAATAAAATTTTAATTTTATAAATTATTTTAAATAAAACAAATAATAACTAAAAAATTAAGGACGAATAAAAAAGAAAGAGAAATTTAGTGGATAATTTGAAAAAATAAAGGGTAGGCATAAACACAAAAAAAAAGGAAATAAAGAGAAAAAAAGGAATGGCCTCCGACGCCAAATTGAAGATCTTTTTTGTGCACGCATCGCTTGTTTATGGAGGAAACACTAAGATAAACCGAACACTAACCCGGAATATCAGTTTTAGCCATTGGAATCAACTGCATGCATCGTCCAAAGATGATACAGCGGCTGATGTGTGCACAATGTATTTTTATAATACTTTTTATTTATTAAAATACTAAATTACCTCACCTTAACTCATTAATTACAAAAAAAAAAAAAAGCTACACAATGAAGAAAATACCCTCTGACCAAAGGGTTAAAATTTTTGACTTCAAAGGCATCTATATCTTTTTATTGTGCATTTTGAATAAAAAATACAATAAGGCCCCCTATTGGTAGTTTTTTTTAATTCCAAGGGTAAATAGATTATTTTACTTTTTATATTTTATATGAAAATACAAAAATAACCCTCAATAGGAACTAACAATTTATTTCTTTTAAGGGTAGTGATGTAATTTTACTATGACATTGGAACATAAAATACCCATCATGTCCCATTCAATTTAAAAATAGAAAAATGGTCCAATTGCGAAGATGATTTTACCCTGGCTATTAGCCTATTAGTTTTTTCAAAAGAGCAAAAAGGTGGAAATACTATTCTCGTCCGCAGTGCAATATGTCTAGGAGAACAATGTTTTACCTTCTATTTTAGTTTTGTTTTTTAAATCAATTTTATGCAATTTCCCCTCCAAAATAATATATTATTTATTAATCTTTCATTTATTTTATTATATTAAAGTATATCTTTCTTTTTTTTTTATTCATATCGGACTGTCAATTTTGATTTTTGGTTGTCTTTGGTCAAGCAAATAAAAGATAAGAATGTTTTTTTTTTTCATGTCCTCCTCCTCCTCCTCTTCTTCTAGTTTTCTTTATGTGACGGGAAATTTTAAAAATTATATAATTGTTTTTGGGCCAAGTATGCACTAGGCTTGATTCTCTGCAAGGTCAGACTATTTTTTTATACAAAAAATAATGTTTAGGTATTGAAATAAGATTAAAAAATAACATAAAAACTAGTCATGATAAATTTGTAACAACGCTAATTAGAGTTAAGTTAACACGGGATAACAAATGTTTAATTATTATTATTATTATTATTGTCGTCATTATTATTACTACTATTATTATGGTTTATTTTCATTACTATTTTTATTTCTATCACCATTATTATTGTTGTTATTATTGTTATTATTATTATAACTAACATTATTATTATTATTATTACTACTACTACCACTATCTTCATAACTAACATTACTGTTATTTTTATTGTGATTATTAACATCATCATCATCATCATTACTATTAATATTAATATTACTATAATAATAATTATCATCACTCCTCCCACTACTACTATTATTATTGTCATTACTACTATCATCATTATCATCATCATAATCACTCATTTTATTATTATCATTATCAATGATACTATTATTTTTATTTTCATTACCACTATTATTGTTGTTTTTATTATCACAATTATTATTATTATAAGAAATCAAAAGAAGAGGGATCAAACTAAAATCACTATTATTATCATTGAAAAAATCAAATTCATAAACTTGATTTGAAGGATAAATTGAAAGCCATAAAAACTTTGTCAAAAGGACAAAGGGGCAAAAATACAAAATTAAAAGCAGGAGGACCAAATAAAAAATCATTATACAAATTAGAAATCAAGGGTTAAATTGAAATCATATAAAACTTTAACAAAATAGAAAATGATAAAAATATACAAATCAAAACTAAAAAGACTGAATGTGAAATATCAATAACAATAAGGACCATAATCTATTTATCTAGGTAGGAGAGAGAAAGAAAGGAAAAAAAGTATCACTGTCGATAAACTAGTAATATTTGGACCACACACACTGATTAGAATGGAAGAGGAAACGATGGGGAATCAGATCATACGGTAGAATCCCTTTTTTTACCACTGGGAAACACCGCACGCGCCACCCTAAAGACATGGTGTCTCCCACTAGCTGGTGCATGCACAGTACTCGCCAACAGTTTTTTTAATTAAAAATATTATTTTAATAGTTAATCATAGTACTACCCTTATGCAAACCAACAATTAACAAAAAAACCAGAGCAAAAAAACTCTAATACCCCTCATCCCAATGCATTAATTTTTTCGGATACAAGGGTACATTGTAATTCAATTGTATATAAAAAATCAAAAATATCAAAATACTCTAGTGGGTATTTTTGTTATTTTACTATTCATAAAAATACTGCACAATAAAAAATACCCTTACACAAATAAATAATGACAAATAGCCTACGTGAAAATACCAAAACATCTCTAAATTAAATGCATGCAATTTTTTTTGCCAAGGCCATAAATATCATTCTACTATTGTAGTGAATAGTAAACTAAGTCTATAGCTACAATGAAATCTCCGTGTGTTTTAGTATATTTGTTATTTTGATAAATTTACTACTAATATCATCTATATTATTTACAAATAATGATATATTGAACTGAACAAATCCTACCTGTAATCATGTTCTTGTGGATATTACCTAATAAGAATTATTCTGAAAACAAGTAATTAACAAAAATCTCACATATTTCATAAAACATGTCGATGCTTAAGTTTGTAAGTTGGATATACTTTTTTTTCTCAAGAAAAAAAGTTACAATGGACGATTAATTTTCTTTTCTTATCTTTTTTTAATTTTTCAATGATTATTGAAATTGAAAATTAATTATAAAGAAAACTAAATGGCGTGGAGATTTCACTATGACTCTAGACACATATTACTGTGAATTGTGACAGTGAAATTTACATGGGTATGTTGTGTAATTAAGAAGATTATGGGAGGCGTTTTAGTATTTTCACGTTGTATTTTTTATTTTTTAATCGAAGAGCTGCAGCAAGTGGGCGACACTCGCACCATTAAGAAGGCGCATGAGACGCTTTTCGGTGGCCAAATCTGGCAATCCATTGTATAACTAGATACACATATGTGTCCTCTTCCACATGGTGCGACACGTATGGACATCATGGTTGGATTGCCGCCAATGATTGATTGTTTGTGTTTTTTCTTTCTTTTCTCTCTCCTGACAATTAAAATGCATAATTATCATCTGTTTATTTGTTGTTTGCTTGGGTCTGGCAACCACGTTAGACCCAAGATTCTTGGGTCTGACAACCATGTTTGGTGCCAAACCCAAGCGCGGGTCTGACAACCCTGTGCAAGTGTACTGTGGACCAAGACACAGTCCAATGTAGACTTGCACAGTGGATTTTCTAAGCTCTAAAAGATCGGGATGGGGCTAATGTTGTCTTTTCACATAAAGTTAAATTATCATTTTGCCTTTTGATTGAAAAAATTGAAGCCCTCATTGTGGAAGTATTTCGGTATTTTTCATAGGCTCATTGATATTCAACGTTTCAGCGAGAGTATAATTGTCTTTTGATGATTATTTGCACAATAAAAATAATATTTTATCCCCAAGGTTAACAAAATTAAGACTTGTTGCCCAAAGATTTTTTGACATTTCACAAACTGTTAAATAGTTAAAATACATCTTTAGCCTTGTAAAAGACAAAAAATAAGTTTTGCATACGGGCGAATTTTGTTTCATGCTTTTTTTTGTATACTTTTCTATAATCATAAGGGACATTTTAATATTGTTTAATTATTTTTAAATTCAAAAAGCTGCGCTGAACGCATATTTACTTGAATCTGACAAACAAGTAAGACCCAAATTACTTGGGTGCCAGATCCAAGTAATGTGGATCTAACATAATTGCTAGACTCAAGACACTTGGGTGTGACATGGCTACCAAACCCAATTCGTTTGGGTGCGCTTGGGTGTGACATAGATGTCAGATCCGATTCGCTTAGGTCTGACATTGCTGCAAGACCGAAGACTTTTAGATTTGACATAGATACCAAATTCTTTTCGCGTGAGTCTGATATGGCTGCCAAACTCAAGACATTTTATCTTGCATGAGTATCTAACCCAAAACACTTAAACCATTCTATATATATTTAATAATATCTTTATATATATATTTTTTAAAATTAATACTAACCTACTACAACGCACGAGCCAATATAATAGTTAGTTTCTATAACTTGAAAAATATCAAAATGACAGAGATGTAAGTTATAATTTACTCAAAGTTCCATGCAGGCTCAGTTCTCGAGCAAATATTTTAGACTTGGCGAGCCAATGTTGGGCCTAAAAAGTCGATGAATATAATGGACTTGACATAAGGATTAAAGTTTCATGGCCACAGATAGAATAGCCGAAGAAGAGGCAAAAAGATCTATTTAGATTTGAAAGTGTGGTGAAAGGACCTTTTTATTTAGAAAAGAATTAAAATAATATATATAGTTAATTTTTTTTTACATTAATATTCTATCCAAAAATATATAAAAAAATTAATTTAAAGTTAAAAAGAATTTTTTTTTTTTAAAAAAAAACACCACAAGACCTAAAAATATAATGCACAACGAAAAGCTTTGAGAACCGATTTGATATTATAATAAAAATTGTTTTTCAAAATATTTTTTTTATATAAATGCATTAAAATATATTTTTTAAATTTTTTAAAAAATTATTTTTAATTTCAACACATTAAATCAATATAAAAATATAAAAAAATTTAATTGAAACAAAGAAAAAACATAAAAAATTCTTTTAAAATAACTTCCGGCTCTCAATCAATAATGATTCAAAAATTGACTAAGGATGATGTTTGCATCATCACAAGGCTATGCAACAGCCAAAAGAGGTTACAAAACATGGCAACAGGCCATCTTATAAACAAAAAATTGGAATAGCCTATTAACACATTGCCTAAAACAAACTTTGGCAACAAGGGCTTATGTAGAGATTGCTGGGATAATAATCATCTTTCAGCTGTCACGTCCATCTTCCTTGTTTGAGAATTAAACATTTCAGCTATATCTGCTGCTGTGCTACATTCCTCTGGATTTCTATCCGATATGGAGTGAATAAATCTTGGAAATCTGATTGAGATGCCACGAGATTGATGAACTAAACCTACAGCAGCCTGGTGAACAGGTGAAATTGTAAAGTCAGCACCTCTTATTTCCCAAACAACTTCTGGAGAAAACCACATATCCGGCGCCTCCACAGTTCGATAGTATGGTGGCTTTTTGGCCAAGATCCTATCTCCAGAGAAGAATTCTTTCATCTGCAACTCGGTTATTACCTTGGAGGATTAGAATGATAGACTCCAGAGAGTAAGGCAAATCAGCTCGACACTAATCGAAGAGCAAGAAATGCTTTCTTAATTTTTTCAAATATTTTACATGTGCATGAATTGCATTCTTTACTTTCTTATTTACTTTTTTTTTTGTGAGAAATAAGAATTGCACTCTGAAGGTTCACCTGTTGGGTTACTGATCCATCCACACTACAGGTAGCAAGTATCAGAGAATCTCCTAACAGCACAACTAGATGAATTGACTATCTATGTAAATAGCAGTGTACTCTCCTTATAGAAACCTAGATGGCTAGCTGAAATATGCACAGCGCCACCACCCTTCTCTAGTTCATCATGTAATTCTCGGGAAGAAAGTTCATAATGAAATACTTGGGAAGAAAGTATGTTTATGTCAATTTGCTCAAGATTTATTTAAGATCAGAAGGTACTTCCCCTTAATGTTAAAAATTAAGAGTCTTCTAATGACAATTCTGTTTAAATCCACCATACCCTTGATAACATGCCCATATGCATAGACTTGTCTACATGAGAATCATGAAATCCATTTACCTCTATATAAAAAGCATCTGAGAACCCAGACATGACACGGCACACACTTTGGAATTCCTCAGTCTCAGGGTTGTAGCATGCCATGAGGAATGGACTATACCTGCAACATAATAAAAGTCAGATAATCAAGGGTAGCAACATCACTTTGACATGTCATGGATACACCCACAAAACACTTAGCAAGTGCATGGAATAGAAAAGAACATAACAGCACATTCAAACTTTTCTTTCCTTCTCTTCTTTCAGTTTCTTTTTTCCTGAAACTACATTCTTTGACCTTATTTTTTGAACTTGAGTGCTGTAGTACAGACCCCAACCTCCAACTTGTTCAAAATGATTTCATTGCGGTTTATCAATAACAGCAAAATAAATTTAATTCGTGTATTTATATCATAGCAAACAGAAAGTAGAAGAAAATATGACACAAGAATCTTCCAGGAAACCCTGTTATGAAAGGGGAGGAAAAAGAAAAGGTTACTACCATCCTGCTTTTCTCCCATTTCCATGCCAAGCACCAATCGGGACTAAATCAAGAGAATCATTCAGTCCTTCAACATAATCCTTCTTGACCTGCAAAAGAAACATCAGTTCAACCAGTAACTAATCATCCTTATATTTTTATGTAGTAAGATAACAAAAAAAAAAAACACTATAAAACATCAAACCTTTAACCATGCGTCAGTCCGTTTTGATGGACAGTATCCAGCATCGATATCTAGAGATTTCACCATAATCCCTTCACACGAGGACCGCAATGCATCTTCAAGGAAAGATTTCATCTTGGTCAAAGTTGCATCATTGGTCAAACAAGCATCCTGTGCTTCAACCTACAAAGCATAGAGCCACTTAAAATACTGAAAAGAACTGATTATGTGAACTGGTAAATTACAGCAGTTACCGTCATCTCCTTCGCATATTCAAAACAACCTAATCTCTCATCACAAAACAAGTCTTTCAAGTCTGTTATTACAGAAGAAGGTTAGAGTTGAAACACACAACACTTACAGGGAAAAGAAGTTATTGTCCAGTTAAATAAAAGAAAAGAATACATCTTCAAAGAACAAGAAAAATGCATACATTGTCGCCTTTGGCGGAGAGGAAGCTCCAACAGCCTGCAACAGAAGATTAACCAGTTTAAATAGCAATCCACTTCTGGAAAGAGTGAAATTTAGCCTACCTAATCCGTATGGCTTGATTGATTCTTAACAGTTGGGAACCACACACAATGAAAGCACTTTCATAACTGATTAGGTATCTTAAAAACTGGAACAGAAAGCTCCAAACCTTGTTGTCAGATCAGGAGTGACAATGATCTAATTATTTAATTTTGAGATATCAGCAAAATTTCATCTTCTGATGGAATCTAAACTCTTCTTAGATTAATGATTTTGAGAACAAATATTATATGTAAAAGTCCATATCTACTAGTTTATCTGATTGCCTTGATAATTATCCTCTCCCTATAGCACAGACAATGGAATCTCAACTCAATGAAGCCTTAATCTCATGTTAATTAGAGCTAGCGACATGACACAACTACCATAGTAAACTGCTAGATTTGTGGCACGCGCTTTACCGCGGGTTGGTTTTTTTTTTTTTTTGTAAGAAAAAAAATCCGAGACCCAAGTTACCAGATCAATTGATAATTTAAATAATATAAATTAAAAAATATAACAAAAAAATGATAACAAAAAATGAGGTAAAAAAAACCGACACAATCCCATCCAGAGTTTGAAAAACTCAATGTTAGGGTCGAAACTGAACTTTTTTAAAAAAAAAGCAAGAAAAAAAACACTATTAAACTGGGTTAACTAACAAACTCAATGACAATGGACATACGATTAAGGGTAACCTAATAGAGATAAAAGCATAAAAAAAGAACCGCTTGAAAGGAAAGTTAAAAAAAAACACGAAGATCAATTTTCAATGCATAAATGTTAAAAGATGAAATTAAAATAAATAAATTTAAAAATGAAAAAAAAAAAAAAAACAAAGTCAACCCGCATTAACCTTTGAAACCGGTGACTGTAGTCATGAATCTGAGACTAACCATATAGAAATCAAACCGAAAAAATAACAAGGCAAAACTCTAAAAAAATGGTAAAAAAACATTAGCTTAAAAAAAAGAAACAACTAAGCAATCATCCTAAACTTAGTCGAATACTTAAAACTCACAACTCGTGAAATCATGAACTTAAGTTAAATCAAGAATTTGATTCCTAACCAATTTAATTTTAAAGGATGAAATCGTGAAAAAAAAATCAATTTTAAAAATTGTTTTATGATGCAAATATGTTTTTAATTTTTTTTTAAAAAATGTTACTCGAGACATAGACGTGGCTGAGAAAAAAACATTGATATATGGACAAACCTTAAAAAAAAAAAAAAAAAATTGCCCGGTTAAAAAATCATATAGAAGGCAGATAAAAAAAAAAAACATAATCACTAATGATATAAATATTGAATGATAAAACTGAAAAAAAACATAACCTTTAAAAAAAGAAAAAGAAAACCCAAAAAAACTCAGGCGAACTTTCTAAACCTAGACAAAAATCTCAAACTAGCAACCCATTAAATCTTAGACCCAACCTAAATAAAAAAACATAATTCCTAACCAATTTAATATTGATTAGCCAAAATAAATCCAATAAAGAGCAACAATTAAAAAAAAAAAACCAAGAAAACCCGGGTCATTTTTAAAATCATTGAAAAATCCTAGAAAAAAATAAATAAAAATTTTTTAAAAAAATTATCTCAAATAAAACAAATAGAAATGAAATAAATGAAATCTATATTCAAAAGAAAAATAAAAATAAAATAAAGGGGATGAAATAGAAAAAGAATTCTAACCTCATAAATTGTTTTAAAAAAATTATTCCAAATATTAAAGGAATGGATTTGGAAAAAAAAAAAATAGAAAACAAAGACCTCAGATAACAAGGTCATTTTCATGACCAACAAAAAATTCAATAGAAAGCAAGCTAAATAAAAGGAACCCGGTTTACAATTGAAAAAACTTATTTTTTTTTTGTAAAGGTAATTCAATTGAAAAAACATTGATCGATGAAACATGAAAAACTATTAGCTTAGAAAAAAGGAGAAAAAAAAAAAACAAGCAAACCAGGTAAAACATCACAAACCTAGTCAAATCTTAAAAACTCGCAATACATGAAACCCTGGATCCGAGTCCATTAAAAAAGTTTATTATGAAACAATTTTAAAAACTTG
>Ga0307518_10002583_pt1 | contig 13206 bp, 14 predicted proteins | sample 25_EM_MG_FD_203889 | JGI IMG/M metagenome (GOLD analysis project Ga0307518, IMG submission 203889) | Populus trichocarpa ectomycorrhiza microbial communities from riparian zone in the Pacific Northwest, United States - 25_EM | ecosystem: Host-associated > Plants > Roots > Unclassified | place...
TAGCAAAGGTCCCCTGCTCCCGCGACGCACCCGGATCGCGTTTAGCGGGCTAAACGCGATCCGGCCACGTCACGATCCAGCGGCGTGAGACGGAACTCAGGGTGTTCCCCGAGCCACGACGGCTCGGGACCAGGCAAACTGGACACATGATTAACCTCATCGCCGTGATCATCGCGATCGCCGGTGTCCTCGCGGCATTGGGCCATGTCGGTTATCTCGCCATGCTGAACAACGCGGCGGGTAAGCGCGCCGGTGGCACTCCCGTCGCCCAGTACGTCAAGACGCGCTGGCCGATCGCGGCGGGTACCACCGCGGCTTCGCTTTTCGCCTGGCTGCTCACGAGTGGGGGAACGCCGCTCGACATCATCGCGATTTTGCTTGCAGCGGGTAGCGGGCTCACCGCCACGAAAGCCCTGCAATCGACCCAGCAGAAGTACCGCAGCGGCAACTGAACGGCTTCACCAGCGCCGATAGCACTGCGTTACGTCACCGAGGCCCGTTCGGCCGCGCCCGACCGAGTGAAACATCTGCAACTTGCAGAGTGGGTGAAGACTTGCGGGTGTCGAACTTTTAGTGTGGACCTCGTGAGGACCCTTGCGTCTGGGTCGGGCGATGCCCGTATGGCGCGCGGGGGCGATGGCCCCGCGCGCCCCCAGTCGTATGCGCGTGCATTTGCTCACGAGAGTGCCCGGGAGTCTGCAAGCGAGGGATCCCGTGAAACCGCTGCTCCGTTCGGCTTAACCGGTGTCACATCGCCGTCAGGGCGGGCCCGTGAGGGGGTCGCTCGGACATGAACGGCTGGGCGGAACATCAGGGACGCGACGGCACCACACAGACCGGTCGCCACCGGGCGGGCGGCACCGAGAGCTGGACCCCACCCGTGCCGCCGAGGCGGCAGCGCCCGACCGGGCACGGGCATCACGCGCACCGCGAGTTCGCCCCGCCCTCCACCGGTTCCCTTCCCTTGCCGCCACCGCGGGACAGGAGGGCGCCGGGCCCCGGCTACGCCCCATCGAGCGGCCGGCTGCCGCTCCCCCAGCCCGCTCGCGAAGTCCCTGCCCGCGTCGAGGTTTCGTTGACCGAACCCGCCATGACCCCCATCGAGGAGCGGCGCGCGAAGGCCGCCCAGCGCACGAAGGTGACGCTGACCGCCCCCTCCCCCCGTCGCCCCGAGCCCGCGGAGATCGACGACAGCGACGTCCGTGTCTACGTCGCCCCGCCTGTCGACGGCCTGAGCACGTTCGACCTCGGCACGGTGCCCGCCTCGGTGACCCCGCCCAAGACCTGGCGCAAGGCCGCCTGGTTCGCGGCGGCAGCGTCCGCGCTGGTGGTGGTCGGCCTGCTCTTCGCCGGTTCGTTCCTGGTCGGCAAGCCACTCCCGGAACAGCAGAGCCAGGGCGGCTGGCCCGGATACCGCGGTGGCAGCCCGCTGTCCCAGGACGGTCTCGCCGGCAATCCGGCCACCCCGCCGCAGGGTGGCGCGGCGGGCAACCCCTCCGAATCCGAGACCGATTCCTCCACCAGGGACGACCGCAGTTCCGCCAACTCCGGGACCTCGTCGGACAGTGACAGCTCCGGGACCGGCTCTTCGCAGCCCGATTCGGGCGGACCGGTCACGTCCGGGCCCGCGCCCTCGTCGAGCGGGCGGCCGCAGAAGCCGCCGGTCGTCCCCGCCGACCGCACCACCACGACCTCCCCCTGGTACGCGCAGCAGCCGGACGCGCAGGCGATGGGCGACAACACCGAGATCTTCCTCAACTCCGTCACCACCGACCCCCAGGAAGCGTCTTCGGTGACCTCCGGCAGCCTGGGCGAAGAAGGCGCTCAGGGCCTCCGTGAGCGCTACGCCGACGTCGCCTACTTCGAGGTGAAGAAGGTCGCCATCGACCAGCGCCGCGGCGTCACGGTCAACACCGTCGAAGTCACTCACAAGGACGGCACGAAGACCATGGAGCAGCGCACGTTCACCTTCGGTGACGACGACAAGATCGTCGACGACGGCATGTAGGCGACCGCGCACGTGCAAGTGTCCTGTTCCTCTGCACGTGCGGTGCGTTGAGCGGTCATCCCTGGTCCGGGTGGGTGACCTAAGCTGCCGTTCGTCGTATCGCGACGGCATTCCGGCGATAGAGCCTGGCCGTGCACCGTCCGCACAGGGTTACCTGACGACTGCAGGGTCCGCACCGTTCAGAAGACGGCCGCGCGGACCAAAGGCGTCGGCCGAACGGCCCAGCGCCTGCCCCGGACCAGAGCGAGGAATTTCGTGCTTGATCGACAGCGCATACGGCGTGAGGACGCCGTACGTGTCGAGGACGTCATCCCGGAAGAGATCCTGAACGACACCCGCGTCGACCGCGAGTATCTCGAGCAGGTCTTCCGCGAACCGCAGAAGTTCGTGCCCGCACGCACCCGTGAAGAGCCCGCGCCGCGCCCCGAGCCCGAAGAAGACGAGCCGGAAAGCCGCGCCGCCCGGCGGGCCAAGCTGGCCGGGCTGGTCGCCGCCGGACTGCTGGTCGCGGGCGCCGTCGTCACCGCGGGCGTGCTCGCGGGCACCCAGCGGGAGGGCACGGTGCCGGGCGCCGCCGCACCCGAGACGATGAGCGGGGCCGCCGCGCTCGGCGGGCTCGCCGTCCCGGACTCCACCGAGCCGCAGCGGAAGCAGGAGACGCCGACGACGTCGGGCACCAGCTCGAAGGCCCAGCCGTCCTCGGGCACCGGATCGGGCTCGCTCCCCCGGCAGAGCTCCTCGACCGGCAGCACCGGTTCGCAGCCGGCCGCCAAACCGGCCGCGGTCAGCACGGTCGAGGACAAGATCGACGCGGTCCGGAAGTTCTACCAGACCGTCGACGCCGATCCCTCCGGCGCGATGTCGCTGATCACGCCGGTGCTGGCCGAATCCGAAGCGGGCAGGCTGATCGAGGCCTGGAGCGCGATGGACGCCATCCAGATCCAGGACATCCGCGAACAGGCCGACGGCACCATCCTCGCCGTGGTGACCATGCGCAACCCGGACGGCGGCCTGCTCCGGGTCACCCAGGTACTGGAATTCGCCGACGAGACGACCGGCCTGATCACCGACGCGCGGCTGTTGTCCGCGCAGCACATGTGACGAACACCCCGCGTGTACCGGCCCTCCACCCAGGGCGATCAGAGTGTGCCGCGTGTGTGTGCGCAGAGTGAGCGCCTAGCCTTGTCACGAGTCGGTCTCGGAAAAGCCGGCACACAGACCACTACATGTGCATACGCTCCAACGCTGTGGCGTGCTGAAGGCCGCACCGCGTGCGCGGACGACTCCGCGACGTGAAGACGGAGCCCAAAGGGAGGTCGCGTGAGCGACGAGGGTCGCCTGGTCGCCGGTCGATATCGCATCGCCGGGCGGATCGGCACGGGCGCGATGGGGGCCGTGTGGCAAGCGCACGACGAGGTACTCGGCCGCACGGTGGCGATCAAACAGTTGCTGCTGCAACCAGGTCTTGAGGCTCACGACGCCGAAGACGCCCGCCAGCGCACGATGCGCGAAGGACGGATCGCCGCGAGACTGCACCACCCGAACGCCATCTCGGTGTTCGACGTCGTCACCGACGACAACGGCCAGCCGTGCCTGATCATGGAGTACCTGAACTCCACGAGCCTCGCCCAGGTGCTGCAGGAGGAAAGGACGCTGCCGCCGACGGAGGTCGCGCGGATCGGCGCGCAGGTCGCGGCGGCGCTGACCGAGGCGCACGCGGTCGGCATCGTGCACCGCGACATCAAGCCAGGCAACATCCTGCTGGCGCCCAACGGCACCGTGAAGATCACCGACTTCGGCATCTCGCGGGCGAAGGACGACGTCACGGTCACGAAGACCGGGATGATCGCCGGGACGCCCGCCTACCTGGCGCCCGAGGTGGCCATCGGCGGCGACCCCGGCCCGGAGTCCGACGTCTTCTCGCTCGGCTCGACGCTCTACGCGGCGTGCGAAGGCCAGCCGCCGTTCGGCCTCAGCGAGAACACGCTGAGCCTCCTGCACGCGGTCGCGGCCGGGCAGATCATCCCGCCGCGTCAGTCCGGCCCGCTCGCCAGCGTGCTGGCCGTGCTGCTGCACCCGGAGGTGCGGCACCGGCCCACCGCCGAAGAGTGCGAAGAGCTTCTCGCCGCCGTCGCGCGGGGTGAAACGCCGCTGGGCGGTCCCGCCGACGACACCGTGCTCGCCGCGCCGATCGCGGGCGCGCTCGCCGGCGGTGGTGTGACCCAGGCGCTCGACAGCGAGGCCGCCGGCCACTCGGGTTCGCTCCTCGACGAGCAGGCCGCGGCCGGTTCGTACTACGACGAGGACGACTACCACCAGCCGCCCGCGTCGGGATACCCGGAAGACGACTACGACGGGTACGACAACTACGACGAGACGGCGTTGCTGTCCGAACGCGGCCATCCCGGCGGCGGCCCCGCGCCCACGCGCGCCGTCCCGATCCCCGCGGGCGACTACGACGACGATCCGTACGACGACGACTACGACGACCCGCCCCCGCCGCCGCCCACCCGCGCGCAGACCAGCCCGGTCGACGACGACGACGAGAAGCCGGGCGCGTGGAAGAAGCCCGCGATCATCGGCGGTGTCGTGGTCGTGGCGCTGGCCGCGCTGGGTTTCTGGCTGCTGAGCCCGAACAACCCGGAGACGCCCGCGCAGGTGGGGAACTCGTCGACGAAGCCGACTCCTTCGGCGACGTCTTCGGCTCCGGAGACGACGGAGACGCCGACGGAGACGCAGTCGGCCGAGCCGCCCAAGGAGACGACTTCGTCGAAGAAGACGTCGAGCAAGGCGAGCCAGACGGACGAGCCGGATCGGCCGACCAGTTCGAAGCAGACGAAGACGTCGATCTCGAAGCCGCCGTCCTCGTCGGAGCCTCCTCCGTCGAGCGATCCGCAGACCCCGACAACGACCCCGACCCAAGCCGGAACGTGATCCATTGAGTTCTGAAGGTTCCATCGTCGGTGGCCGATACCGCCTGGACCAGCCCATCGGGCGGGGCCGGGCGGGCATCGTGTGGCTGGCGTTCGACACCCGTCTGCTGCGCACGGTCGCGATGAAGCGCATGTATCTGCCCGTCGGCCTGCCGCCGGACCGGGCGGAGCAGGCCAAGGCCGTCGTCGTCCAAGAGGGCAAGGACGCGGCCAAGTTCGAGCACGCCACCGCCATCAAGGTGTACGACGTGCTGCCCGACGGGCCGGACGTGTGGCTGGTGATGGAGTACATCCCGTCCCGCGGGATGGCGACCTTCCTCGCCGAGCACGGCAGGCTCACCGCGGAACAGGCGGCCGGGCTGGGCATCGTGCTCGGCCGTGCGCTGGCCGCGATGCACGAGGCCGGGGTGGTGCACCGGACCGTCGAGCCGGGCACGGTCCTGCTGGCCGACGACGGCGGCGTGAAGCTCACCGACATCGGCATCACCGGCGGCGGCCCGAGCCCGGCGTACCGGGCGCCCGAGGTGGCGCGCGGTGAACCGGCGACTTCGGCGTCCGACGTGTTCTCGCTGGGCGCGACGCTGTACACGGCCGTCGAGGGGGTGCCGCCGTTCGGCGAGGACGGCGAGTCCTCGGAACGACCGCCGCAGACCGCCGGGCCGCTGGCCGGCGCGCTGCGCAAGATGCTGCGGGCGGAGCCGGACGCGCGGCCGACGATGGCGGACACGGTGCGCTCGCTGAACGCGATCACCGAGGGGCGGCAGACGGCGTTCATCCCGCCGACCGCCCCCGCGATGCCGACGGTTCCGGCGTCGATGCCGATCCCGACACAGCAGCCGATGCAGCAGCCGGCGCCGCAATTTCCTCAGCACCAGCCGCAGCAGTATCAGCCGCCGCAGCCGCAGTACGCGCCGCCGGCGCAGCAGTACGCTCCCGGCGCGCCGGCGGCCGCGAAGTCGCCGGACACCCGGAGGCTGCTGATCACGGTCGGCGCCGTCGTGGCGGCGATCCTGATCGGCGTGCTGTTCGCGGAACTGTTCCTGATTTAGAGCCGCTCGAGGATCAGCGTCGCGAGCTCGACGGGACGGCTGAGGTACGGGCTGTGACTCGCCCGCCAAGTCACCTTCGTCTCGCAGCGTCCGGCGAAGTGGGCGACCATTTCCGGGACGAGCGCCCGGTCTTCGGTGCAGGTGATGTAGGTGGTCGGCGTTTCCTTCCACGCCGCGCCTTCCGGCGACTCGTCGAAGATCGTGACGGGCTCGGGACGCAGCAGGTTCGTGGCGCGCTCGGCGACGGCGTCCGTGCAGTCGGCGTACATGGCCTCGCGGACGGCGGCGAGGTCGAGATGGGTCCAGCCTTCGTCGTCGAAGATCAAGGGCAGCTGCTGGGGTTCGCGGCCGGTTTCCTCTTTGGTCCGCTCGATCCAGTACTGCGCGGTTTCACCCGGCCCGCTGACGATCGCGGCCAGGTAGATCAGGTGCGCCGCGCCCTGGAGACCGCTGGCGGTCAGGCCGCCGAAGGAGTGCCCGAGCACCACCGGCGGCTCGGCCGCCTTGTCGACGATTTCCTGGACGGCCCGGGTGGTTTCGGCGATCGGGCGCGCGCCGAGGTCGGGGACGGTGACTTCGACACCTTCCCGGCGCAGGCGTTCGACGACGTCGTCGAAATGGGCGGGCTGGTGCCAAGAGCCGTGCAGGACGATCAGGGGACGCACGGAAGTCCTTTCGCCGGCGGGAATGTGGCTTCCCTGCCAGGTTGTCGACCGCCCGCGCGGCTGATCAAGCTCAGCCGGTTTTCGTGCCCACTCGGCCAGTCCCGCTTACCTGTCCGGCCCCTTCGCGGATCGCGCTGAGGAACCGCCGCACCGCGGGGTGTTCCCTGGCGTGCGCGGCGACGGCGGCGTGGATGGACCGCACCGGATCCGGGCGGCGGACCTTGCGGATGGCGACGCCGGGATGCGGGGCGCCGAGGCCGAGTTCCGGGATCAGCGCGACGCCGAGCCCGGCGGCCACGAACCCTTGCGCCGTCTGGTAATCCTCGGATTCGACGACGTGGTTCGGGGCGAAACCGGCCGCGCCGCAGGCGTCGAGCAGGATGTCGCGGCAGGCGCCGGGGAGACCGTCGACGCCGACCCACGGATCCTCCGCGAGCTCACCGAGATCGAGCACGCGTTTGCGGGCGAGCCGGTGGTTCTTCGGCAGGATCGCGCGGTACGGGTCGTCGAGGAGGTGGATGTACTCGACGCCCTTGATCCGGGGAGAGCTGCTGGGGAGCACGATCATCGCGACGTCGGCCTCGCCCGACTCGATCTCGGGCATCGAATCGTCGGGCTCGACCAGTTTCAGGTCGAGGCGGACGCCCGGGAAGTCCCGGCGCAGCGCGGCGACGGCCAAGGGCACCAGCGAGGCGCCGGCGGTGGCGAAATAGCGGATCGCGAGCCTGCCGGTGCGGCCTTCCTTGAGTTCGGTGAGCGCGGCCTCGGCCTTGGCGAGCTGCGTGCTCAGCGTTTCCGCGTGTTCGGACAGCAGCGAACCGGCGGGCGTCGGCCGCACGCCGCGGCCGACGCGTTCGAGCAGTTCGACGCCCGCTTCCCTTTCCAGGGTGGACAATTGCTGGCTGATCGCGGAGGGTGTGTAGCCGAGGTTCCGGGCGGCGGCGGTGATCGAACCGCTGCTGATGACGGCTCGGAGTACCTGCATGCGGCGGACGTCCAGCATGCACCGATCGTACAGTTCTTCTTAAGGCTCCCTGCAGTTATTTTCGCTTGTCCTTACGCGTCGGCCCGGCGAAGCTGGGCCAGGCACTTAAGGAGGACTGGGGTGGGCGAGACGAAGACCCTGCTGCGGATCGGCGCGCTGGCGCTCATGTGGGGATCGAGTTTCTTCTGGATCAAACTGGGGCTCGGCGCGTTCACGCCGGTGCAGCTGGTGCTGGCGCGGGTGGCGCTCGGCGCGGCGGTGCTGATCGGGCTCTGCTATCTCGGCCGGGACAGGCTGCCGTCGGGACGGCGGATCTGGGGACACCTGGCCGTCGCGGCGTTCTTCCACAACGCGTTGCCGTTCCTGCTGTTCGCGTGGGGTGAGCTGACCGTCGATTCGGGGATCACCGGCGTGCTGAACTCGACGACGCCGCTGTGGGTGCTGGTCGCCGCGCCGATGATGGGCGCGCGGACGAAGATGACCGCCGTGCGGATCACCGGGCTCGTCGCCGGACTCGCCGGGATCCTGCTGATCTTCGCGCCGTGGGAGGCTTCCGGCCTGCTCAGCTGGGGCGCGCTGGCGTGCCTCGCGGCGGCCGCGAGCTACGGCTTCGCGTTCGTCTACGAGGGCAAGCACCTCACCGGCACCGGCGACTCGCCGATGGCGCTGGCCGGCGGGCAGATGCTGCTGGCGACCGGGTTCCTGCTGCTCGCGATGCCGATGGACGGTTTCGAACCGGTGCACCTGAGCACCGGCGCGATCGTCGCGGTGGTGATCCTGGGGATCGGGTCGACCGGGATCGCGTTCGCGCTGAACTACCAGCTCCTCGCGAGCGAGGGTGCCGTGGCGGCGTCGATCGTCGGCTATCTGCTGCCGGTGGTCTCGGTGCTGCTCGGCGCGGTGTTCCTGGGCGAGTCGCTGAACCTGCGGGTGATCGCCGGGATGGTCGTCGTGCTGGGCGGGGTCGCGCTGACCCGGCTCCGCCCGAGGGAGCAAGGGACCTTTGCTACCACTCCGCAGGTCGAGCGCCCTTTGGCCGCCGCCGGGGAGGCCGCGCCATGACGGACACGACGACGCTGTGGCGCCCCACCGGACCCGTCGAGCTCGACCTCGTCCGCGAGTCGGGCTGGCGCGAGTGGCCGCCGAGGCTGCCGGAGCAACCCATCTTCTACCCGGTGCTGAACGAGGACTACGCGATCAAGATCGCCCGTGACTGGAACGTGCGCTACGACGGCGCGGGCTTCGTGACGCGGTTCGAGGTCGAGACCGCGTTCGTCGAGCGGTACCCCGTCCAGCAGGCGGGCGGGAAGACGATCCTGGAGCTCTGGGTCCCGGCCGAAGACCTCGCCGAGTTCAACACGCACATCGTGGGGAAGATCGAAGTCCCCCACGAATTCCGCTGACCTGCGTTTAGCGGGCTAATCGCGACGCGGTGGGGCCTGGGGGCTCGCCGGATCGCGTTTAGCCCGCTAAACGCGATCCGGTGCCAGGGCCGCGAGGGTGAGCAGGGCGGCGAGGACGATCTCGACCCAGAAGTAGAGCCAGCTCGGATAGAACCGCTCCGGTCGTTCCGCGAGCCGCGCGACCAGACGTCCGAAGGCCATCCCGGCGAGTGCGACCGCCACCGCGATCGCGACGCCCCGCTGGATCCCGCCGACGTCGAAAGCCGCGAACCCGAGCAGCGCCGCGACAGCCACCCCGAAGCCGCCATAGACGGCGCGCACTTCGGTCCGCGCCGTCGCCGACTCCAGCGAGATGCCGAACGGCCGGATCAGCCGCTTCGGCGCGGCGAGCCCGAGCAGGCCCATGCCCAGGAAGAACACGGCCACCAGGCCGATGAGGACAGGCGCCACCTAGACGAGACGCCGGTCGGAAGCCCAACGCGAAAGCTCGTACCGGTTCGAAAGCTGCGTCTTCCTCAGCACGCTCGACACATGGGTCTCGACGGTCTTCACCGAGATGAACAGCTCCGACGCGATCTCCTTGTACGCGTACCCGCGCGCGAGCAGCCGCAGCACGTCGCGTTCCCGCGGGGTCAGCAGGTCGAGATCCGGGTCGCTGATCGGCGCGGAACCCGGCCGGTCGGCGAACGCGTCGAGCACGAACCCGGCCAGCCGCGGCGAGAACACCGCGTCCCCGTCCGAGACGCGCACGACGGCGCGCACGAGCTCCTTCGACGAGATCGTCTTCGTGACGTACCCCCGCGCCCCCGCGCGGATCACGGCGATCACGTCCTCCGCGGCGTCGGAGACCGACAGCGCGAGGAACACGACGTCCGGCAGTTCCGGCCGGACGCGGCGCAGCACCTCGGCCCCGCCACCGTCCGGCATGTGCACGTCGAGCAGCACGACCTGCGGTTTGGTCCGGGCGATGCCCGCGACCGCCTCGGCGACCGAGCCCGCCTCACCGACCACTCGGACGTCGTCGGTGATCGAGTCCAGTTCGGTGCGCACACCCGCCCGGAAAAGCGCGTGGTCGTCGACGAGGAAGACCTTGACCGGCTCCCGCGTCTGCTGGTTCTCCGTCACGATGCTCCCTCGCTCGCCCTGTCCCGTGAGCATAGCGACCTCACGCCGCGCCCTTCCCCGCCTTGACCGGCATCTCCAGCTGGACCTCGGTTCCTTCACCCGGTGCGGTACGCAGTTTCAGCTTCCCGCCGTGCCGTTCCATCCGCCCCCGGATGGAATCGGCGAGACCGTGCCGGTCGCTCGGCACGACGTCGGGGTCGAACCCCTTGCCCCGGTCGCGCACGAACACGGTGACCGCTGTCGGCTCGACCTCGGCGTACACGCTGACCTCGTCGACGCCCGCGTGCTTGGCGGCGTTGACGATCGCTTCGCGTGCCGCCTGGACCAGCGCGGTCAGCGGCTCGTTCAGCGTCGCCTCCCCCACGACGACCTGCTGCACCGAGATCGCGAACGCGTCCTCGACCTCGCCGCAGGCGGCCGCGAGCACTTCGGACAGCTGACCGCTGACGGCCTCTTCCTCGGTCTTCTTGCTCTTGCCGTACCCCGACGGCCCGTACAGCCAGCCGCGCAGCTCGCGTTCCTGACCGCGCGCGAGCCTGGCGACCTCGCGCGGCGATTCCGCCTGTTTCTGGATCAGCGCGAGGGTCTGGAGGACCGAGTCGTGCAGATGCGCGGCGATCTCGGCGCGTTCGTCGGTGCGGATGCGCGCGGTGCGCTCGTCGGACAGGTCGCGGACCAGGCGCAGCCAGAACGGGACGGTCAGCACGGCGACGCCGAACAGCGTCGCGATCACGGCGACCAGCGCGAACTTGACCTGGTCGATGCTGCCGCTCTCCAGGACGACGACGCCGATACCGGTCATCACCAGCGCGACACCGGCGACCACGCGGATCGCGGCCGACCAGCCCCCGCCGCCGAGGAACGCCGTGGCGACCCCGCCCTTGGCGCCGAGACGCCAGCGGCGGCGTTGTGATTCGTCGGCCTCGCGCCAGACGACGGCCGCACCGATCATCGCCAGCGCCAGCGGGATGGCGACCCAGCCGCTGATCAGGCCGGTCAGCGTGCCGCTGGCGACGGCGAGGCCGACACCCAGCGCCATGAGCCCGAAGGCCTGCTGCTTCTCCTTCGGCGCGGATTTCTCCGGCTCGACCTCGCCGGATTGCTGCTGGACGAACACCCAGAGCAGGCCGTACGCGAGCAGGCCGACGCCGTTCAGGGCGGCCAGCAACGCGAACGCGGTCCGGACCCAGAGCACCTTGACGCCGAGGTGGTCGGCGAGGCCGCCGGCGACACCCGCGATGGCGCGGCCGGAACGGCGGCGATACATCTTGGGCGGCTCGAACGGTGCCGGGGACAGGCTGCCGGGAACGGGCACCGGAGGGCGCTCGATGATCGTCGGCTTCACCTGTTCGGCGAGGTCGTTGGGGGCGGATTCCTGCACGTTCTCCATGGTCACATGGAGTGGGGTACCGATCCATCGGGGAAACCCCTGACTCTTCCCGCTGGGGGAAACCTCAGGGGTGTTCCCGGATGTGGCGAGGGGCCGCCGGGGCGCATTCTTTGTGGCATGAGTGGGAGTGAGACACACGTTCCGAAGCGCGGCCCCGCGGCCGGCTTCGAGGAGACCGTCAAGGATTTCTGGCGGAGCAGGCCGGTCCGGCCGGTACACGGCCGTAAGTTCGCCGGTGTCGCCGCGGGTATCGGCTACCGGTACGGCATCGACCCGACCGTGGTCCGTGTCGCGCTGGTCGCCGCGACGGTGTTCGGCGGGTTCGGCGTCTTCGTCTATCTGCTGGGCTGGCTGTTCCTGCCGCAGGAAGGCGACCGCGTATCCGCGTTCGAGGGCCTGATCGGCCGGGGTCGCGCGTCGAGTTCGCCGGCGTTCGCGGTGCTGCTGCTGATCCTGCTGTTCCCCGGGCTCACCTGGACCTTGAGCGGCGGCTGGATGGCCGACGGCACCGGGCTGATCGGTTTCGCGCTGATGGCCGTCGCGTTGTACCTGCTGCACCGCAACCGCGGTCAGTTCAACCGGCCGTCGATGCCCGCCCCGGCTCAGCCCGCCGCGGCGTTCTCGATGGCGTCGGCGTCGGCCGCGTCTGCTTCGACGGCGACCGAGGGCGGCTGGGATCCGCTCGCGGCCGACCCGTCCGCCTGGGATCTGCCGAACGCCTCGCCGTCCGGCGGAATGCCGCCGCAGACTCCTCCTCCGCCGCCCGCGCCGCCGATGCCCCGTCGCCGCAAGTCGAAGATCGGCGCCGCGACCTTCGGGATCGCCGTGCTGGTCGGCGGCGTCGGCACCGTTCTCGGCCTCGACGGCGAGCCGTGGTTCACCATGCAGCACGTCGTCGGGCTCACCCTGGGCGTGGTCGGCATCGGTCTGGTGGCCGGTTCGTTCGTGCGGGGCGGTCGCGGGCTGATCGGGCTCGCGGTGCCGCTGGCGATCGTCGGGATGGCGCTGACCACGGTGCCGTTCGAGAACTTCTCCGTGAAGGGCGGCGTCGGCGACCTGACGGCGACACCCGTCCAGGCGTCGGAGGTGCTGCCGGAGTACCACCGCTCGGCGGGGGACATCGATATCGACCTGACCAAGCTGCCGGCGGGCGCTTCGGTGACTACGAAGGTCTCGAACGGGGCGGGCAACTCGACGGTGCTCGTGCCCGCCGGTGCCGAAGTGAAGGTCTCGTGCGAGACGGGCGCGGGCGAGATCGACTGCCTCGGCCAATCCCGGTCGGGGGTCGGCGAGGAAGTCATCGACTTCACCTCGCCGGGTTCCAACGGGCAGAAGATCACTGTGAAGGTCGAGAACGGTGTCGGGAACGTGGAGGTGCGTCGTGGCTGAGTACGACTACGACAACACGCAGACTCAGTCTGCTCAACCCGCGAAGCGCGGAGTGGACGCCATCACCCTGTTCGTCGGGATCGCGACGCTGCTGGTGTCGGCTTACGTCCTGTCGGACGGCTCCTCGTGGCTCCCGCAGTTCGACTTCCGGTGGGTCATGGCGGGCGGGGCGATCTTCGTCGGCGTCCTGCTGCTCGCCGCTTCGCTGCGCAAGAGCCGCCGCTAGCGGCGCCGCTGACGCACCACCCCACTCCGAAGG
>Ga0307518_10002584_pt1 | contig 13198 bp, 11 predicted proteins | sample 25_EM_MG_FD_203889 | JGI IMG/M metagenome (GOLD analysis project Ga0307518, IMG submission 203889) | Populus trichocarpa ectomycorrhiza microbial communities from riparian zone in the Pacific Northwest, United States - 25_EM | ecosystem: Host-associated > Plants > Roots > Unclassified | place...
TTTGGCTCTGATACCATGACAAGATAATACAAGAGAAATTCTGAAATGTTTTCTGTATTTTTCACTAAGAGAGTTACAATATATATATACATCAAGAAGTATCAAATCCTTTAATTCTGGGATCTAATCATTATAATCAGATCCTTTTAGTCCTAGGCCTAGACAATAATTGAGGTCTTTAGAGAGAATCAAGGGATATACAGCTATGACAGAAATTTAATAAGAAAAGAAGAATATACTAACAGCTACAAAAGAAAGACTGACAGCTATTAAAGAAATGCAAGAAGGAAAGGAGATAAAGGAGATATTGACATAAATCTCTCCTTTCATGAGAATCTCTCAGCTAATCTAGTTCACGTGCAGGTGCAATAACTGGAGCCATGACTACTCCACTCGATGTAGTGAAAACCAGATTAATGGTCCAGGTAGAGATAATCTGTATAAGTTCTCTTTCAATGCATTTCATAAATCTTCCGTATCTTTTGAACTTTTGCACGGCTTGATTATCAGTTTTCTTCTTCCTCTTTAGTGGAAAATTACTATTGAATCTTCTTCGATCTTGTTGTCTGTTCAAATCTTTCAGGGATCTGCTAACCAGTACAAAGGGATTTTTGATTGTGCCAGGACCATAGCAAAAGAAGAAGGAACCCGTGCTCTTTTGAAGGTTGGTTCATTTCTTATCATTCTTCCCACAATTTAAATAATCAAAATGAGGCGGTCATTCTTTTCTTCTTCTTTTTTTCTATTGTTTTGGTAGATATATTCACAAATCCAGAGGCCAATCCTTAGGTTTCAATAACATGGTACAGCTGCTCAAACCTGGGACCTATTTCTGACCGCCCTCGTTTTTTCCTTCACAAAAAGCCAATGGAAGCGATATACCCTTCTCACTTTTCAATGTACTTCTCAAGTTACTTAACCCAAATAAACAAAGCTGAAAACAAGAGATGGTTCCATGCAGCTGACCAAACTAGTTAAGACTTAGTTGAGTTGATATAAATATCAATTTGTACTCCCATTTAAACTTTATATCCTTCTTCCCGGTGTCCATTCTTTCTTTTCAGGTAAGAAATCTGGCGTTATGTTCCTTACTAAAACAACAGCACCTGCTGTTATTCAATTTAGAGAAGTCAGATGTGGCTACTCCCGTAGTCTTGTGATCGTGGATAACTGATAGTTTGTGCCCCATATCTTTATGCTCTTGGGAGTGTTCTTGATGACTTTGCATTTTGATTTTCTCCTTAGATATTTAAGTTTTATGATTTTTCTGAGAAGGTGAAGACCATTTAGTTATAAAAGGGGGAACCTATCCTTCTATATATATATATATATCATTCAGTTGATAAAAGATGAAATAAAGACCTTTTGGTGTTAGGGTTCAAACCTGGGTAAGCTTGATCACCCGATAACATGCATGCCACTGAGCTGTGCTTCCATTCAAGTTACAAATTCCAAAAAACGTGAAAACGTTAGATGTCTTCTGATGAGTTAAAAGTAATGTTCGGAAAAGGATATTAAACATCTTCAGAAGTAAAAATCTTAATGAACAGATTGCAGCAGATTACATAAGACTTCCTTTTATGGATTATGGACCATTTGCTGCAGGGTATTGGACCAAGAGTATTGTGGATCGGTGTTGGAGGTGCAATCTTCTTTGGTGTCCTTGAAAAGACAAAACAAATACTCGCTCAAAGGTGCCCAGAGCCTAAGGTGTGAGCAAGATTTAACTTTGCTAATCTCTAGGTTGAAACATTTCAACAACACTTCAATGTCTGAATTTTTTGTTCACTAGAAAGAAAAGAAAAGAGAAGGTTATGTATATTGTTCATCTCCATGGGCTTGTCCCTGACCAATAGCAACCCTTCTGGTGAATCTCGTTAATGTGGAGGAGGACCTTTTGATTGTGGGATCTCATAATATTTCAACTTCAGCATACTTCACATTATTTCTACTTTTATCTTAAAAAAAATCGCTTTGATGGTGTGTAATTTATTGTTGTTGTTGTTGTTGTTATTTGACAAAAACCTTTTTCCCTGCAGAGGAATACTAGTATAATATATCATGGCTCGAATAAAAAATAAATAATCTTAAGAAAAATATAAGTTATAGAGAACTATTTTACATTATTATTAAATATGGTTCAATGAATTAATATTAGAATTTCTTGACTTGACTCTTGTCTAGTTTGAGTTTAGAATTAAATTATATAGGGATTGTTTTACTTGATCTGATTAACTTGATAGGTTTAAAAGTAATCTGAATAATCGGTTTATATATTGAATCGATTCAAGCTTTGCAGTTTAAACTGTTAAATCCATGATTCTGGTTGTGGATTTTACTATATTTAAAATTATTTTTTTAAAATTATTTTTAATTAATTACACGGAAAATCAAGCATAGATCAAAATAAAAGTTGAATAGAGAGTTTCCATAGGCTATAATTGCTCAATCCCATGATTTGGAATAATTGTTAAAGAATAATATAAATTATATTTTGAATTTTATTTAATAATTAAAATTTTTTAATTAAAATAATTTTTTAATATGTTATTAAAACTTTATCAATGAAACAATTACGTTAATAGGTACGCATCTATCTCTTGCTCTCTCAGCCATGTAAAGTAAACTGAGCCCAGAAACAAAGTTTGTATTTGTTTTCTTCTCTGGACAGACATGAGTTTTAAACATATTACTGAAATTAAGCTGCCATTTTTCTTTAATATTGGGATACGTTGGAAAGGGGAGGTTCTTGAATATATAATCGTTAATGGTATCTTTGAGACCGAAATCCCCTCAAGAATTTTAAAGTTGCTGGCCAAGAAATTAAGTTTCACCTAGAATTCGTCAAGATAATCAACGAACTAGTGTCTATTGTTTTTTCCTCGGTGAAATATTGTGTTGCTGTAGCATTGCTAGTTCCTTGCAATAGCACTGCATGCATGTTATTTGTTTTCTACAGGTGGGCAATCGTTAAGGACGAGGTCATCTACCAGAGAATGTCAACATACCTGACCTTAAATGCCATGGGAGTTTCTAGGGATAGTCAGTTGAGAACCTTAAAGCTTCTAAAAGCAGTCCTTGAAGGAGGAGGAAGGGAGATATTTGAATTTGGACATGAGACAATGAAGAAACGCTGGGAAAAACTGAACAGAGCCATTTCATTGTCGAAACGCTTCTCTCTGCAAGAAATTGTGCCCAAGTACTGCACCTATTTCCAGAAAATCAGGGGAGTTTCACCAGGTAACTCCAAGCCAGATGGGAAATGTTTTGAGAACAGGCCATTTACACTCTGCTCGATATACATCACCATGTCCAAGATTGCGTCAACTATTTCAAATACACTGTAGCTTATGGATGGTTAAAGTGTGAGGAGGAAGAAGATAAGCACTGTTATGCTTGTAACCAGCAAACAGAGAATAATTGGATTTTTTAACCAACGACGACAAACTAATTAACTAAAATCAAGCTAAAACCCAAACTGGACAAGAATGAATGCCACTCTATTGATTTTTTTCTTTAATGAAGTTGAAATTATTTGCTTCAAAGAAAGCTACTTCTATAAGAACGAATAAATGTACCAAGTATACATAAATCAATGTTTACTCGGCATTAGTTTCTTAAGAGTCCAAGTCTTACGCCTAGTGCACAAATGATTAGGAGTTTGACAGCAGATTTGCAAATAATGAAAAATGAATTATGTATTTTTTGTTGTAAAAGGTTTCGTATAAGCTAGTGCATACATACCTCATACCTGAACTGACCTTCTAGGCAACTGTCTATGGTTTAAAATGTTGACTTTCAGCTTCCTCTTCAATAAAAAGCAAAGGAATACAGAGACAACAATCAAGATAAAATAAACCTCTGAGTGCATCCTCCAGAAAACTTCAAGCCCGCACTTGCTTTCACACCTACAATCATTAATACTTCGTAGGCTCCCCTTCGTTGTGACCTCTGGATCAAGAATAAAGTCCAGAGTCATGGCTGCTTCTTCCAGTGAGATACGTGTGGTTTTTGGTTTGTACCCAGGCATAGTGGCCATAACTACAGAAACAGTTGCCCCGTTGCTATTAGAATTCCAAGCGGGGATGGGACAGCAATCTTAAACAATCCAGTAAATCAAATATATAGTATTGCAAGATCAATTTATAGTATTGCAAGATCATACCGGATTTTGAACCAAAAAATGTTTGGGTAAAATGAACTAGAGGTCCCTACACTATTGATCAAAGCGCAAAGAGTTTCTAAACAAATATTTGAAACAAATAGTCCCTGAACAAAATTAAGAGTAAAAATTAGTCCTTCTTTCAAGTGACTTCAGGTTTCAATCCAATATGGATTCAAGTAAAATCATGTGTGTAGCACAGGACACCCCGTCCCACTTAATAGAATGACCTAATTTGCATTGAATACTTTGTTTTGGGACTATTTGCGCTTTCATTAACAGTTTAGGAGGGCTTGGCACATGTTATCTTTAAAAAACTGAATGGTTTACCCCAATTTTATTAAGGGATTGTTTGTGCTGAATAATTTATTCAAGGACTCTTTGCACTTTGACTGAATAACTGTACAGGGGCTCTGGTACATTTTACCCTATGTAATTCAATGATATAACCAATAGCTAAATCAAAGGCTACATAATACTGTTGGGAATATGCAATGAAGGCTATTAAATCAGAATAAGATTTAACATTTCATAAGATTAATAATTTCATTTACAATTCAAACTTCCACAGTTTTTACTTTTGGATGGAACAATGTTCTGGGTGATATTTTGGCTCAGCATTGTCGTGTTGCCACTTGAGGAACAGATTGGCTTTCTAACATTACAATATTCATCGAAATGAGTGTTCATGTTTTGTCAATTTTGAAGAACTATTTGATTACTTTAAACCTTAAGGAGACTCCATGTTTTGCCAAATTGCTAAAGTTTAATCCTGATGTTTTGGTACACTTCAATATATGACATACCTTCATATCTCTCCCCTGGAGCAAGTAGCCGATGGTAATCAGCAAAACCTCTGCCAGCTTTAACCTGTGAATTGAAGTTAAGGAGTTGCTAAGGAATATGTTACCAGAGAAATATGAAGACAAAGCACCAAGTTTCAAAGCAATGACAGAACATTTCCTTAAAGGACTGGCCCACTGGTTTGGTTAGCTATATACAGAAGCTTGAACTTGATATCCCAATCAATGTTATTATGTAATAACCAACCCAAAAGTTCAAAATGAAAGTATGTCAAGATGCATTTTACATAGTATTGAAACAGTTCTCAAGAGAAAAGGGAAAACAAAAAAACAAATAATTTTCCGACTAGTAGAGCAGGGACATACTGCATGATGCTATGGTTTTGAATAGAGACACTACATGGACTTGAAAGATTTCTTGATGCATGGCAAAAACAAGACAATAATTTGTTTTCGGTGATAGATATTACAACATCCACAACCCATTTCTGAAAGAAAATCTCAATGTGCTGGAGGACAGCAGAACAAACTACAAATCCCTAGTAACAATAGAGAACAATCAAAAACAAGATATATAAATGGTTGTGAACTTACTGTGTAATTTATTCCCTTGATCGAAACAGAGCCAGGGAGTGGCATTCCACTATCTGAAGAAAAGATCCTTCCATGTATTCCTGTCTGTAAGCATAAAAGTCATTTAGATAATGATTTGACACTTCGTAAATCAGATATATGTAATTGGCATGACTTCAGAAACAAACTGTGATCTCCTTGAGCCTATAAATTATCTAAAATGATTTAATCAAACAAACAATAATGATATTTAGTTTTAATAACATGAATATGCAATCCACATGGATAGTATTGTTGCTTAGATATCTGAATTTCAAATCAAATTCACATTCAACTCATCCAAACTAATGTTTTATGAGGTATGAAAGTGGCGGTATATATTTCAATAAAAGAAATTTTAAAAATCCTCATTTGCATGACAGCATGTGTATTTGCCATGAAAATCATTTATGAGGGTTCCTACTATAGATGTTACAAAAAGCAGGAAAAAAACTAATATATGAGAAAAAAAAATTAATTGCCACACTGCAGCCTACCTTCACAAGGCTGGCTGCAAGGTTCAGTAAACTCATTTTGTTGTACTCCCAAAGAGTAGGAAGCTGCCCACGTACATGGCAAGACAGATTAAGCAATTGGATGACTGTAAGATGGAAGGGAATAAAGGAAAGTGGGAGGACAGCGTCACAGGGGTGATGTACTGACAAGTAAACACAGATACAGCTTGAAAAAAAAACTGACCTCATTGGCATTAGGCCATTTGTTTTCACTAATCTCCAAGGTCAATTCAAAACATCCAGCATGTATATAATTCCAATCTTGCATTCCACCATATATTGGGTACCTGCAGCAAGTTTTGGTTAATATAGTCGCTGAGCAACAAATAAAGGAAAAGAAAAGCAAAACTTATACAAGTGCAAATATATACTCTTGAAGAATGATTTATGCCAGTGTAGTTCTTGTGCATAAGAAACAGTTTTGAACTTGCCATACCAAAACGCTCCATTTGTGATTCCTCCAGGGAATTCCTTGCTCAGAGACATGTTATGATGAGAACGACTATATATACTCGCCATGAACCGGAATGTGTCATCATCAGGGCATGCATAGTAATTTCTCCTGAAATTGGTTGCACATAACAAGATAAAGCTAAGTGCATAAAAGAACAGAAAAGAAATTCTAGGCAGGGCATAAAAAAATATGGTGTCTTCAGTGTCAGTGAGAGCATTTAGGGAGCCAAAAAAAACACAGAAAAACAAGAGATCAGCTTCATGAAATTACTTGTGGCATCTTTTATGGAATTATATACTAGCAGAACCTAAACTATGCATACACTAAGCCTGAAATATAGCCATAAGAAAACTATTGAAAGGAAAGATTTGTTTAGAAACCACATCATGGTATCGATGCCTAAGATACATGTCAGTTTTTTTTATGGAAACCTAAACTACAAAAAAGAAGTGTGAATCAACAAACCATCTAATAGATTAATGATCAATGGCCTAATTGAAAAAAAATATGTTAAGAAACAATGCAGAAATAAGTGGAATGGGTTTGAATAAGCATGGTCAGCATGGCAATAGTCTAACAATCACCAAATGGATAGCATGCAATATTCTAACAATCACCAAATGGATAGCATGTACGGAGGAACTAAAGGATCAGTAACGAAACATGAAGAAAGAGGTACTACTTTCAAGTTGCGTATCTATGCAATAGGCATAATTACCTTTTATCCTCAGTACCATCCCATGGGTAATTTGCAACTAGGGCACCCTGAGAATAACAAAAGGCAAGACTAAGAAGTATGATTAAAGCAAGACAAATCCACATCCCTGTGTTTTCAACGACTTAGTAGCACTCACAAAAGCCCATAAAAAAGTTCATTTCTTTAGAATCAGCTGAAATTGGCTGGACAAGTCAACCCAGCAACAATCATATGTTGAAAATGTGAAAATGTAAAGAAGGAAGAAAAGACAAGTTTTAAATTTCAGGATGAACAGATGTGAATGAATCAAGATCAAGTCTTCCATTTCTGATCAAGAAGAATGCCACTCGCAATGTTCAAGAATTTTATAGCTATTTTGGGCACACATTGATATAAGAACCAGCAGATGTTTACATACCCATATGATTACTTCACCCCTCTTTATGTGAATTAAAAATTGTATTTTAATTCAATCACAACATACAATGTACACGGTAACATGTCAAACTAAGTGCCTATCACTCTTAGCTTAAAGAAACGACAAAATTAAATTATTTTTTAATAAAAAAAAACATGGTATGCATATGCTTTCACCAAATTTGTAACATAGTGGAAAAAAAGGAGACGAAGCATTACCCCGTGCAAACTAGCAGACGCTGCAAATTGTATCTCTCTCAGCCAATTCATAACTGCTCTTGTTTCTGGTTGGCGTGCATTTATGTCATTATTGAGTGGAAAGAACTGGCATTTCATTTTGGTTAATTCTTTATCATAATTCACTCACAGCCGAGTCTAGGAAAGAAATGTAGAACAAAATTCAACTAGTATATAAAATATAGCAACATGCAGGAACATTTCATTTCACAATTATGGCAATTTAATATTTTTACTTGATTGTGGATCAAACAATTTGGACACAAGGACTAGGTCCTGGTAGATAAGATCATTTCAGTCACAGAAAAAATGTTGAAGTTCAACATATGTATTACAAATGAGTATTATTTGGATTTCAATCTCGACCTGAAAGTCCAGAACCAATGATTGGACCACTTGTTGGACAAAATACTATCAAAACCACAATTATATAATTAATCCCACATATTAATATTTTAGCAATGCTATTAATCTCAAACTGTTTATTATTTTCTTTCTTTCCCCTCCTGGTCCATCTCTTAAAAGAAAAGGAACCCAATCATAGTACTTGCATGAAAAATATATTGCAGAAATTACTCCAATTAGAATTCTTTTGACATGGTAAAACGATTCAGAGATTCTAAAGGTTTTTTTTCAGTTAGGCTGGCAACTTGTGTCATAAGATAAAACCATGCAGAACAGAACTGTAACATGTTACACATTGTAGTATTCATCCTCATCATAGCAGAGTATAATAAATTGATTTCAGGTTATATCTGGATTTGCCCCAAAGAAAATAACAAAATCAGTGACAACAATGAAGTACCTGGTCTGGAAAATCTCGATTTAGATCAATATTGTTAGCATTACCACGGCTCCTCAAAAAATAACCATCAGGATTCATGGATGGAAGAATATGAAGGTGAATATTTTCTACAATCAATCTGGCCTGTAAGATAACAGAAGACTTGAAAATGAACCAGATATTGCTGTGAAGCATGCTTTGTTGCAGTAGTACAAGTTATTAACTGGTGCACAAAGCAACAGGAAATATCTATATTCATCAGGCTAATTTGACTAGAAGAATTGAATGCAAACATAATGTTACCTATGAGAGCTTCTGAAACAAGGATATGAAACAAATAAAGAAAAAGTTTTGTTAGCAAATGTTCATATAATGTGACCAGGAATGGTCACAAATGATCAATACTGTAATTCTTAGCCTTTCTTGATGGCAGTAAATTTGGCTTAATTTAGAAAAGAAAAATGGATTACTCCTGGAAGAAGACACATAGAGTCTGTCAAAGATTCATAAGTTTAAAGGAGATAGTGAAGACATAGATAGAAACCAAAGAATAAATGTGCAGCTAATTGATGTGGGGGGAAAAAGCACATGCAAGTAAACTGCAAAATAAAGTTCAAAAACTTTAGATCAGACATGTAATGAAAGGAGAAGAGAAATACCAAGGAATCCTTCATATAGTTATCGCATATCCAATTAGCAAGACGTAACAGAAGCTCACGACCTACAGGTTCATCCCCATGGACATTTCCAATGAACTGAGAAATCAAAAAGAAAAAAAAATCAGTCACCTAGTTGCTCACAGCATATATTGCACATTGCATACATGCATATGGCTGTAAAAGATCATTCACCTTGAATGCAGGTTCAGGCTCTTCCTCCCCAGGCTTGTCAGAAATCTCAATAACCCACTACAGCCAAAGAAAACAGAAACCACCTTTGTAAGAAATATGTAGTGCAGGTAAAAAAATAGAAAAGAGGGAACTAAATAGAGTGAAACAATTACCAGCGGAACTCCATGGACACTCTTTCCAATACTGATTTATCCATTCCAAGAATCCCTCAACGAGAGAAACAAACAACACGTCAGCAAAATCACCTTGAAACCAACAAAAAAAAAACTATATTCGACAAAACCTCCAAATATACAAATCACTTCGCGAATCATTTGTATATCAAAACTCAATAGAAACAGTGTCACCGCAATTAATTTCCAGCAAAGAATCATGAGAATAACCTGTAAATCCTAGAAATATTACTGCATCTTCGACCGAATTCTTTGACAGCCTTTTCAAGATCAGAGTTAGTCATGTATCCTTTAGCTCTATCATCACTGTTCCCACAAATTTTTGCCACATTTAATTTTTTTAAAAAAAAAAACTACGCATATTCAAAAAGCATAAAAAATAAAATAAAAATAAGCTTTAAAAAATCAATTCAAAAAAGAAACTGAGATGGTAAAGTACCTTAACTTAGACGGTTTATCCTGGAATAACTGCCTCCTTACAGAATCCGAATAACTAATTCTACTACCATTTCTAATACCTGCAAAATAAATAAATAAAACAATACAATTATTTTGCGGATCATCACTAAAACCTAAATCGTAATCGAAATCGAAAACAACAATCATAAATCGCAGAACCGATATTTTAGAGAGAGGGAACTGGCCTGAAGGAAGAGAAGAATGGAGAGGGCCGCGAGCGATGGAAGAGGAGAAAGAGAGAGAGAAAACGAGGAGAGAGAAGAAGAAGAAGATTTTCATTTCTGCAAACAAAGCGCCAGGTTGGCCCAACCATCTGATGTTTGCAGTCTGCTGAATTTTAGTTTCTTCTACCTGTAGTAGAGGCCAGAGGGTTGGTATTTATATTTATTTATTTATTTTAGTTTTGAACGTTGAATATGGAAGGAAGGGAAGGTGGGATAGTCGTGGGTGGCGCACGTCACGTGACTGGGGGGGGGGGTCTGGCTTGAGTGAAATGAGCAATATTTTTCTGAAACATAAAAAATTATTTTTAACATAAATATATTAAAATAATTCAAAAATATTAAAAAAAATTAAAAATTTTGAAAAGCGTTTTTTTTTTCTCTGCTGGCCATGGACATGAGCAATGCTTTCTCTATGTCCTCGGACCTTGGTTACATGTCTCTGGATCATGTTAATTATATATTTCACGGAGACTGAATCACAAGGCAACGTCAGAGGCCTGTTGCCTGGCAATCCAAATTCATCTTCTCCTAGCTTAAATAGTTCTCTAGCAATTTTGTTGCTAAAATATTCCAATGGAAGCACAAACCGTTTCCGATCATTACTGTAAACAACAAGGTGTCCCTTCTCAACGGTGGATGATGTGCTACAACAATCTTCATCAACAAACCTTCCCAGTTGTTGGCAGTGTGATTCTTTTTCGGCTAAGAGCAGCCAGCTTCTTCCATTTCCTCACAAGTTTGATAAACCTCTTTGCATTGATCATTTTGTTAATCTGATAAGAAACGGGAAAGTTTTTAAGACGAGATAAAATGAGCATTCTAGGTCTTACAAATGCTAGGTGCTATTTCCCTGCTATGAAGGAGATAGTGGAAGTGGATTGTTTATTCATTCACAGAGCCAGAGGCAGACCATTTATAACGCAGCCTTCTAATGCCAGAATACATGGGAAACAAAGCCATGCGATGGGTGGTTGAGAGGGACTTTCAGCAAGGTGCCCATGTTTGCTTTTGTTTGGCAATCAGCACATGAAAGTGGAGCACAGATGGGGTATCATGTATGATATGAAATAAATAACCGCCAAGAACCAGGCAGTATGTGAAGGTATACATTAATGATCCCATATATGCCACTGAAGGACTTCCACATGAGTATTTACAGAGTTCAATATACACATTGATCAGCACTGACATGGAGTTGCGGGGTTGTTGGTTCTTCATTCGGGAGAGAATATGATAAGGCACAGCATGTGGAAATTGACATGAGCAAGGGTTTCTCCAGATTTTTATCTGCTCCTCGTCGGATTAACATGAGTATGTACTCCATGAAAAATGCCTCGCATGGTAATGTGATTGGTCCATCACTTGGCAGCCCAAACTCATCTTTTGATAATTCAAATAGCGCTCTAAGAATCCCACTGTTAAGATATACTAATGGAATTAAGAAACGATTTTGATCAATTGTGTAGACAACAAAATGACCCTTATCAGCAAGCACAGATGTTCTTTCATCATTCCATGTTGTTCTTGGCAGTGAGTTGCTCTTCCTGCTGATAGAAGCTAGTTCCTGCAACTTATTTCCCAACTTGGTGAGGATGCTGGAACTATTCATGTCGGAATACTTGGAGACAGAACTCGGAAGACTTGAGTTGAGGAATGTACAAGAGGGTGGAGCTATGAGTTTTGCTGAGTGGAATACAAACTCAAGTAGTGATTTTTATTTATACAGGATAACAAGGATTGTAATTCTTCTTGTTGTTTATTACTTTTTTACAGGGAATCACTCATCATATTATCCATCTTTTGCTTTCGTTTTGACTCAGGAATTTGTCGAATAATGTGTCTAGTAGACTATTGACGTGGTATTTTTTGAAGAAGGTTGCCTTGATTTTACCAAGGATCTGCTTTTTTAATGCAATGAGTAACAGCACAGTCAAGAGTGCTGGGAAAGAAGTTTCCATATAGAGCATAGGACGTAGGAGTAGGACAGTCTAACTTGTTTTAATTATTATCAAAAATACAATATTTCTCTGTTTCAAGAGTTGAATAGGAAGCTTATATTTTGTCTTGCAATGCTAGCTTCCACCTTGTCAGTATAGGACTATACAATGGAAGTAGCCATTGAGATTGATAGTCAGTATGAAATGATGGCACTCACGTCGAGGAGTAAGACGGTGTATGTGACCGAAAGGGTGGTGCTCACAACAGAGAAAGTTGGAGTTCACCAGAGACTAGGGTGGCGCCTGCGATATACAATAGGGTATGCGTTTTTCAAGTGAGCATACAGGAATTCAGGCGGTGGTTTTTGAATGAAGTGAGTATTTGGGCTGCCTATTTTCTCCTCCTCCTTTTTCTCCTTTCCTTCCTCTTTTCCCCACTAGGCCTTGGTTGGGCCGGTGGTTCTCCTTCTCCCTTTCTTCTTTTCTTCTTCTTCTCTCTACTTAGCCTCGGCTAGGCCAAGGGTTCGAATGGGCCAAGGGCTCCCCTTCTCCCTTTCTTCTTTTCTTCTTCTTCTTCTCTCCATCTGGCCTCGATTAGGCCAAAGGTTCTGTTGGGCTGTCCCTATAGCTTCGGTTGGGCTGGCCTTTTCTTCCCTCTCCTCTCTTTCTCACCTTCGGATGGGCCTTTTAGATTTGAGGGTTTGATTGGTCTACATGGAGGAGGGTCCGTTGGGCTGCATGGACAAGGGTTCAGTTGGGCTATCAGCTCTTTCAGCCCATTTTTTCTGGTATCTTTGTTTTTTTAAAATGTTTTTCATTTGAAAATATATTAAAATAATATTTTTTTATTTTTTAAAATTAATTTTTGACATC
>Ga0307518_10002585_pt1 | contig 13193 bp, 13 predicted proteins | sample 25_EM_MG_FD_203889 | JGI IMG/M metagenome (GOLD analysis project Ga0307518, IMG submission 203889) | Populus trichocarpa ectomycorrhiza microbial communities from riparian zone in the Pacific Northwest, United States - 25_EM | ecosystem: Host-associated > Plants > Roots > Unclassified | place...
TCCTTGAGGGACCCAGAGTCCCTCAAGGAGGCCTTCACGGACTGGCCCGGTGGCCATCCGCAGCCAGGACGCCTCGTGAGTGGTAAGGACGGTTAGAACCGTCCTTACCACTCACGAGGCCGGCCGAGACCAACCGGTGGGAAAACGGGTCGCCCCGCCGTCACCCGGCCTCTACCCTCCGGCCGTGACCGCCGAACTCGCCGCCGCCCCCAGCCCGCACGTCGCGCATCGCGGCCGGGGCATCACGCTGATCCTGCTCGCCGCGCTCTTCTTCGGCACCTCGGGTGTGCTGGGCAAACCGGCGATGCAGGCGGGGTTGTCGCCGGAGCAGGTCGCGGCGATCCGCATCGGGCTGTCGGCGCTCGTGCTGCTCTCGCTGGTCGCCGTCTTCCGGCCGAAACTCCTCAAGGTCAAGAAGAACGAGTGGCCGCTGCTGCTCGCGTACGGCTCGCTCGGCGTCGCGGGCGTCCAGCTCATGTACTTCCTGTCGGCGGGCCGGATCCCGGTCGGGATCGCGATCCTGCTCGAGTTCACCTCGCCGGTGCTGATCGCGTTGTGGGTGCGGTTCGTGCGCCGCGTGCGGCTGCCGAAGGCGATGTGGGCGGGAATCGCGCTGGCGATGACAGGGCTCGTGCTGGTCGCGCAAGTCTGGGAGGGGCTCAGCCTGGACGTCCTCGGGTTGCTCGCCGGGCTCGGCGCGGCCGTCTGTTCGGCGGGCTACTTCCTCCTCGGCGAGCGCGGCGTCGCGGACCGGGATCCGCTCGGCATGGTCACCTGGGGGATGACGATCGGCGCGGTCCTGGTGTGCGCGGTCGCCCCGCCGTGGACGATCCCGTGGGGCGTCCTCGACGCGCCGGCGGCGTTCGGGCCGTGGGAGCCACCGGTGTGGTCGTTGCTGATCGCGCTGGTACTGATCGCGACCGTCCTCGCCTACGCCACGGGCATGGCGGCGCTCCGTCATCTCCCGGCGTCGGTGGCGAGCGTCGTCGGGCTGGTCGAGCCGCTGATCGCCGCCGCCGCGGCCTGGGTGCTGCTGGGCGAGGCGCTCAGCTGGATCCAAGCCGCCGGCGCGGTGGTGCTGCTGACCGGCGCGTACATCGTCCAGCTGAATTCGAACGTGGTCCAGACGGACTCAACCCTGCTGGAAGCCCCGTAGGTCGCCGATCTCCTGCTGCTGCGAACGTGAGGTCGTCGCGGCGAGGTCGCGGGCGTCGGGGTTGCGGCCGTGCTGGGTCTCGGCGTCGGCGATGCGGACGCCCGCCTCGCGCTGGCGCAGCAGCCGCGTGACGAACTGGCGGTCGAAGTCCTTTCCGGACAGTCCGGCCAGTTCCGCCATGTCGCCCGGGCTGACGTATCCGTCGCGCTGGACGTGTTCGAGGTTCGGGTCGTCCGGTGCGGGCTGCGCCCATGCCTCGATGAGCCCGGAGAGCCGCGCGATCTCCGGTTCGTGCGTGTCGATGATCCGCTTCGCGAGCGCCTTCAGCTGGTCGTTCGCGGCGCGGGTTTCCGCCAGGGAAGCCAGATCCACGCCCTGCTGGTGATGCGCGAGGGCTTGCCGCGCGAAGGCGACGTCGGCGTCGTTGAACGGGACGGCGGCCTGCTGCGCCACCGGCGACGACCCGGGAGGCGCCGTCTGCGACTGGGGCGCCTCGTCCGAGCAGCCCGCCAGCACGGCGGCCAGGGCGACGGCGGGCAGGAACCGGAGGACGGCGTGCGGCATCGAAGAGCTCCTCGGAACGCGGTGGACGCCGCCTAGGTTGGCAGAGTCCACATCGGCCGGTTCACCTGGGGTTGCGCAAACACTTTTCCTTCCGGCCTCACGGTGCGACAATCCCGCGATCCGCCGTCACTCCGACAGGAGGTCACCGCGACATGGGTGCAGATTCCGGCTCCGAACGGGCGGGCCTGCGCCCGGACCTGCGGCAACGCCACGTGCGGATGATCGCCCTCGGCGGCATCATCGGCGCGAGCCTGTTCATCGGCAGCGGCGCGGTCATCCACACCGTCGGCCCGGCGGCCGTCCTCTCCTACGCCATCGGCGGCCTGATCGTCGTGCTGGTGATGCGGATGCTCGGCGAGATGGCGACCGCCTCGCCGTCACAAGGGTCCTTCATGGAGTACGCGCGGACCTCGCTCGGCGGCTGGGCGGGCTTCACCGTCGGCTGGCTGTACTGGTACTTCTGGGTCGGCGTGGTCGCGTTCGAGGCCGTCGCCGGGGCGAAGATCCTCCAGACGTGGATTCCCGTTGTGCCGCAATGGATCTTCTCGCTGGTGCTGATGCTGCTGCTGACCGCGACCAACCTCGCCTCCGCCCGTTCGTTCGGGGAGACGGAGTTCTGGCTCGCGTCGGTCAAGATCGCCACGATCGTGGTGTTCCTCGTGGTGGGCATCCTGTTCGTGCTCGGGGCCTGGCCCGGCGGCTCGTTCTCGGTCGGCAACATCGCGCAGGACGGTTTCCTCGCCAACGGCCCGTTCTCGGTGGTGCACGGGGTGGTGATCGTGATCTTCTCCTACTTCGGCGCGGAGATCGTCACCATCGCCGCCGCCGAATCGCGGGAACCCGAGGCGGCCGTGCGCAAGGCGACCTCGTCGATCGTGTGGCGGGTCATCGTGTTCTACGTCGGCTCCGTGACGCTGCTGGTGATGATCACCGGCTGGCGTGACATCCCGACCACGACCAGCCCGTTCGCCGCCGCGTTCGGCCGGTTCGGCATCCCCGCCGCCGAGACGGTGGTCAGCGCGGTGGTGCTGACGGCCGTGCTGTCCGTGCTGAATTCGGGGCTGTACACCGCTTCCCGCATGTTGTTCGCGTTGCGCGGCAACGGCTGGGCGCCGAAGTGGATCGCGGACACGAACCGGCGCGGCGTCCCGTGGAAGGCGATCCTGGTGTCCACTTCGGTCGGTTACGTGGCCGTGGTGATGAACTTCGTGTCCCCGGACAAGATCTTCTACTTCATCATCAACTCCGCCGGCGCGGTCGCGTTGTTCGTCTACGCGATCATCGCGGGCTCCCAGCTGCGGATGCGGCGCCGTCTGGAGGCCGAAGCGCCGGAACGGCTGAAATTGCGCATGTGGGGCTACCCGTGGCTGAGCTGGCTCACCCTCGCCGGGACACTGGCCGTGGTCGCGTCGATGTTGTTCGTGGACGCCGACACGCGGGCCCAGCTGTACCTGAGCCTGATCAGCCTGGCGGTGATCCTCGGCGTCTACTTCATCCAGCGCCGGCGATCCGGCCGAGAGCCCCGTAAAACACCTCTCCGATCTTCGCGGGATCACGGCTGAGGAAGGCCTGGCCACCGGCGGGCGCGGCGAGCTGCCGGAGTTCGTTCTCGTCGGCGTCCGGGCCGATCCCGATGGCGATCAACGGCACCGGGCGCTCCCGGTCGCGCAGCTTTCCCAGCTCGGCCACCAGGTTCTCGCGGCTGATGCCGCCGGGATCGGTGTTGCGGCCGTCGGTCATCACGATGACGAGGTTCAGCTTCCCCCGCTCGAATTCCTGGTGCGCCAGCCGATAAACGTCGAGGACGCTGTCGTAGAGCCCGGTCTGCCCGTCCGGCACGGCGCGGACGGCGCGCAACCGGTCGACCGCCGCCAGCTGCTGCTCGACCGGAGCCATCGGCAGGATCTCCCGATAGTCCCGCTCACCGTCCACTTTGGTCGCGAAGGCCAGGAATCGGACCTGTGACGTGGATTTGAACAGGTGCAGGGCGTTCTCCGCCGCCTCCAGCGTGATCCGCAGCCGGGACTTCCCGGTTCCCGGGACCGGCGCGCTCATCGAGCCGGACACGTCGATGAGGACCTGGACCCGGGCGCTCGCGTTCGCGCGGGCCCACTGGCTGAGCGCCTTGTCGACCTCGTCGGCGGCCGGGGTCTCGGCACTGCGCTGCCCGTGCGCCTGGACGCGCTGATCGGTTTCGGCCAGCCGCAACGCTTGGCCGCCGGAGGCGCGCAGCTCGGACGGTGTGCCGGTCGCCGCGCCATAGAGCAAGGCACGCTTCAGTTCCGCGACGGCCTCGGCCTGCCGCTGGTTCGCCCCCGCGATCTCGACGAACGGATAGTCGAGCGCCATGGCCGCGGGCGAGTACACGGCCACCAGCGCGGTCTCGCCTTCGGAAAGCACGGAATTGTGCCGCAGCACCGCGTTCTCCGACGCGGGGAACACCGTGGCACCCGAAGTGGTGGCGGAGAACTTCCGGAGCAGGGCGACGTATGCGGCGGCCGGATCCGCCGCGTCCTTCGTGACCTCTCGCAGCGCCAGCAACGCGGAGACTCCCACGGGATCGCGCACCGGATCCGGCATTCCGGCGGCGATCCCGGCGTGGCCCAGCACTTCCGGCCAGGCCGGCGTTCTGCGGGGCCAGCCGAGTTCCCGCGCGACGGGTTCGGCGACCGCGAGCACGACCGGTGAACTGGCGATCGACGGCCCCGAGAGGGGAACACCGGTGGCCCGCCTCAGGAACAGCGTCGAAGACGGGATCCAGGCCTGGGGCTTGGGCGCGGTCCCGGACAGTTCCCCAGCCAGCTGGAGGGATTCCCTGGGCTGGACGTCGAACGCGACGCACGCGAGATCGAGGGCGCCCGCCGCCTGGGTGACGGCGGGGGCGATGTCGGGCGACGCGGCGACGACCACCCGCGCGGTCTCGCAGTCGGGTCCGGATCTTGCCATGGCCACGGCGACCCAGGTGGCCGCGCCGAGCACGGCCGCCAGCGCGACCGCCAGCAGCGGGAGCAGGATCCGTCTTCGGGTCCGGCTGGTGGCGTGGCGTCCCATCGGCTCTCCCGGCATGGGGCTCGAGGAGCGTCCGAGGGTACGCCGAGAGCACCCCTAGGGGAAGGCTACGACTTTCGGCGTAGAGAAACCCTACCGAGGCGGGAGGTGCCCCGGCGCGGCTCACGAAACACTTGCCCGGTAAGGAAAACACTCGAAACCGGGGGAATTCGTGATGAACCGGCCCACCCGTGCGCAACAGCGCAAAGCCCGCAACGCCCTCTTCGGTCAGGCGATCACGGTCGCCTTCGCGCTGCTGCTCGCGGCGGCGATCCGCTAGTCCTCGCCCGTCACGAGCCGCCCCTGCGCGACCGGTGAGGCGACCCAGACCCGCCACGGGGAGGGCCACGAGTCGTGCTCGTCCGGTTTCTCTACCCGCGCGCCGTCGAAGTCCACGCGGTCTTCGAACTCGGCCTCGGCGAAGGTGGTCGTGCCGGAGAACATCGCCTCGGCGAAGCTGGTGTACCGCGGGAAAGCGGCCGCGCGGAAATCGGTGACGCCGGTGAACCACGCCCTGTCGAAGTTCGCGAAGCGCCAGAACCGGGCACGCCGGAAGTCCCCGCCGACGATCACGGCGTCGCTGAACTCGGCGCCGGTGAGGTCGCAGTCCGCGAAGTCCGGCTCGACGAGAACCGCGTCCTGGAGATCCAGCTCCTCCCGGTGTTCGAGGACCCCGGGACGCCGGAGACACTGGGTCAACAGACCCTGCGCGGCCCGCCGGATCACGAACTCTTCCTCGTCCTCGACCGGGAACCTGAACGGCTTGCGCAGGTAAGTGCAGGTCAGCTCGATGGCGTCTTCGCGCGCGTCAGGTTCGTCGCGGACGTACCGCTCCAGATCCGCGAAGCTCGCGAGCCGTTCCGCGGGGTTCTCGCTGTCCATCTTCTCGACGACGCGTTCCCAACGATCGTGCCGGAGCCCTGCGGCGACGAGCCCGGGCCGCTGCCGCCGATCGCGGCGGACCCCCTCGATCACGATCCGGCCCACGTGGACCGCACCGACACCCAGTGCGACGCCCGCCAGCGCCGCCACGACATGCACCCCCACCATCATGTGGTGATTATGCGCGTGAAGGCCTCCTTCCCGCGGCTGAGCCGAGGGAAGGGGGCCTTCACGCGCGTTCGCCGGCTAGACCGGGATGACCGTCGGCACGATCATCGGGCGGCGCCGGTAGGTGTCGGCGACCCAGCGGCCGACGACGCGGCGCACGGCCTGCGCGATGCGGTGCGTGTCGGTGATGCCCTCGGCCTCGGTCCTGGCGAGTTCCATCTCCACCATCGGGACCACGGCGTCGAGCGCCTTCGGGTCGTCGGAGAATCCGCGTCCGGACACCGTCGGCCGCGTCACCGCGCGGCCGGTGCTGGTGTCCACGGCGACGGTGATGGCGATGAAACCGCCCTCGCCGAGCACGAGCCGGTCGGACAGGGTCGACTCGCCGACGTCGCCGACCGAGAGGCCGTCGACGTACACGTGCCCGACCTCGACGCGGCCGGTCCGCGTGGCCTTGCCGTCGACGAGGTCGACCACGACACCGTCCTCGGCGATGACCACGTTCTCCGGGGCGACACCGGTGCGCACGGCCAGTTCTCCGTTGGCGCGCAGGTGTTTCCACTCACCGTGCACCGGCATGACGTTGCTGGGGCGCACCGCGTTGTACAGGTACAGCAGCTCGCCCGCCGACGCGTGCCCGGACACGTGCACCTTGGCGTTGCCCTGGTGCACGACGTTCGCGCCGAGCCGGGTGAGGCCGTTGACGACCCCGAAGACCGCGGTCTCGTTGCCCGGGATCATCGAGCTGGCCAGCACGACGGTGTCGCCGGCGCGGATCGAGATCTGCCGGTGTTCGCCGCGCGCCATCCGCGACAGCGCCGACAGCGGCTCGCCCTGCGAACCGGTCGACACGAACAGCACCTTGCTCTCGGGCAGGTCACTGGCCTGGTCGAGGTTGACCAGCAGACCGTCGGGCACGTTCAGCAGGCCGAGATCGGCCGCGATACCCATGTTCCGGACCATCGACCGGCCGACGAACGCGACCCGGCGTCCGTGCCGCACGGCGGCGTCGAGCACCTGCTGGACCCGGTGCACGTGGCTCGCGAAACAGGCCACGATGACGCGCTGGCCGACCTTGCGGACGACGTCGTCGAGCACCGGGCCGATGTCGCGTTCCGGCATGACGAAACCGGGCACCTCGGCGTTGGTCGAGTCGACGCAGAACAGGTCCACGCCCTCGTCGCCGAGCCGGGAGAACCCGGCGAGGTCGGTCAGCCTGCCGTCGAGCGGGAGCTGGTCGAGCTTGATGTCGCCGGTGTGCAGCACGACGCCCGCGGGTGTGCGGATGGCCACCGCGAGCGCGTCCGGGATCGAGTGGTTGACCGCGAAGAACTCGAGGTCGAACCGGCCGACCGTGCGTCGCTCGCCCTCGCGGACCTCGATCAGGTTCGGCCGCTGGCGGTGTTCCTTGGCCTTGGCCGCGAGCAGCGCGTTCGTGAACCGGGAACCGTAGATCTTCAGGTCCGGCACGAGCCGCAGCAGGAACGGGACGGCGCCGATGTGGTCCTCGTGCCCGTGGGTGAGGACGAGACCGTCGATGTCCTCGAGGCGGTCTTCGATCGCGCGGAAGTCGGGCAGGATCAGGTCGACGCCGGGCTGGTCGTCTTCGGGGAAGAGCACCCCGCAGTCGACGATCAGCAGACGGCCGTCGAATTCGAAGACGGTCATGTTGCGGCCGACTTCGCCGATCCCGCCGAGCGCGACCACGCGCAAGGCGCCTTCGGGCAGCGCGGGCGGCGGGGTGGTCGGTCCGGGTCCGGTTGGCAATGAACTCACCGAGGCATGGTCCCTACGCTGGTATGTGAGGTCGGCGCCGTGTAGGCCGCCGCTGAATCTGCTTGTGCCACTCGTGCACCATGCCAGTCACTGGCGGCGCTTTCCCCGAGCGGCACGCCCCCCTGGGCGAGATCGGCGGAAATCGCCTGGAGCTGCTCGTCGTTCGCGGCCACGATGGGCAGCCGCGGGTCGCCGATGTCGAATCCGCGCAGCTTCAGGGCCGCCTTCGAGAACGCGACCCCGCCGACCCGGGACATCGCCCGCAGGACCGGCAGCATGCCACGGTGGTTGGTGCGCGCGGTGGAGGTGTCGCCGGACTCGTAGGCGTCCATCATGCCGCGGATACGGCCCGCCACGACGTGCCCGATCACGCTGACCACGCCCGCGCCGCCGACCGAGACCCACGGCAGGTTGAGGCCGTCGTCACCGGAGTAGTAGGCGAGCTGCGAGTTCGCGATGACCTCGGAGCCGGCGATCAGGTCGCCTTTGGCGTCCTTGACCGCGAGGATGCGCGGGTGCTCGGCGAGCCGCAGCAGCGTGTCGACCTCGATGGGGACGATCGAACGCGGCGGGATGTCGTAGAGCATCACCGGCAGCTCGGTGGCGTCGGCGACCGTGGTGAAGTGCGCGTAGAGCCCGGCCTGGCTGGGCCGCGAGTAGTACGGCGTGACGACGAGGATGCCGTGGGCACCGGCCGCTTCGGCCTGCTTGGCCTGCTCGATGCTGTGCGCGGTGTTGTTCGTGCCGGCCCCGGCGACGATCGTCGCGCGGTCCCCGACGGCTTCGACGACGGCGCGGACCAGCTCGGCCTTCTCGGCGTCGGTGGTGGTGGGGCTCTCCCCCGTCGTGCCGTTCACGACGAGACCGTCGTTGCCCAGTTCCACGAGGTGTTCGGCCAGCTCCTGCGCCCGCTTAAGGTCCAGCGCGCCGTCGGCGTCGAAGGGGGTGGCCATCGCGGTGAGCACGCGCCCGAACGGTCTTCCCGGCGCTGCGGTAGGTGGAGTGGACATGGTGTGAAGGTACCTCCTGCGAACGCCGACCCCCTTGCCGACGTGGTCGTTCCCGATAATGCGGGAGATTTTCCGCGACGAAGGCGAACTCGGCGCAAACTCTGGCGTGAGCTATTTGACCTTGGTCGTGATCTGCGACGGGATCTGGCTCCCGTCGGTCTTGGCGAGCAGGCAGTAGTAGCCCCGCGAGTAGGTCGACGAACTCGAGTCGTTCTTGTCCACGGGCCGCTTCCACTCGGCCTCGGTCGGGACGACCGCCCGCCAGGTCAGCGAGGCCCGCTGTGCCGCGGGCACGACGTTCGAGTTGAAGGTCGCCGAGCAGGTCGCCTCGGCGATCCGGTTGACCGTTTCCGCCCCCGGATACTCGACGACCTGCGCGTCGTCGTCGCTGGGGGACTCGACTTCGAGCAGCGCCCGTTTGGCGAAGACCTCCAGCAGGTGGTCCTTGTCGCAGCTGACCCCGTCGTTCAGGTTGATGCCCTCTTTGAGCGGCACGTTGTAGCAGTCGCCGGACGAACCGAGCTTGACCTGGCCGTTGATGCCGTAGGTCAGCGTCGCCTGCGCCTGCGAACTCCCCTCGGGCGCGGCCATCCAGCGGCCGAGGAAGATCCCGCCGACGAGGGCGCCGATCACGGCCACCGCGGCGAGGCTCAGCCACAACGGGCGCAGGTTGCGCTTCGGCGGGGCCGGGGCGAGCCGGGTCATCGGCTGGCCGGACTGCGGCATCATCGCCGTGCCGCCCGAGGGCGGCGTCGGCTGGGCCTGGACACCCTGTGCGGCCGCGAGCAGGCTGCGCACCTGGTCGTAGGACATCCGCGCCTCGGGTTTGGTGACCAGCAGGCCGAGGATCGCGGCGGCGAGCGGGCCCTGGACCCGGGTCAGGTACGGGGCCTCGGTCATGATCGCGTGCAGGGTCGCGGCGGTGGTCGACCGTTCGAACGCGACGATGCCTTCCGCGGCGTAGAACAGCGTCGTACCCAGCGACCAGAGGTCGGATTCGGGCATCGCGTCGCGGCCCTCGACCCGTTCCGGCGCCATGAACGCGGGCGAGCCGACGATCATGCCGCTGGTGGTCAGACGCGGGTCGTCGGCGGCGTGCGCGATACCGAAGTCGGTGAGCTTCACCCGGCCGTCCGGCGCGACCATGATGTTCGCGGGTTTGACGTCGCGGTGCACGATCCCGGCGGCGTGCGCGGCCCGCAGCGCGGACAGCACCCGCTCCCCCACCAGCGCGATCTGCTGGGCGGGCAGCGGCCCGCGGTCGCGCACCAGGTCGGCCAATGTCGGCGCCTCGACCAGTTCCATCACGATGAACGTGGCGCCGTTCTCGGTGACGACGTCGTACACGGTGACCACGGCCGGGTCGTTGAGGCGCCCGGCGGAGCGGACCTCGCGCAGCATCCGCTCCGTCAGCACCGAGGCGTCCTCGGGAGCGTTCGGGAACTTCAGCTCCTTGATCGCCACCTGACGGCCGATCACCTGGTCCTGCGCACGCCAGACGATGCCCATCCCGCCACGGCCGAGCTCGCCCAGCAGGGCGTATCGGCCGGCGACGATCCGCGCGCCGGTGGCCTGCTGCGTCTGCTGGGGCGGCCCGTACGGACGGGTCTGTTCGTCGGTCAAGGTTCGGTGCTCCTTCGGTTCGCGCAGGATACTGACTCGGACCCGTTCGCGTCCCGAAAGGTTCCTTCGCCCGGCTGGTGAATCAGACCGTGACCTCGTGCCCGGCTTCCCGGAGCGCCTTCACCGCGCGCTCCAGTTCGGCAGCCCGGACCAGCACGTGGTCGGTGTCGAAAGTGGACATCGAGAACAGCGCCACCCCGGCGGCGGCCAGCTCGCTCGACAACGCGGCAATGATGCCGGTCAGTGTGAAGGCCAGCGGCCCGCGGACCGACAGCAGCCGCCAGCCGTCCTCGACGGTGGCCCCGGCCGGCGCGAGGCCGGCCGGGCAGATCACCGACAGCTCTTCCGGCGTCCGCGTGAGGGAGATCAGCACGGGCTCGCCGGGGTCGAGCAGGTTCGCCGGAACCGGCGCGTCCGGGGCGAGGCGGGCGACCGCGTACTCGCCGGGCCGGACGTCGATCGCTAGGCGTCGCATCAGCCCTCGAGAACCTTCGGGCTGGACGCGACCTCGGTGCCGTCGGGCAGCGCGGAGATGGTGAAGTCCGCGAACACGTTGCTCGACGCCTTCTGCAGCTCACGCAGGCAGTCGATGGCCAGGGCGCGGATCTCGACGTCGGCGTGCTCGGTCGCGCGCATCGCGATGAAGTGCCGCCAGGCGCGGTAGTTGCCGGTCACGACGATGCGGGTCTCGGTCGCGTTCGGCAGCACGGCGCGGGCGGCCTGGCGGGCCTGCTTGCGGCGCAGGGTCGCGCTCGGCACGTCGGCGAACTTCTCCTCCAGCCCGGCGAGCAGCTCGGTGTAGGCGTCGACGGCGGCCTGCGACGCGGCGAGGAACTTCGCGTGCAGCTCCGGGTCCTGCGCGATGACGTCGGGCTCGACGAACGCGGCGTCGCGCTCCGGCACGTAGCGCTGCGAGAGCTGCGAGTAGGAGAAGTGACGGTGGCGGATCAGCTCGTGCGTCAGCGACCGGGAGATGCCGGTGATGTAGAAGCTGACGGAGCCGTGCTCCAGCACCGACAGGTGCCCGACGTCGATGATGTGCTCGAGGTACCCGGCGTTGGTGGCCGTCTTGGGGTTCGGCTTCTTCCAGGACTGGTAGCAGGCCCGGCCCGCGAATTCGGCCAGCGCCTCACCACCGTCGGCATCGGTCGACCACGGTACGTCGGACGGCGGGAAGAACTCCGTCTTCGCGATCAGTTGAACCTTGGGTGACACGGTCTCGGCCACGTTCGCACTCCTTTTCGACCCCTGCTCCACGACTCCGGGCAGCGTAACCGCAAGCGTCTTTGACGCCGGGGAGACATCACGGTGACGTCAGGTCTCCTTGACGTGACATCACAGGTGACGTCATAGTGGTGTCATGGATCTGACGCCGTACATCACAAGCCTTCGCGAGGACCTCGCGAACACGGCTTCGGCCGGCGACGAGCAGACGCGGCGCGCTGCCGCGCTGCTGTCGTCGGCGCTGGAGCCCGCCGCCCGGCTGACCATCATGAACGCCCTCGCCGACCTCGCCGCCGAAGTGACTTCGGCGCTGCCGGGGCACGTCGTCGACGTCCGGCTCGACGGCCGTGACGTGCGCGTCGTCGTCACCGGCTCCGGCTCCGCGGAGGGCGCCGAGCGGTCCGCGCCCCGCTCCGAGGCGCCGCGGGAGACCCCGCGCGCGCCCAAGGTGGACACGGGCGACATCACCCGCATCACGCTGCGCCTGTTCGAGCAGGTCAAGGGCCAGGCCGAAGCCGCGGCCGCCTCGCAGGGCGTTTCGCTGAACACGTTCGTCTCGCAGGCCGTCCAGGGCGCGCTGGGCAAGAGCGGGAGCGAGCACTGGCAGCACAAGCAGAAGCCGGGCGGCGGTGCCGGTTCGCACCTGCACGGCTGGGTCCAGGGCTGAGGGGGACGGACATGACCGAGGAAAGCATTCCGGCCGGTGAAGAGACCGTGCGCGTCGAGGATTTCGAGGCCGAGGGCCCGATCGAGGTCGACGTGAGCGTGGCCATCGGCCGGGTGACCATCGAACTGACCGAGGAAAGCGGCGTCCACGCCGAGGTCCGCCGCGACGGCGGTGAGCAGCAGCCGTGGGTGGACGGGATGACGAGCCTGCTCAGCTGGGTCGGGGAACGTTTCGGCGACCAGCTCGGCGGTTCGCCGGTGGGGTCGGTGGGCTCCGTGGGTGATGCCGTGGCGCAGACACGGATCGAGAAGGTCGGCAACCGGCTGGTCGTCCAGGCGCCGAAGGCCTGGCAGCTGAAGAACGTCCCGCTCGCCGTGACCGTCCGGGCGCCCGCCGGTTCGCATCTGGAGGTGCGGGCCGGGGCGGCCGATGTGACGGTCACCGGCTCCGCCGGGCGGGCCGACCTCATGACCGGCGCCGGCAAGATCGCCCTCGAACGGGCCGACGGTTCGGCGATCGTCCGCACCGGCACCGGCGACATCAAACTCGGGCCGACTCGGTCGGGCCTGCAACTGCGCACCGGCAGCGGCTCGGTCGAGGCGGCCTCGGTGAGCGGTTCGGCCACGGTCGCGACCGGCACGGGCGACGTCTGGCTCGGCGAGGTCGCGGGCGAGGTCCTGGCACGCACCGGCAGCGGCGACCTTTCGGTGGCGGACGCCGCCTCCGGGACGCTGGAGCTGACCACCGGATCGGGTGAGGTCCGGGTCGGGATCCGCGGCGGCGTCCAGGCGGAGATCGACCTCTCGTCGACGACCGGTTCGGTGTCGAGCGAACTGGAGGTCGCGGAGAGCGCGCCCTCGGAGGTCTCGCTGAAGGTGCGGGCGCGTACCGGCACCGGTGACGCGGTGGTGACCAGCGCGGCCAGCTGAGCCGCGGACCACAGGGGGATCGAGGGACCTTTGCTCGCACTTTTCCACGGGGGTGGGAGCAAAGGTCCCTCGTGCGTGGTCGTGAGTGGTAAGGACGGTTCTAACCGTCCTTACCACTCACGAGGCTCAGCGCACGAGGCGTGAGA
>Ga0307518_10002586_pt1 | contig 13189 bp, 4 predicted proteins | sample 25_EM_MG_FD_203889 | JGI IMG/M metagenome (GOLD analysis project Ga0307518, IMG submission 203889) | Populus trichocarpa ectomycorrhiza microbial communities from riparian zone in the Pacific Northwest, United States - 25_EM | ecosystem: Host-associated > Plants > Roots > Unclassified | place...
CTCCTAATTATAGGGGTCCCATTTGGCTTTTGACGGGAATCAGAAGACTTGTAGGGGCTTGTCTCTTGCTTGAGGAGGTCAGTTGGCCATATCTGGTTCGGCTGGTGTAGGATTCGCTGACTTTTCTAAAGTGGCGTACGTGTAGGCGAACCGTATCTGGAATTCGCCACGTATATTATCATTACCCAGCTTTTTAGGTTGGGGCTAGTATAAGCCCAGTTAGATTCCCTTGTTCGGAACTTGTTTCTTCTATGTGGGTACTATATGAACCACAATATCAAACACAATAATTAGCGGTTTAATAAATATCTAATTATAGTTTTATCTAAGTTCTGCCTCTCAATTTTTTGCACGTAGTTATAAATAAAATATATCGGGTGAATTGCCCTTAATTAACTTTAATTTTTTTAAAAAATTTATTAAAACCTCATTTTAATTAAAAAAAATTAGTCAGTAACTCGGTAGTGACGTGGACTTGGATCATTGAGTAGATTGACTTGCCAAGCTATAATAATTCTTCAAAATATGGACAAATAACCCTGTTAAAAGGTGCATTGTTAAATTTGTTTAGGAAACCTACTTATAAACTAGTTTGAAAATATCTCTTGCATTAAAAAAAAAAGGTGAATAAATAGAAAAAAATTGATGTTTTTCTTTGAATGTCGTTGGATAACTTTATTGTATAGATTTTGATATTTTTTAAAACCCAAATATTACTTTTATAAAGACATTTTCTTTATATTACCAGTCTAGCACTTTATATTCTAAATGATCCGGTTACCCAGACTACCTGCGCCAAGCTTTAAAAAAATCGGACGTGGGCTTGGAGTGTCTTCGGCCGAAAAAAGAAATGGTGGACGGCGACCATGCCGTTGAGGTTCTAGTTATCGGTAACAAGCCACCTTTTCCGCCCGTTTCCATGGTTTTCTGCAATTCCCTTTTTTTTTTTAATTTGCAGTAAATGAAAATCATGAAATTGTAAGGAAAGTATTGCACGCCGATAATCATTGTACGGGAATATATGGCCACGTAACATACAAGGACTTCTCTTTTTCCAATTTCGGAAGTGGACAGTTACCTGCTGTTCCTTTATCTACATAAAGATTGCATTATCTTTTTTACTCGGTATCTATATGCAGGGGCGGAACCAGGGGAGGGCCCGATCCTGTAAAATATTTTAAATCTTTGTATTTTTAATGTTTAAATATAAAATAATATAATATATTTTTATTTTAAATAGATAGGTTTCTTAATAATAAATTATATCTTAAATTTTAACCCTCTCTGTTATATAATTTTAGCTCCATCCTGTCTATGTAGTGTAAAATTCATGACTATAGGATGAAAAAATAGTGCTAGAAAATATGATTTTTTTTTGCTTTTTGTTTCTAGTGTGACTAGCTGGTGATGATAAATCTTATATGAAAAATGTTAGTGACTTGGAATATATATATTTTTTTGTCTTGGTTTATAGTGTGATTAGGTGATTGCCATAGCAGGAGAAAATTGATTTTTTTATAAATGTTTCGTGTAAGAATTTGCATGCAACATTTAAAAATATTTTTATTATATTTCTTGATTTTTCACTGGGATTTACTGTTTATCGTGAATATTAAGATAACATGTATATCACACCACTTTATAGATTGTGATGTATTAACATGTTTTGAAAAAAAAATGAGTATAAGTTCTTGTTTAAAAGATTCAAAGACATGGTGATAATCCAATGATAGGTGGACAAGACTTACATTTATACTTGACATCTTTAAACTTGATAAAATACCAGACTTGTACGATATGGATCTAACTCGCTTTCAGGCCTAACATCTTTAGACATGGCTACAAGCTGAGTCGAAGTGGGCACATGTCTAGCAAGCTGTTAAACTCAATATTCTTAAGCTTAATTATATACCGAGCTCAAATAAAAACATATCTGGCAAGTTGTCAAACTCATTGCCCTTAAGTTTGGATGCATACCAAACCCATTTGAACATGGGTCTGGAAACCCTCTTAACCCTTCAACCTCGTGCTTAGCTTCGTGCCAAGACCAATTGACATGGATGTATCTTGTTGCCATGCTCATTGATCATGGACTTTGTAATGTGTCAAACACAAAGGGCTAAAGGTTTATAGATCCTTAAACCTTATTAAAAGAAACTGTATTATAGATGCCAGATTTTCTACCACCGGTCATTCACTTCTCAAGCTCCAGAGAATGAAATATTAATATGAACATACGATTATTTACTGTTCAAGCACTAAAAAACCTCATTTATTAGCATATTGTATTTTAGATCATCATCATATTGAGCTAAGAACATATATTAAAAAAAAGTCAATCACTCAGGGAGATAAAACCAAAGGTGAAGCATATATATATATATATATGCAAAATAAATATAAAATAATTTAATAATATAATATTCAAATAATTCTAAAATATATAAAAATAATTCTTTTTAAGTAGAGCGATGTTAGTATTTACAATGAAAAGAGAATCACTTAATAGCTAAAATCATATTATAAAATTATGTTATCCTTTATTAAATGTTTATTTTTAAGTTAAGAGTTTGTCAGGTATTATAGTAATGGTTATTTTATAAAATTTGTTTTTATCTGGAATGTATTATAATAGTATTTTTTTATATTTTAAAATTTATTTTTTATATTGAGATATTAAAATGATATGAAAACAAAAAAAAAATTAAAGTAAAGGAAAAATTATTTTTTAAAATATATTTTAAAATACAAAAAGAAACGAGCTTTCTCTCGTAGGGTGGACTGCTTCAACTTTATAGAAAATACGAAAGAAAGTAACAATCGAGCATCTTCTCAACGACCCTATGTTGAGCGAGCCTATCAAACGAATTTCACTGATGCATCATAAAAACAATATATAGACATTGACCCTACCACTGTATTCGTGTCCATCTTGCATCCATGTCAAGACAAGAAAATAATATTAGCTAGCATGTAATTAATTAAATTACTCAATTAATTCTATTGACAGATTGAGCATATATACACAAGTTATTACAATTATAATGTATTCACACATTTGAAATAATAAAAAGACTTTTTTTTTATTGATCACATGCTCAATTTTTTTTTTGTAATTCATGTAATCACAAAAAAACAATTAGTTAAGTCATGAAAAAAAAAGATAATGTCTAATTAACATTTTGCAATCATTTATTCATTACGAAATTAATATTATTTATTATATTTTTGGAAGTAACAATATTCTTTTTAAAGAATAACTATATACAATAATATTAGCCACCGGTGTGATTAAAAAATAGTTAATTAAATCAAAGAACGATACAATAGCAATAAAACAATAAATAAAAATACTTAATAATTTTTAATGTACTAATTAAAAATTTATAATTATAATGTAATCAAATATTCATAATTTTTTGTTGTAGTTATTACTGACCAAAAGATGTCTCAAGTCATCCACATTACACGAGGTCACAAGTGTGTTTGGCAACATTGTTGACCGTGTTTTTGTTAAATTTTTTTATTTTAAATTATTATTTGGCAACATGATTTTATTTTAGATTAGCAAGGCTGCCTTGATCAATTCAGCAACAAAGCGGGTCCCAACAGAACCTCATACCAGATTACCGCTAAGAAGCATCGTAGCCACTAATCAAATTCCAGGCACATGAATTCTGTGCCTGAAATCACACCCAAAACACTTTCCACTAAATTATCCACCCCCCTCTCCCTTCTCAACCTCATCGTCATCGCTTTGAAAAGAACCCAAATTCCTCTCCAATTCCCTCTCCAATTCCCTCCTGTTACTTGGCCAAAATCCTATCAAATCAAGCGATGCAACAGGGAGATTACACTTCTTATTATCAATACCCACACCTCCAAAACCCCAACCCCAACCCCAACCCCAACCCTAACCCTCCTATTGATCATCACCAAACCCCTTACGCGTCCGCACCTCCTTTCTCCTCCGGTTACACCCCCTCTGATTACTCCATTTATCCTCCAAATTACCCTCCTTATCCCCAAAATCCCGATCCTGTCCCTCCGCCTACAGCCCCTACATTCACCCCAACACCACCACCACCACCACCACCAAACCCTAATAATTCACAACCATCCTTTAACCCACCACCTCCACCACTACCACAACAGCCACAGCAACCACCGTCTTTTCCTCCGTACGATTCTCATGGGTCCTACCAACCTCCAGCAACTCAGCAATCTTATTTCCCACCGTTTGATCAACATCAAACGGTTCCCAATTACGCTCCTCAACCACCGCCTCCTACCTCACTAGCACCGAATCCTTCCGCAACAACCAATTCTCCATACTCCTCGATGTACAGTGCGCCTTGTAATCCAAGAGGATCATCAGTGCCGCCCGTATACGATGCTCCATATGAGAATCCGATAAAATACGATCAGAATTTCGGGTATTTTGACGGTTATAATCGGAGCAGGTCCGATACAGGGTCGGATCTATATGGAAAGCGACCTGAGAGCAGATATGATATCGGTGGCGGTCGTGATGATGGGTATGGAGATGGTGTTTATGCATATGAAGGAGGGAAGGTGGAGCCTTATGGCGCGCGAGGGACAGCGCCAAAGTCATCGACCTGGGCCGGGTTCGATGATTATGGGAGATCGATTAGTATTCCTTCTGGAAAGGACAATTCATTGCGGCCTGGTTCCGGTTCAGGAAAGATTGTGAGGGCAGTACCGAAGGCGGATACTCAGGAGGATGCTAAGAGTGGGGTCCAGAAGTTTAGGGTCAAGCTTTTGGCCGAAAGTGGAGGGCAGAGTACCATGGATGTGCTTTGCCAGGTAGATGTCCGAGTTTATCACTTGATTGGTGGCAATTTTTAATCATGTTATAATGATTTGTAGCGTGATTAGAATTATTAATTTGATGGTAGAGTGGGGTTGTGTTGATATGGTTACCATCCAGGGGCTTTTTTTACATGCTTGGTAGCGGTAAGACGTATTCTGTTCAGCTGTTGCATTGTGTATCATTTGAGGTCAAACGTGTGAATTTATAAATATGGCTAATTGCGAAAGAAGCTTAGTCTAGGAGTGTAGTTAGTTGTTTGGAATGCCTCTCCTTACTGTTCCAATGAATGATTTTGCATGGGGTTATTTGAATTGTCGTTGTAGAAGTCTTTTATTACCGTTAAGGAATCAAAATGGAACTTTCCTTTAGATTCTAGCTTCACTGATTTAGTGGTCAATTGTGCTTTCAACAGAGCTAATCAAGTCTTGTGTATGTTTAGTGCTCTAAGTATTTTCATTTCAAGTTTAGATTTATTATGTGCACCACAGTGCCAAGCAGTTCTTGGAAGTCATTGTTATGAGAATTTGTCTTCTTTGTGGTCATATGACAATCTGGGGGTTGATTTATTTTCTGCCATCTCGTGACTGTATTTAAATTTATTCAGATTGGTTTGGATGGAATTCGTATGCTCGATCCTAATACCAGTCGGACTTTGAGAATATATCCTCTTGAGAACATCACAAGATGCGATGTGAGTCAACTTTATTTTCTCTAATTCCTCACTCTCTTCTCGAGTATCATTATCATTGTTAATATACTGCTTAACATTGAATTTGCACTTTCCTCTTATGTAGAAAACGGATTCATCTACCTTCGCATTTTGGTCCAAGAGTTCTGTGGATATTGACCCAAGACGTATTAGACTGCAATCAAATAGTTACACCACCAACACCCTTCTCGACACCGTGACTGCTGCAACTGTACAGGTTTTGTGGCCATAAGAAACCTTTTTCATGTATACTAAATTATATTTTAGTTACATTTGCTTTTATGGAAGCTTAACCATTGACTCATGTCTTGACTCATTCTGCATTACATTGTTTCTATTGCCCTTTTCATTACATTAATATCTGAATTTCATCTGTAGATCTGTTCCAAATATTGAAGCAAAAAAGGAGGTATTGATGATTAATTCATAATATTTAGAGGAAGGAGACCTAGAATAAAATATCCAAAAGCTTAGCTTCTTTATGTAAGATATGAATTGAGGTCAAGCTTTGATCAAATTAAGAATGTTAAGTTTGGTAGATAAACCTGTAACTATTACAAGTACTTGTTAGTATATGAAATCTTAAACTTCTGCTAGATTTGGACATCATTGTTGAATGAATATTTTAACACTCAAGCTTTGATCAAATTAAGAATGTTAAATTTGGTAGATAAACTTGTAGCTATTACAAGTACTAGTTAGTATGTGAAATCTTCAACTCCTGCTAGAATTGGACATCATTGTTGAATGATAATTTTGACACTGGCTATAGACATGAAAGTTGTGCAGTAAAAAGATAGTACTTTCATTTTCCCATTGCTGCTTCATGTAAAAGCTACTGATATGCTGCTGTAATGTCCCACACTGGAGGCGCACTACTTATATGATAGACATATATGTATTGAGCTAAGGACCTGCGATGGATATCTATTTTGGGAAATTCCCAACTTTGTATTCTTCCTGTAGGCTCCCAGCTATTAAGAATGTGCACTGCCCTGCCCCTGGGGCCTAGGGCATCAACTGACTTGTGACAATGTGATTGATCATTGTCAATGGGTGTTAGAATGTGGTTTCTCCAGTGTTTATATATGAGACCTAGGTTATGCTGCCTCCTTTTGGAGATCACCTGTAGAATGCTATCCTGGTCACAAGGTGGATCCAGGCTGAGAAGGGGATGATTATTTAGGGAAACATTTGTCAGTCCTGCAATCTGTTCTGTGATACATTGGGTGTTCTTTTGAGAGATACTTGTAGCCAGTCCAGTGGTGGCTTTTGGTTTAATGGCTGATCTGAAGAAATTGGTAGCACTCTGGGGTCTGGATCAGGGCTTTATTACGAGATAGAAGAGAAAGAAGGGGGAGTGACAATTGTTATTTTTGCAAGGGGATAGCATTTAATGTTGTTTGTGTGGCTTACCAACTCTTTTCATTTGTCAATGGCAAAATGAATGCAGCTGCACTGTGTTTTTGCTGCTTTAGATTGTTGACATGTGTTATTGAAGCATAATTTCATTCTTTCCAAAATGCAGTTCAAGGAAATGGGTGGAAGAATTAGGCCTTCTGATACTTCAAAGACAACTGAGCAGCCTACAGAGAAGAAGAAAGGGCTTGGTGATTGGATGAACTTGATAAAGCCAGGCAGTGAGGAGAAAGATCATTGGGTAAAACTATGGCTTTAATAGAGATTTTATTTTGTTGACTGCTTAAAATGGAATCAGACAAGTGTTTTATTCATTATTGATTATGTAACCATAATTTTTAATTTTACAAGCATGGGCGCTCCTCCCTTTATTTTTTTTTTAAGAAGGGAGGGGGGGGAGGGGTTGTGCTTTTACTGTTTCTTTGAATTGTGATGTTGGAGTTCCTATAATATCATTTGTTCTTAGGTCCCTGATGAAGCTGTTTCAAAGTGTACATCATGTGGAACAGATTTTGGGGCTTTTGTTCGCCGGGTAAATTCTTTTACCGTGGTTGATTATCATTATTTGCTACTTGTGCATGCCTTAAGATTTCATGTAAATCCATTGCTTCTCCCTTTTCCAAATCCCAGCATCACTGCAGAAACTGCGGAGACATTTTCTGTGACAAGTGCACCCATGGAAGAATTGCTCTTACTGCTGATGAGAATGCTCAGCCAGTTAGAGTTTGTGACCGATGCATGGTATGTACTGAAGATCTATCCATTATTTAATTGTTATTGTTTCACAAACCCATACATCCATCTCTTAACTTTTGGTAGTGATATAGATTTTTTTTATATTTCTTCTTCTTTCTTTAATCTCTTTGCGCTTGTCTCATTTATTAACGGTATCACTTGCATGCTAGTGAGGTGTTGGGAGTCGTCGAACTGAATTGCTCACATGGATATGATAGCAGTTTATAATAGTTCATTTTCTTTTCAACAAGTATTTTTTTGCTGTCTGCTTGTTGTAAAGGAACATTGAGGTGTATTACAGGACAGTAAGAGCCTGAGATTCCTGTGTTTGCTTTCCATAGAAAATATGCCTTCGCATATTGTCAACCTATCATGTATTTTTTTTTTGCAATCTAATATGCTTTTATATAAAATTCTTAAATGATGGTCATGAGGTTCCTTAGGTTCCAAAGGATGTTAGCCACAGTGATTATCATTTGTTAATAAAACTTGTTGGGTTGTGCTATCAGCTTCTAGAAAGTGTAGCAGGTACTTTGTGGTTTGGGAGATATGCATATGATGCTCCTTAATTATGTTAAGTCAGGAACTGCACAAGCATATGCTATGTGCACGTCACAGTTGTCAATCTGTGCGTGAACATTATTATGTGCATTTATCATGGTGGTCTCACTATCTTTATGAAAGAACAACTCATAAAGTTTTCTATCTTTCAGGCAGAAGTGACTCAGAGGCTGAGTAATGCTAAGGAAGCAGCTAGCAAACCTGCATTTCATAGTCATGAGGATCTTGCCAGGAAGCTCCAGGTAAAGAATATCTAACTTAAGATTTCTTGATATGCTCATCCATAGCTTCTGATTCCTTGTGCTCTAGTTCAGTTGGTATTTCAACATGTGCTTTTGTGTTTGTGATTGTGGTTTTTTTTTATTGACATTGATCATTTGACAGGAGGAGATGGAGAAAAATCGAAAGTCATCATCAGGTGATCTTCTTACTTTGTATTTATGTTTCTTTTTCTTGTTGGTGTATGAGCTTGCTTACAGAAGAAAAAGCTCCTACCATGAGGAAAGGTTCAAATGTGCAATGGTTTTTGAATGTCTGCTATCCATCCGAGTTATTTGATTCATTTGGTGGTTTTGGGCTAAGTTTTAGCGTGTCATTTTTAAATTTAATCATGAATCTTAATGTAAGGTTGTCATTTTAATTGTTTGACCAGGATCCAAGTCTGATGGATCTGGGAGGCGGATGAGGGAAGTTGCCTGTCCAACTTGCACTGTCCATTTGCAGGTTTGAAATCCTTGTCTACCTTGTTTTGGGGCTTGGATTTCTATGAACTACATTAATTGGATCGTTAAAATATCTTTGTTGTGCTATTTTTGCAGGTCCAGGTTCCCAGCTCAGGTTCAGAAACCATCGAGTGTGGAGTATGTCAACACCCGTTTCTTGTCAGTGCTCACTGATTCGAGCATAGTTTTCTGATTATTGGAGGTGCCAATTCCTCGAGGATGGAATGCTAGCCTATCTGGGTTGAATTGCTTGTTTACCCTAGTTTAGGTCTCTGCTGTAAAATGGAATTTGGTAAACTTTGTAAATGGCTATATTATTTCATTTTTCTTGACCTTTCGTGTCGTGGAAATATTTTGCGCCTGAGTTTCTACGGGTTTGTAATTTACAGAGTGGGTTTGTAATTTGACTGCCCATGATTACAATAAAATAGTAGACTATTTGTGATTTGAAGTTACCGAATAAGCATTTTGATTCTTGAATTGTGAACCTCGCACCCCGAAAGCCCGGCTATTTTACACCGGTTGTGGAACGGTGATCTGATTGGGTCCAATTTGATACCTGGACCAATATTGGGGCTTCAATGACAAGTGTTATAGAGGTTTCCAACGTTTGATGATTGAGAAGCGCAGCTGTACCTCTTCTGAATATTGATGGAGCCCATTTGCTTACAAGTTCTTTGATGTTGGATAGCTTTTAGCACCAAATTCAGTAGAAGTAACTGGTCAGTGTAGACGTCCTCTTCTCATTCCCTTTCTGTCGAGATGGTCAATTACAGTACTCTTCTGAATGATTCAGCAAGACATTTGGCGTTTCTAGCGCTTGATTTTAATGAATTTTTGTGTGTTTTGCCAATCTGATATATATTGCTGACCATCCTTGTAAGTTTTGAGTGTTGATTTGACACTCAATTCATTAATCTGGTGAATTAATCAAGGGCTGTTAATTGCTATCGAGCCAACTCCTACAGTAACGCTTCTTCTTTTTCTTTTTCTTTTTTGTCCACTATAAGCGTGATTCTCGGCAAAAATATTTTGATTTGATGCATACCCACCACCCAAAAGCAACCTGATACAGCTGGATGTCGTTTCTCTGCCGGTTTTGGCCTAACCTCTGACCACTCTTATTTAGTGTTTGAGACAATGATAGACTAACAAGATAATTTTGTATGAAGTTGTTTAGTGTATTTTTGAACAGTATAATTTTTTTTTTTCCTATCCAAAGTTGTTTTAGTAGAAAAGTTCTTGTCTCACTAAAAAGATAGGATAAACTTGTCAAATTCTCTGTACAAGGGTTAATCTAGTTGATCTGAATCAATGTAAAGATAAAAATAATTATTATCATAATTCTAAAACCCGACTCGGGGTTTGGTTCAAGGTCAGACTCGAGTCACAAGTTGAGTTAACCATTGATCCATGTCAACGTAAGGATAAAAATAGTTATTATCATAGTTTTAAAATCTAATTTGGAGATCAGCCAGGAGCCAGGCCCAGGTCACGGGTCGGGCTGACCATTGACCAAGGTCAATATAATGATAAAAATAGTTATTATCATAATTTTAAAATTCAACCCAAGGATTGACTTGGTGCAATGCCTGGGTTACAAGTCAGGTTAACCATTGACTCAGATCAACGTAATGACAAAAATGATTATTATCAAAGTTTTAAAACTCAACTCGGGGATCAAACCAGGGCTAGACAATAATTGATTATTGTTAATAGTCAACTGACCTGTGACAGGAGCTGAATCTCAAGTCGAGTTTTAAAACTATAATAATAATAATTTTTTTCTTTACGTTGATCCAGATCAACTAGATCAACCATTGTGTAGAGAATTAAATAACCTTATCCTACCCCTTTAAGTGAGACAAAAAATTATCCACTAAAATAATCTTGGACATGATAAGAATTTATTTTTGTAGTGTCTAAAAGTGCACCAAACAACTCCACAAAAAAATTATCTTGTCTTGTCTATTATTATCCAGCATACCGAACACTATCTGATTATTGGAATTGGATTGTTATTGCCAACTATAAATTTGTCGACTGTGACTAATTCCAGCTGAGAATTTTCTATATATATATATATAAACCCAAATTCGACGAGTTCAAAAAACTCTTCAAAACCACATCCCTTGAGCTTAGTAAAGAGAAGGACCCAACTCTCTTGGATTCAGCCTAGGAGAAGAATCCAGTCCACGAGCACAATTACATTTTGAATCCCATTCTCCCAACATCTTTAAGTATATAAAAGTTATCTAAGAGCCCACTGTATTTACATCGATATTAATATTGTATAAGAGATAGTATGTAAAAGTCCTTTAAGGAATCATCATATTTTAATTTATATTAATGTTGTGTAAATGATGTATATAAAAGTCTTTTAAGAGCTCGTGTAAGGGATAATAAACCATTATATTTCTATCAATATTAATACATATATTAATAATGTTTCCGCTCATTAAAACTATCGGAAACTAGAATCTTACAAATAAAATGCTAATGATGGTTATCGGAAAAAGAAAAGAAATATATTCGATACATTAAAAATAAATACTATTTTTTTTGGAGAGCAAGATGTAGATTTTATAATGAACAAAATATTAGAACTAAAATCAAATATTTTTCAAAACTTGGGGGTTCCGTTGGCACTTTACAGTACTATAACATAGTTTCGACTCCTGTGAAGGATGATCCAAGAACATTACCAAACGAGAGTAGAAAATAAGTTATTCTCTAAAAAAACGAAAAAAAGAAGAAAAACAACACAGATAAAAAATCAAAATTAAGGAAATCAATCATAACTGTGCTAGAATGAGTGATCAATTGGGGCGTATAATGCGAAGACACAATGCACATAAAATACATGAAGGGAGGTTAGTTTAATGCAGGCTCAAAAAAAGCACGGCAAAAAACGTGGTTGCTTTCCAAACTAGCTGTAGCATTCCCATTTGAATCTGCAATTGCAGTCATCCACAATCCAGACAAGGTCTTTAACCTGCCCCCCTTTCATCCTGTCCTTTTTTTAATGAATTATAACTGTATGGCCCTCAGATTTTTCTTTTTTTAAAAAAGTGAATCTCTCGAGTCACGAAGATTGAAGAGAGGGTAGCCCAAAGGCCCCAAACACTTACAAGAAGCATGATCCACCTCTACCACTTTTCCACGACGAGAGCAGCCTCTTTCCGTGCCACCTTTATTTCTTCCGTGGTTGATACTGCATTGCGAGGTGATTTTAAAAAATTACTGTTATTTAAGAATATATTAAAATTATTTTTATTTTATATATATATATATATATATATATATATTATTTTTAACATTAACACATCAAAACTATAAAAAAACATTAAAAAAACTTCAACACAATATATTTTAAGTGAAATACATTAAAAAAACCAGAAATTATTGCAATCTCGAACACATCTAAAGGTGACAAACTTCACTGTTACACCTCGCAAGTTTCGCTGGGGCAACTTTTGAGTCTTGATCGTGGCTAATTCTGGTTAGGATCTCCAAGCAGAATATCCACTTAATTATATGTATAGAAAAGTTGAATTACTAGCTTGAGGATAGGTTTTCTTGAGTTTAAAGGGTGGTTTGGCTTGATTTCTACTTGACAAGTATGGTACTAATCTGGCCCTTAGTTGAGCTTGATTTGCTACTCCTGGAAGTAATTAGTTGACAAGTCATATCAGATTCATCAAGTTTACAAGAAAGTCTCGAAGAAACAAATACATTATTGTGACAGATGAGCACACGTACTGAAGATAGTTAAGAAATTTCTCTGTCGCACCGTACCAGATGCCCTCTCTCCCTCCAAATGCTGGGGTGACTTATAATTTATTGCATAATAACTCGGGAGGTTGCAAGAAGGGCAGTTGGGTATATGCAATTTAATCATGTTTTTTATTTTAAAAATATTTATTTATTTATTTATTTTAAATTAATATTTTTAAATATTTTTAAATTATTTTAATACGCTGATATCAAAAATAATTTTTAAAAAATAAAAACAAATATTATTTTGATGTATTTTCAAATAAAAAATAATTTGAAAAACAACCGCTGCTACATTTCTAAACATACTTTTAGTGATTTTTATTTGATCCTGCCACTGCTTTTTAGTTCGAATCTTTGGACAAATAATTAGATGAATTTATTTAAAATATATATTTAAGATCATCTAAAAAAAACCTAATTTTAATTAAT
>Ga0307518_10002587_pt1 | contig 13187 bp, 10 predicted proteins | sample 25_EM_MG_FD_203889 | JGI IMG/M metagenome (GOLD analysis project Ga0307518, IMG submission 203889) | Populus trichocarpa ectomycorrhiza microbial communities from riparian zone in the Pacific Northwest, United States - 25_EM | ecosystem: Host-associated > Plants > Roots > Unclassified | place...
AGCTAATTGTGAAGCCAACACAAAAACCTCAACAAATTTCTCTCTAAATCAAGCATACATCTAATCCTAAACTACCAGAACAATACTCTCCCAACAATCACCAGGCAACCAAATACATTATAGATTGGGCGTGCATTTAATGCCTAATCCTGCAACACTTAACAAATCAAAAATCTAAGAGGCAGCCATCTAGGTGGTAGCCTAGTGGTAAGAGCTTGGGACTAAGAGGTTTGCTCCCTCTGTGGTCTCAGGTTCGAGCCTTGTGGTTGCTCATATGATGACCACTGGAAACTTACATGGTCGTTAACTTCAAGGCCCGTGGGATTAGTCAAGGTGCGCGCAAGCTGGCTCGGACACCCACGTTAAACTAAAAAAGAAAATCTAAGAGGCTTACCAAGCATCCATTGACCAACCCAACAATCACCAAGCAACCAGGAGCATTAAAGGTAGGGTGCATTTAATGCCTAATCTTGTAACACTCAACAAATCAAAAATTTTAGAGGCTCACCAAGCATCCATTGACCAGCCACAAACCAACAACCTAAGCCAAGCCAAAACCAAACAAACTAACCAGCTCAACGAAACCAGACTGTGCTCTTTCTGGACAGAGCCACCAGCACACCAAGAAGAAAGCTCTAAGATGTTGACCATAATCGAGAAGTAACAGCCAAGAAACCCTCATTGCGGGCTAACAAAGGAACATGCAAGTAGATCTCCATAAAACCTCATATCGTGTGAGAAAACCAAAGAGAAATAAATTTCCAGTGCGAGAAATACTGCTCGAATCCATAATGTTCTAAGTTAGAGGCGACTTTAGTGAGACCTTTTAATTAAATTTTTTTTTTGTAATTTTCAATTCTTTCGTTACATCTTCCAAGGTATGTGGAGCTTAGATGCCATGAAGGATATTTCATTGCCCTCTCTCTCTCTCTCTCTCTCTCTTACTGATAAGCGTGGCCTGAGAGAGGCTAGAGACCTATAGGAATAAATTAAGGATAAGAATTTGTGCCGTTGACATTTAGAATGTCTCGGCTTTAGATTGAGGAGAGTTATGAGTTGTTTCCCAAACTTCTTGGATTTGGAGCATTTGAAAAGAGGAGTTTTTTTTTTTTTTTTTTTTGTCTATGAAGCTTGCAACTTGATTTTTTCTTGTAGCATATATCATGGTGCTGAATACTGTATTAATCCCTTCATGCATGATTACATATTCGATCAAGATCACGAGGATGTACGTAGACTTGAAAAGTCGGGGAAGAAAATTTTGAAGTCAGGCTTTTAGTTTGATGTTTAACGTACTGCTCTAGTCAACTTTCTATCATTCTCAGTCGGTGTTAATTATCTCCGACTCGATCCTAACAAATGCTCAAACTTCTCAACGTTTTCATTTTTTTTATTCCTCATCCAATTCAATTTGTATATTGCAAGGGATGATACTTTTGGAGTTTTTTTTAACTCTCTTTTTTTGTGAATTTTTATCTAGTCTTTCAGGTTTAATTCTCATTCGATGTTGTCATGTCAGTGGTAAGAAGGGTTTGGGACTTTACTAGCTTCGTCTGCGCGCCTCACCTGTGATATGCTGCCTCGCTCGATATTGAGGTCAAAGTTGTGGCAAAAAACAACTATAGGGTGGTAGGAAATAGTGGGTTTCACAGTTGCCCGTGGACCCTCGAAATCCAGTTTGATATGGAAGCACTGTATTATTTCGTATTTTCTTTCCTTGAGATCAAATTTGTGGGATATAATTAAGCAGCATGCCAGCATCATTTGGTGACACATCCATCACATTGGCTAATTGGAAAGCAACTGGAAATGGTTGAAAGGGACTACAACAATATGTCTGGTCATAAGAAGATTGATACAAAATGGTTTTAATCAATGTACCGCTGTAGTGCTTCGAAAAATGGAATAAGAATAATGGTGATGCATGCAAAGTGGCCTGCCCATCTCTTGTGGATTGAATTAGGTTTTGCGAAATTTGGCTCCACGTTGGTTTCTCTTGTGCCAAAAACTAAACTCGATCGGAGGTGGAAAAAGATGAGACACAAGAATCTCCGAAGTTAAAAGTTCTGCCCGGCTACTTTTGTGTGTCTCATCCGAAAAATTGTGATACAAGTTCTTTTCATTTCATGTACTGTCGGTGAAAAAAGACAGCACTTTTTTTATGTAATTGGGATAATGATAGGAGTCATCACTATACACGGGCCAGAAGAAAGGCTTCCACTTGTAACATAAAATGCCAAGCACTTGATGTTCATTTGTGACTTGCCTTTTCCTGGGATCAGTTCTCCACAAATAGTCATGCACAATATGGACTTTTAACAAGTTGCATGTGGCCCCGAATGCTTCCTTTTAACGAATATCGACTCAACTACTTTCATTTAGCCAATGGTCTGCTGCAGAATGGCGCAAGCTTCCTCTACAAAGAGACATGGAAAACGAAGTGGAGTTATTGAACTATTGAAGAACTTATTCAGTAGTTCCTTTGTTGCACAGGATGGATTCAGAGCTTCCTCGCTAACTTTCGGATTCGTCTAAACTTCTAGACTTCCCTCAGCGAGGCCATAGAATCGTATAAGTTGGGCTATTATGTTGCACCCCAACAATATATTTGATGAACAGAGGAGAGTGGACATGATAAGACTGCCTTGTGAGACCATATTCCATATGTGCACTATCCACCAAACACCATTACAAGTGAGTTGTGTTTTCCTATCCTATTCATTATATATCATGTATCAAAAGCTACCGATAGCTCACCGGAATTAAGTAATACCTGTAAGGAGCTGGCATGCATTTGAATTCAAGATAGTTCAGCATCCAGAACAACATTTTTCACAATAGACTTTAACTTTTGTTTGGAAGTGGCACCTTCTAAGATTCTCATTAATGACAATGACATTAAAGCCAAACTTGGGGTCTAGGTTTATTGGATGTACACTGTTGCACGGGTAACACCACCAATTACTCCAGGTTGGAATTTGATGCTCCATTAACGTCTATATGGAGTGGATCATGGTGCACAAGCTGAAGAACAGCCCCTCGTGCTGTTTCATATACCATAACTAGTATAAGACACTAGTCAGGTGTGGACATCCCATTTGCTCACGAGGAGTTCCTCCACAGAATGTCAAAAGTCAAACAGAAATCAGATGCAGCATCATTAAGTAATGCTACTTGACAGTATTTTGCTCGTCACAGTCAGTAACTTCTGGAAAATACACTCTTCTCCTTGAAGTACAATCCAATCCAGTCATTTCATGCAACAAAATCTATCCAATTACCCACTAATTACCTTTCAAGCTAAAAAAAACTGATGAAGTGTTAAAATTAGGAATATTTATATGATAAAGGGTTTTTAGTGGTTAAATCAAACATCAATTAAATGTCTTCGTAAATAATTTATTTCTCTAATGTCAAGGTAATTTTTTTTTTAAGGATGTTTGAGGACTTTATGATAATAAAATTAGTAATTTAGTAGAGGAAAAAAATAATAAATATATTAAATAGCTTTAAATTCTCAGATTTTGACCATTATAAATTTGGTGCCAAAAAGAGAAATTTTGATCCGTCAGAAACCATTGTAAAAGAACTAGCATCTAGTTTCAAGAAAACAAAAGTTGCAATGCCATTACATCCCCTACAGTAAAAGAATCGGATAAATACGAATTTGTTGCTTCAACTAAAAATCTCGTTAGCAATTTCACCCAAACCTCATAGATACTAGCCCGAATAGATAGAAAATTTTTAAACCTAATCAGGTTCAGGTAAAACTCAAAAGTTAAAATTTAAGTTTTTGGTTGGATATAGATACTAGTTTGCTTGACCCAAACCGGACCTAAAATAAATAAATCTCCTCAAAGTTTGAAAAAATTACATATAAAACAAGCTAATTATATATTAAAAAATTTTAAATTATATCATTCAGGTTTGAGTTTCGGATAGATGATAGAAACCCAAAACCCGATTGAATCAGGTATCAAGAATCCATGTACATTCTAGTTCAGGTCAGGTTTGGATAATTATTTTAGGTATGGAAGAATGCTTGGATCTGAGCATCATTCTCTCTAGCTGCAAGCACTTTGAAATGTCCTCGATGCTGCTCATTAGATGAAACACGGACATTGTCAATGAAAATAATGGCAAAGCGGTTCAAGCATTGTTTGGAAAACACGGTTCATTAAGAAAAACTGTTGAGGGGATTCATCAATTCTAATGGCAAAACTGTCCATTGAATGTGTCCAGGCCGAGTTTAAAAGATAGTGATTGTTCATTCCGAGCTCGAAAGGGCGTGATTGAAACATGTTTTTTCCTTATCCTCCATCATCAGTCCTACGGTAGCCTAACCTCGAGTCAATTTTTTTTATAAAAATACCTACAACCAGCAAAAGATAATGATTGACAGTACAAAATTCAATCTATGAATATCCTGATTAATTTAGGGTAAAACTCTAAGACAAAATGTCAAGTTTTGAATTGAGTAAGATACCGGTCTACTTGACTTGAACTTAAAATGAATAAATAACCTCAAAATGTACTAAATAATTCTAGATTATAACATTTAAATTTGGGATACTAAATGAGTACCAAAACCCAATCAGGTGAGGTGTCAAAAATCCATTGTTTTGGGTATCAATAGTCAAAACCCAATTCCCCCCCCCCCCCCCAAAAAAAAAAAAAAAAAAACCCCCACCACGCCAAGGCCAAGCATTCCCTGCGCAGTTGGCTACTCCATGAGCTCTTACAGTGGGGTGGGGGTAGTGATGGCCCATAAAAATTCTTTCATACAATGAACAAGAACATAAATTCCAAAAACTAAAAAAAGTTTGATAATCATGTATCAACAGCAGGACCTTCCAGAGACAAGGTACAAATCAAAGAAACAGAGCACACAAACCGACAAGTGAATACAGGTGCCTGCAAAACCATCTAATAGATTGTCCGAAGAGTATATAAAACCTAACATTGATCTCAGATGTAGCATAGAACATGACATCATTATTAATTATCCATGCCAAAACGACAAAATTCCTAGCATCCCACATAGTACTCCAGTCACTGACTTCCTTCAGATAACGTTGCATTTGGTAGTGCTAATCCAAAGGCTCTTCAAGTACCTGCAATAACAGGGTAATGGTTCAAAATCCATGCAAGAATTCTCCACTAGAAAAGCGTAGTTTCTTGGGGCGTAATTCCTTCAAGCAGTAGGAATCTTGGAGTTTAACCACAGAAAAGTATTGAATTCAAAGATTTCTAATTCCAGGTCTTATCAGAAATTAGGAATAATGTTCGTTGCTGGTAACAGCATAAAAACTGATTAATTGATTTAAAACTCAGCCTTTCCAGTACAGATTACAAAATCTTGTGGCTCCTTTTGTATACAGATATTTTTTATTGTGATGAAGCTGTCAAGTAATAAAAACAGAGCAGTAACACACCTTAGTTTTTACTTGTAATTTGCAGAAAACTATACACGATCAAAGAAAAAAATTGCAAGACAAAATCTAAAGCTGGCCTTTTATGTTGATGGAAAAGAATCCACTGAATTCTAATTTCCATATGCAGTACTTGAAACAAGTCTCCCATGGGGTCAAGTAATGACTCTTTTGATAAACTATACGGAGAAAATAACGCACCAAAAGGATTTCTCATCATATTTTTATCAGCAGCAAAGGAAAAGGGAATATGCCACAAGTGGGTTGCAAACAAACTTATTACGAGAATATTAAAAAAAACACAACAAAAACAATAAATGAAGAAAAATCCAACTAACTGCAATGTGTTTATCTCAGAAGCAAATGGAAAGAAGGTTTCTTCCCTTGTAATATTGATAGATTTATACGGAGAGCCTTTAATATAAACAACGAAATAATCAAGGAGAGATGGATCTCCCAGCACAAGAATCAAGGATCACAACAACCTTGCAAACAGTCAATTTGAAATGTATGATGCATTTGACTAAATGCCTCTATGTTTCTTAGTTTTGAAGGCTCTGGTTTATCTTTGGTCTCAATATTGATGCACTACATTTATGTTTTTTAAGAATAAGAAACATAAAAAAATAGAAACCTACTATTGTGGCATCAGTTCCGCGCCTTTAGCCGACTGTAAGTCCGCGTGCATCACCCATCTTTTCCATTCCTCCCTATCAATCCCAGTCCCAATTCCTCTCATTAACCAGGTTTCATAAAACCAACAAAAACCAAATCTACTTTATAGCTCACTTAGTGAATTGAACACATTTTTGACAAACTTATGGAAAGCAACCCAAAAGATTTCTCTTTCCAATAGAAGTTATGCCACAGCATTTCATGAATAACAACAATTCAAAAACATTCTGTTTTTGCTTTGTTTTGCGCCCTAGAAACAGTAAGACTCACAAAGAAACTATTAGCGATCTGGACAAGAACGACAGAAGGTACCATGAGACAGCTCACAAAAAGCCCGCAAATTAGCATTGAGACGCGATGTCAAGTTCCCCGCGGACACCAAAGGCAAGAACGACTGCATGCATCCCAGTTCTCCCAAGTTCCTACAAAAACACAACAACAAAGAGAAACATTAAACCATAATATAGAAGAAGAAGAAGAAGAAGCAGAAGCAGAAGCAGAAGCAGAATCAGAAGCAGAAGAAGAAATTCTCATCCCCAGATTGGCTTCGACAAACAATATGCAAAAATAGATTAAAAATGGATTTTCTTGATTTCTTACGAAATGTAGAATTACTAGCGTTGGTTATTTCATAAATTTAAGGATCCACAGGAATAAGCCCTCCATTTCAAACGAGCCCATCGATCCAAAATAAGTGAAATTTATTAACAAAATATGCACTAGCCTATCACGCAAAATAAGGTCAATTTTACAGCTTCATTATCCATAATAGAAAGAAATATAAATGAAACAAAAAATGAAAATTGGGAAACAATATTTCAGAAAAAGAAAATCATCAAGAAAAATTCAAGAGGGATGGCTACCTGGAAGGAGCAAAGGATAAGCGGCGAGATTGTAAACGGGGTGCGGAGGAAGACGGGGGACGGAGGCGGGGGAGAGGTGCAGAAGAGCGAGGAAGCGGCGCCCTGGCGGCGGACATGAGCGAACGCGAGAGTGATCCTCCACTGCGCCAAGCCATTTCAGCGTGTGAAGGAGAATGGGGTGAAATGAGGGGGTTTTGGTTAGGGTTTTAGACTTTTTGTTTTAGAGGAGAGGATGTTTGGATTTGTCGATTACACGGCGTCGTAGAGGAGTATCTATTGGCCCAGGCCTAATCGATTCAAAGCCTGCAATTGAGCTATACTATATTGTTTGAAGATTGGGCTGTGGGCCAACAATGCCTATAAACGAAATATGGTTTCCATTTTCCCTTTTTATTTTCAAATTTTTTAAAACATAAATAATTTTTTTTTGTTTGCCTTGATTTTTTTTTCATTTTTTTAAATGAAAATAATTTTATTTGTTTTCTAAATTTCTACATCATATTATTTTTTTTTTCACTTTTTTTTTAAAAAAACTAGTTTTTGGTTTTTGTCAAAAAGAAAAGAAACATAAAATAAAATACAATGCCGCCCGTAGCTTCTAAACAAAAACACTTTGGCTTTGGCTATTCACATACAAAGGAAGCTGAGTTCCTTGCCAGATTTTTTTGCACGCATCGTTCTCATGGAATTTTATTCAGTATTGACATTGAACAAAGTTGAAAGAGAACCCTATCTCTTATCATGAGAGGGAGAGAGTCTTTACACACTCTAACTGTGTATTGAATGTGTAAATCTTTCTACATGATAAGTTTACTGTGACTGTAGTTCCTCCATAATGTATTCTTTGGAGGGAGGAGCTTCCATCCTTCAGCCAAACACCAACTTCATGAAGATCTCCTTCTTTCCAGCATATGCTGACTGTCAACCCCCCGCGTGCCTTTAATCCTTTAACACATCCATTTGCCCATTTATCTCGAGGGAGAGCAGGGAGCAAGTACAGATCTTTTATGCTACTCTGGACAAGCATTTCTGAAACCCCCGCTGTGAATCTGAAACCAAAAGTTGCAGAAATCACATCTCTATCAAATCATTGATATAATGCATGCACAGATGTTTGTGGTATTTGAAGATGGTATCCGTCTGTTTAAAACTACAAACCTGATTATATGTTTCGACACACGTTGAGAGAAACTAAGTTGGATAGTTTACTACATTGTCATCGATAACATAGACAAGGCTGCTTACCCAAAATTGGCATCAATTTGAAAAGGAGGATGTGCTGCAAACAAATTACTGTACAGTCCACCTTCAAACGCTACCTCGTGATCTGGATCCACCAACTTAATTAATTGCTTAACCATCCTATAAGAATGCTCACTGTTGTGCAGATGTGCCCATAGAGCAATTTTCCATGTGGTCGACCATCCTGGCCCATCCTCTCCTGTTTCCATTGACAAATACAATGTAACACAATACCAGACTATAACCCCAAAGCAATGCCGTCCCAGCTGAAGTTACAAATACAATCATGAAGGAATATAAGATGAACTTTTGAACAGTATAGCATTTCAGGAAAGATAAAGTAATCCTTTAAGCGTAGACAATCCTCATCTGTGGACAATGCATACAAGTTTCAATGGAATTCTCTGGCTGCGTAAGTTCTCTAATCCAATGAAAGTAACTCAACATACTTTTGCATGCATAGTGATATTTTGTTAAACCTCAATAGGCCTTGTTGTATATTTTGCACTTGCATCAAGAACTTTAGTGTTCAAAGCATGACATTTTTTCACTTCAATCAAGAAATTCAATATAATTTACTGCTGCATAATTTCTCCAATTTAATGAAAAGTAACTTAAAATAATTTAGCATGCCTAGTGATATTCCATGACACCACGAGAGGCCTTCTTATATCATTCTGCTCTTGCAACGAGAGCTATTCTGTTCAAAGCATAACATTTTTTTGATGCTTGAAACTTGCTCTTATGCATTCATTTTACATTTTTATGCAAGAAATCAGTCTCAAATATAATCTTTCAGAACCAGAAAAGAACAGGTAAAGGTGAGAGAAAGTGATACAGCTGGATGGAACCATTTGGCCTCAATCCCCCTAAACTAGTTGTATATTTAAGCTAACCTCGTTTGTAGAGAGAATTTTCTGCTGCTTCACAAAGCTCTGGATTTTTGTCGATGGTTATTGAGTGTCCTGGAAACAGGCCAAACAGATGTGAAAGGTGTCGATGATGCACATCAGGGTCCTTAAAGTCTTGTGCCTGCACTACCACAGAGAGGATTACATTTGTCAAAATCTAGCAGTCAAAATACAGGAAAGGACTACATTACGTGGACAACAATACAAAATATATACGCCACTTGCACACCCATTCCATAATAGAGCCTTCTTCATCAATTTTTGTTGGATAAAGCCTTGGTTGAGCCTTGTGCACTTTCTGAACAAAAGCATCCTCATTTCTGCCCAAAACCTGTTTTTCACAAGTTTTTTACAATTTTAAGTTAAAAATTAGAAAATTTAGCAAATACCAAAACTGTAATTATTACAGACATTGAGAATAAGAGTTTCACCTCAGAAGCAGAAATAATAGCAGAAAATACTTCTTTGATGAGTGCCATATCCATAGTTGATGAATAGCTCACAGAAGCAGACTTACCATCTGGGGCAATAAACATATGTTCAGGAGAAGTGGACGGGTTGGTTTCTAGATATCCTCCATGCCCTTCAATCAACCAGTCCAACAAAAATGATGCACATCCTTCCAACAGAGGGTATGCCTTATTTCTAAGAAAATCCTAATCATTTAGAAAATATCAGCATAACAGAGGGGAAGAAAATAACATGATGTAAATTATGCCATTAAAAAAAATTATAATTTTCTTCTGAGAAAGAAAGAGGAAAAGAGACTCTCTAAAGTTTCATAAGATAATCAAAGATCTGTTGATGACAGTGCCCAGTAACAACAGAGGGGGAGAAAATAACATGATGTAAGGTCCAGTAGCCACTTAATAACATAAAAACCATCCAATCTTAGAAAGAGTCGAAATTAGTAGAACAGACTATTATGGAATTTAAGGGCAAGAGACCTTCCCCTCAGTCATCAGATCTTATGCTTTCTATAAAATTTGCATGTACCGTAACTTAGTCCTAAAAACAATTCATCACAGTAGGTGTTAAGGAAAGTTACAACCACTTTGGTCATAAAGTCAAACGAGAAAGCCAATTATCAAGGACAGCAAGGTAATGGGCAATTTAAGGAAAAATCAATAGCGTACTTCATCCATTGTATAACTGTAGTGCTCCCATAAATGAGTGCAAAGCCATGCCCCGCCCATAGGCCATATTGCCCACACAACCTCTCCCTTATCTGCTGATGGTTTCGCCCATATGTCAGACTTATGATGCACCACCCAACCACTTGTTTTGTAGTTTACCTGGAAACATTCTGAGACTCAGATAAGAAATATTTGAGAAGTACAATGAAGATCACAAAACACTACAAGGGACTCAGGGTTTGGTTGAGGATCTTTCTGGTTAAGGTCTTGGGATGCTACATTGACTAGAGAATATATATTGCCCCCATCCTAGTTGAATGATGGCAAGGGTAAATGGTATGGGACTGCTTTGAGGATAAGACTCTCTGGTAACCAAGCTATTTTGACATGGAAACCTCATAAGCAAAGATGAACATATCTTAGTCTACAAGCTTACAGTGCTGATTGCAACAACTGAATTTCTTAATTATTGGCTAGAGTTTGAGGAGAAACTCCGCCATTGAAATCTAACCAAACAGTCCAGTGAGTGAAATAAATTATAAATAAAAGGTTAAATAAATTACAAAATGTTTTTTTTAATTATGAGATAGAAATGGAAAGAGCTCTTACTTGTGCAGTTTTACATCCATTGATTGATAGAGATTTGATAAATTCAAACAAGGGCTCCTGGCACTCACTAAGGTTGCAAGGCAGGGAAGGCCAATAGTTCATTTCAAGATTGATGTTTAAGTGAGGAGCAGAACTGAAGAAAGAGATAAAGGAGTCAGTAGCGGTCTATATGAAATCCTGATGCAGAAAGAAGTGGAAGACAGCATAACTTCAATCTCCTACATGTCCCCCTCAACTCCCTAACTTCTAACACATATATAGATTGAGAAAAGAAGGAAGTGGAAAATGAAGAAGATCAGAGAGTGTAACGTACTCCCATTTTGGCTCAAGATCCTTGTTCCATATCCCCTGAAGATTAGCCACCTGAGTTCCAGGGCGGGAACTAGAAATAAGCAAATATCGACCAAACTGGAATAGAAGTTCCACCAACGAAGGATCTTCATCAGATTGAAAAGATCTTATCCTGTCTACTGTTGGAACTACATCTTTGTTTCCTTCAACACATCTTTTTCCAGAAGGCATAAGATTCTTGATCTCCAAAGATCTATCTCCTATATTTCTATCAGAGCCCTTGCATAGCTGCAACGAAACACGGTGAAAAAGGTTCTGATAGTCATCTAAATGACGTGAATAAAGCTCAGAATATGACTGGTTTTTTATTGATTTCAATGCACTGAGAGACACAGAAGCAGGATCTTTCTCTGATTCTGAGGGCTTTGTGAATGGCCCTTCAAACGAAGATGAAGCCACCATATGCAACACAACCCAATTTGCACCTTCAACCTTCAACCTCCCATCATCCAAAACACTCATCAGACCTGCACCGTCACTAATCTGTAAACCAAGAACAGCAGCAAACAGAATTCCTTTTGGATCATCATTAGCCTTTACTTTTGGCGGGATCCTTTTTCCAGGGCATCTTCCTTCCATTACAATTTGGCTTTCGTCTGTTATGTAACAATGATGATCCAACTTGCTGTCTAAAGATACAGTAAAGGATACAGACCCTTCTTTGCTTCCAGCAATCTTTGTCACAATCACTTGATCTGGATAAGATGCAAAGTGCTCCCTCGTGAATTCTACATCACCCACAGAATACTTCACTCTTGCTGTTGCAGTATCTAAGTCTAGCTCTCTATAATATGTTTCTTCAGCACACATAAGGTAACCATCGAATTCTAGCTTGATATCACCAAGTAGTTGGTAAACCTTAATCATCAAATGCAAATCATTAGGATGTGAATGCCAAAACTTTTCAAAGCCTCTTCCATAGACTTAATCGATCAACATTATAATTCAAGTCCCTGAAGTTTAAATAGGTCCAGGAAACTAGAAATAATATACCAATAAAATGCAAGGGGTAGTTACAAGCAATAATGAGATGGAAGTGCAAGCAACACACAAGTAGAAAGCCTACAAAATCATGTTATAGAACTACATAGTTTGAGTTCAGTTTCTTCTATTTGTTAGCCCCTAAAAAGGTAACAATGCCAGCAGCTTTAGTTCAGTTTCGGTTTAGTTTTCATCAAATAAAACACATAAATTCCGAATGTGGGGCCCCAGAAACCAATTGATCCTAATCGTCTATTAACATCTAACCATAGAGAAAATAGAAGGAGTTTAATTGCTAGAGCAAGGAAACATCAATAATGATTGTTTAACATACATTGGCATTAGTTCCAGACAACTTGGCTGCTGCATCACTAGCTTCTGCAAATTCACCACTGTCCACAAGATTTCTAACCTCAGCTAATGCCTCTGGTGCATCAGGGTTAGTATAATCAATCGGAGTCCCTGTCCAAAGTGTGTCCTCTGCAAAAGGAAAAGGAAGTATCTAGATTTTCAACAAAAGATAACTAACATAAAATAATGGAAAAGCAAGCTTTTCTTTTTTATTTTACATACCGTTAAGCTGGATAAGTTCTGATGAGACGCCACCCCACACCATGGCACCGAGACGGCCATTACCGATCGGAATTGCATCCGTCCAGTACTTGGCGGGCCCAGTAGAAGTGATCTTTAAGGGTTTGGAGTCCTCCAAGTAAGTTGAGGTTGGATTCCACATGTCTCTATCAGTGGGTCGTGTAACTAAAACCCAGCTTCCATCTTCCATTTTCCATCAGGATCAGTGTTGTTGTTGTTGTTGATTTATTTTAATTCCAACGCGTGGGTGGGTAATGTGTTAGTTGTTATTTTTTGTAACGTCTGAATTATGGTAGCATGGGGGTTAAAGTATTTTTTATTTAAAAATATATTAAAATAAATTTATTTTAGTTTTTAAAAATTATTTTTATATTACTATACCAAAATAATTTAAAA
>Ga0307518_10002588_pt1 | contig 13185 bp, 7 predicted proteins | sample 25_EM_MG_FD_203889 | JGI IMG/M metagenome (GOLD analysis project Ga0307518, IMG submission 203889) | Populus trichocarpa ectomycorrhiza microbial communities from riparian zone in the Pacific Northwest, United States - 25_EM | ecosystem: Host-associated > Plants > Roots > Unclassified | place...
GTGTTTTATTTAATATAATGAATTCATGGAAGATCGGAAAGGCCACGTAGTAGTAATTCGCTTGCCTGGCGCCCTCGGTCAAGGAGGAATACTTTTATCGTCGTCGTGGGAGATTCACCGGTGGTGTTAAGGTCAAACCATGAATTTATTTTGTCTGCTGTAAATCGTACATCACAGTACTGCATGCCGTAGGGTTTCCAAAAATAGTTTAATTTACGAAAGGAAAACAATACCTTAGTTTATTTTTGCAGTGTTTTCAAGAATTAAAATTTATATTCTAAATCTTGCTAAACGGGTAATAATTTATATTACATACCTTTATATAATTTAATCTATTTTACATTTATAAATTCTAATTCTTTATAACACGAAGGATAAGTGTAAAAACAACTAAATTAAATTATAAAACGAGCGAAGTAATTTTTACTTTATAAAAATATATTTTTAAATTAAATCAATTTGAATAAAACACAAGTTACATACAACTTTCTAATCACTCCAATCTTATTTGTCTAGACTATAAGATTTTTATAATTCTTTTATCGTAGGTTTTAAACTACAATTTCTTAATTTAAAGATTATTTTTTCATGAATGATTTATGGTAAGAATAAGTCAAGAACAAATGCATGTAGTATACACTAAGTAATAATATAATTAAATAAAAAAATTGACTCAATTTTATAACAATTTTTTAATTTAAATTATAAGTTATTTATAATCAAACATGCTGATGACCTTATTTAATTAAAAGTTTTAAAAAATAGCTTAAATCAATCTGCAAAAATCATGTTTAATATAACCACAACTTATAACTATAAGGGATTTAACTTAGTGTATGTCGCTTATAGGTGTGGTGGTTTTTTTCAGAGGTACAAATATAATCCTCTTAAAACACAAACTACACCTCACAAAAATAAAAAAAAAATATATTTTTTATATGAATACCGTAAAAAAAATCAACCATACCTTCAAACCAAATATCCCCTTGATAATCAGCGACAATTGCTATTTTTTAAAAAAACAATTAAATCTTGAACCTAATATCTAGAATAATTTATTAAGCCTTTCTAAATATACAAGAAATTAATATAGAAAGCATGTTTTTAAAAGGTACTAAAAAAAACCTTAATTTCGATTGCCATACAATCTGCCCCAATATATCTTTATTCAGCAAAAATAAAAAATAAAAAAAAATCACATATTGCTTAGTTACTGGACAGACAGATTTTTTTGCACTCATGGAAAAAGTAAAAAGGATAGCAACAAAGTGGTAAGAAGTGAAAATGGCAGATGTCAATGGGAAGTAGACGAGGATGAGATAGGTGAGTCCAACAAAGGGGGAAGCAGTAAAAGATAGAGCGACACACGAAGTACAAAACACAACAACACAGTGAAATCAAGAGGATGGTGATGAGCTCAGCTAAGCCTCACAAAAAGTTTCTAATTTTAGATGATGGAATAAAGATCCCACAGGCACAAGTAAACCCCACTTCAGAAAAGACAGACCACCAGGATTCACCTGCCATTGGTGCGTGTATCTCACTCACTCCCACGGCCTGTGAACCTCTGTAATCTCCACAAGGCAATCAATCATCATCTCAACTTGTTGTTTCTTTCTCCACTTAAAAACTGATTCCCCGCAGCCAAATCTCTCTCAAATACTTCACCCCTGCCTCCAGTTTCTTTAGGATTCTAGTTTAGCCTGTGTTTTGTATCCTTTTTTTCTCTCCCTAGGACAGAATACAACGTTAGATTCAAAGCGCCTTGACATTGTTGTTTGTATATCTGTCTGTCCGTCTTAATTTCTTCCTTCAGCAAGCATAACGAAAACAGGAGAGAAAAAAAGATCCCATAATCTCAGGTGATTTTTTGATGAACGTTTCTTTTTCTTGCTTGTGACATAGATGGATGCATGGAATCTTACCACCTGCTTTTGAGGATTCTTTGTCTGATTTCTTCTACGTGTATGACTCACTATCATGACATTTTGTCTTTCAACTCTGTCTTTGTGAGTTTTTTTCTTGCTTATTAATTGGTGCCCTTTTGAATTCCTTTTCTGTTATATGAGTTTAATTCTATTTGGGTTTCTCTCATTTTGAGTGTTTATGCTTTTTTTATTTTGGTTTTTGAGTTATTGTTTTAGAAGAAGAAATCTTTTCTTTATCTTTAGTGGTGTGAGAAAGTTGGGGGTCTGTTTTATTGATACGTGTCTATCAGGTTAATATTTAGGTCTGTCCTTTTATCTTAACTAAATAAGAAATATAAAATAATTTTAAAGCTTTTGGTATATGCTGACATGGTGGAGAAGAAGGTGGCGGTTTTGCTCAGAGTCGCAGTTAAAAACTGTGTTGGAGCTTGGTGAGTTGGTTCCTGCGTGCTTGTTTAGTGGCAGTTGTCATGGGATTTAAGCTTTAACAGATACCGATAACGATACAGGTTGTCGTTGCTGTGTTTGCTACAATCTGAAATGAAATTTAACAAAAAAAAGTGTTTTATGCTGGTGAAGAGGCAAAGTAAAACTAGCGACTGTCTTTGAGCTGGGAAGTCTGCTGGTGGTGGCTGAGTTGGTTGGGGGTGGGGCTAATGCTCTTCACTTTATAGGCTGGCAGTGGTAGTAGCCGAGGCGCCTTGATTATGCTGGTGGCAGGGGCCAAGCAACACCGGTCACTGTAGCCAATGCTACAGTGACCGGTGTCTGTTTTATTCATCTGTCAGTCGTGTGCTGTTACAAATGTCCAGGTAACAGGCTCGTGTTTGTCAAAGTGAGGAATCATTAACATCTCCAATTTTCAAGCAAATTAAAGCAAGGACTTGGAGTATGTTGTCCTTAACTATTATCACAAATTGGTTTTAATAGAGACATTCTCAAAGGATTTGGAATGTGTCCATACAAAATCCTTTGGAGAACCCTTTCTAGTTTTTTTCTGCAACCAGTTTATGGACCGTGCTGGTGCTGGAGATGCTTACATTAGTGTGACAAGAATCCTTATGGAGGGAGGATGTCTGAAAAGGACATGATACTTGAGATACCTTAGTTGTGGATGTGTAATCATAGAACTCAGGACAGCAGAAAAGCCGAGATTGCTCTGCTGCTTAGTTTTTTTCTTCCTATTCAGTCTTAATTCCTTGTCTAATGTAGTACCAATATACTTGGTTGTTTTAGTTTAGGGTTCTGGTAGGAGTTCACAATGACAAATAATTTCCGATGCTTAGAAGTCTTATGGTGGGCTCCTATAATGAGTCTGTTGTTGGTCTTTGATGTACAGGTGATTCTAGATATTATTTCGTGATGGAACTGTACTATGCCCTGTAACTTGGAGGCAGCTTGGGCATGCTGTACTTGCTAATTACTGATGTGGCTATTTTGTCCGTGTTTAAATTACTGTTCTATAACTATGCTATATAATCGATTGCCCATCAAATAACAATTCAGAACTCTATAAATGTCTCTGCTAAGCTAGGAAAAATGGATTCTCATGGGTTTTTAACAGTCTAGTGGCTGCATTGTTTTATAACTTGTATACAGTTTTTTTGTTCTAGTGTTGATCGATGCACTGCTTGTCTGGTTTGCAGGTTTCTCAGCAGAAAATTGTTTGCTATTGATTTAGCTAGAGACTTCATGGAGATGCATCCACTTCAAGATCTGTGTGGATCATGTGGCTTAACTGCCTGTAAAATTTAGCAGATAACTGATTGGCAGATCTTGTTACTGGAATGAGCTTACAATCATAAACATACGATTTCTGAAGCTAATTTTTGTTACAGAAATGTAACACCCCAGTGCTGATCGAAGAGAGAAAAGTGTTCCGGACATAAACATTACTAAAATTCCAACCCTGCATCTCTAGTTCTATCGTTTCCATCCGTAAAGCTTTTCTCCCGGATTGTGGGGTATGGTATATGATTGTTTGAAAGGTAGATGAAGTTTGGGCTATCATCATGAATCAGCATGCTGTCGTATCGGTAACAAAAAGTGAGACAAGTAAAGGAGTCACACAGCCATTTTGCACAACCTTATTTCCAATCCAGAATTCTTCTAGCAGCAAATCAGATTGTCAAACTTCATTGACAGGTGAATCTTCTTCTCCACGCCCATCCCCGTTGATACGGACAGAATCTCTCGGTTCTCCAAGTAAAATGCAACTTTCTACAGCCCAACATCAAATGTGTTGTCTGAAATTTGGACCAGACAGCCCTCTTTCCCCTACTTCCCATGTCCAAAGTTCTAAGAGCACATTTCAACGCTCTTCTGTCTTCTGTACAAGTTTATACCTGTCATCTTCATCGATCTCTGAAACTAATCGACAGCTTGGAAATTTGCCGTTTCTCCCACATCCTCCAACATACAGCCACTCCGTTTCTGCCACTGATTCAACAAAATCTCCTCTGCTTTTCAGTGAGGATTTAAGCAATCAGTGCGACGAGGAGCATTCAGATGCTTTTATGAAAGACTTTCTTAATTTGTCTGGAAATGCTTCTGAGGGTAGTTTTCATGGTATGAACTATACAGGTGGCAATTTAGAACTAACAGAGCAATTGGAGCTGCAATTTTTGTCTGACGAACTTGAAATAGCTATCACAGACCATGGAGAAAACCCCGGGCTTGATGTAAGTGGATTATAGCAATCATCAATCAGATTCTGGTTATGTTGAATGCACTGAAAGTACTTTTATTGTACTGTAATTGTATCGTCAACCAGAGGAATCATCTATATTTTAAGGGTCTATTTTCTTTCCAAACTTCACACACCTTAAAGTTGATAAGATAGGACCAAAAAAGAAATTCTCGAGGTGTTTGTACTCATTATAGTTAGAATTGAATAGATTGAGTATTCCCCCTATCAATATCTTAAATCAATATTGGGTTCTGTTGGTTGACTACATGCTTTTCTGCTAATTAAAGAAAAATGGATGACTTGAGATGAGATTTTCTGCAGTTTTAAAAAATAAATAAATAGATTTTCTCTTTTTTATGCAAGTTCTCCGAATTGAATGCAGCAAACAGGGTCCTTTTTTACTTTTTTTACATTTAGACACGCCTATGATGGACTGCTGCATCATCTTCTACTAACTTATGCCTCTCTTTGGATCTGTTTTCTAGGAAATATATGGAACTCATGAAACTTCATCAAAACCAGCCACAGGATTCGCATGCAACCAGGATTCTCCTTCCGTTGACGCACTTTCAAGCCACCCTTCCCCTGGTTCATCCACTGCACACAAGCCAAGGATGAGATGGACGCCTGAGCTTCACGAACGCTTTGTAGAGGCTGTCAATAAGCTTGATGGGGCTGAAAGTGAGTAACCTGTGTTGCCTATTCTACCAAAAGATTTAGGCTTTGTTCTTTTCATTCAAAGGTCTCTATTGTGATAGGAGGCTTGAACCACTGAATTATTTGAACCATGACAACACCTCAACGGGCTCTTTGGATTTATTTTTATATATAAGGTTTCATTGTTGCTTTAAAATGTAGAGGCTACTCCAAAGGGTGTGTTAAAGCTTATGAACGTTAAAGGTTTGACCATCTATCATGTGAAAAGCCACTTACAGGTATTCAATCTATGTTATATTTAGACTTGTCCATCCAATCTGAATTAGTCATTGTGAACTTAGTTGCGCATGCTTTAATTGTAAAGTTTTTTACCTTCCCTTGTTGTTTTTTGTTTTTCAGAAATACCGACTTGCCAAGTATTTGCCGGAAAAGAAGGAAGGTGATGAATCCATAATCTTACAGAAGTCATGCTTATCATTGCCATCATCATCATTACCAAAATCCTCTTAAGGAATAACTCAATATGTGCATGATTCTGTGCCATTGTTGATTATGTGCTATAGTTAAATGGCAATTTTTGTGGGTTCTTTGTTCTGTTTTTGCTTTTATATATGCATGCAAGGATAATTATTTTTTTTTTCCAATTTTCTTTCTGAATTGTTGAGATTTCCCCCCTTTCTGTACAGAGAAGAAAGCTTCTTGCTCTGAAGAAAAGAAAGTGGCTTCAATCAACATTGACGGTGATGTGAAGAAAAAAGGGTTAGTACTAGTCTATTTTGCCTTATCAATTTCACGTGGACATCTTGGCATTTTGTTCTGTCAAACAATGTGTAGAAATTTTACCCTCTTTTCATGTCTAGGACAATTCAAATCACTGAAGCTCTTCGCATGCAAATGGAAGTCCAGAAGCAGCTACATGAACAACTTGAGGTATGTTATGCACCTCACTTGTGACTACCGTTTGGTTTCTATCTTCTTTCTCTCTTAGGTGATCCCATAAATATACTTTATTCTCTGTGGTCCTGGGACTATCCATTCTTCTTTCCTCGTTGTCAGGACAACACTGAAATAATCGCTTGATTACTTTTGGGGAAAGCTTTGGGTTGAGGCCATTACCTCATTGTAGTTGTTCATCCTTCCCTTCCCGAACCTCTTCCTTGTTTGCTTTTGTCCTCCCTTCCCTCATACGAGCAGATCAATATTCCCTGTTGTAAACTAATTCTTGTAGTGTCATGTCTGAGTTTTCATTGTAAACTTACTTTGATGGCGAAAATAACTTATTTGTTTTGTTTTAATGAAGAATCGGATCTCAAACTAGAATATACAGGACAATATAAATGCAGCTTTAAGGCAATTTCTCGAACAAGATTTTGACCTGGGCTGGGGATAAGTTTGCTTTTACCTTTATTCATACAAGCAGATCAGTCCTCTTTGTGGTGTATGGATTTGTTCTCATAATTTCCATAGACATGCATTGAATGCAGATCTTTGATCTTCCCCTTTGGGATAACTTGTTCTTTGTTCCTATATTCTTTACGCAGGTACAGAGAACTCTGCAGTTACGGATAGAGGAACATGCTAGGTATTTGCAAAAGATAATAGAGCAGCAGAATGCTGGCAGTGCCTTACTTTCTCCCAAAAGCTTGTCAGCATCAACCAATCCACCTAAAGATTCTGAGCTGCCACCTCCTTCCCCGTCAGCTGTTGCTGAGTCTAAAACTGACTTGTCATCACCCCTGCCTTCATCAAAGCATAAAGCAGCTGACAGTGATAATTTTGAAAAACAAACATCCGAGAAAAGGATCCGTCTTGAAGAAAAGTCAGAATCAGCATCAGAAGATGCCGTGGTTGAAGATCCTCCTGTATAACAACATTGGCCTTGCTGCGGCTACCAGTACTTGGTGGTCTCTATTGTTCGGAAGTTTCCAAGATAATACAAGTCTTGTAGGCCTTCAATCCCTTGTAAAATAGTATAATTGAATTGAGAGTTGCTTGATTTGTATCTCTTGACATTTTAGCTGTTTGAATCAAACGAAAAACTAGCATTTCGAATTGCTGGAGCCTGTTAGATATCCCTGGTTGCTGCCATGGTAACTTTGAGCGCTAACTATTATGGGTTGTAATATGTTTCTTGCATAAACGCAATCTGTTGCTTTTTTTTTTTTTTTTCCTATTTTGAACATGGTTTTTTTAGTTGATTATAGATAATTTTATATTTTAATAAATATAAAATATAATTTTAAAATTAAAAGTAGCTATCGTATGCAACATATACATCAACATGTGAGATACACTCATATTTTTCGGGCGGCACATGAGAGGTTGCACCTGGCTCTAGGGATAAGTAAAAAAACCGAAAAACTGATTAAACTGAGAAAAATAGAAAAAAAATAATTGAAAAAACCGAATCGAAAAAAAAAACTGATTAAAATTTTGAAAAAACCGGCCGGTTCGGTTTGGTTTCGGTTTTATAAGCAGAAAACCGAAAAAACCGAAACCGGAAAAAAAACCCAAGCCAAACCGAAAAAATCGAGCCAAAACCGAAAAAACCGAGCAAAACCGGTTTTTGCCCTAAAAACCGAACCGAACCGAAACCGATCGGTTTGACCCGGTTTCAGTTTTTTTTTTTAAAAAAATTCAGTTTGGTTGTTTTTTTTGATAAAAACCAAACCGAACCGAAAATAATCACCCCTACCTAGATCTTTCAAATAGTGGAGTGTGTTTTGATAGAAGATAGAAAGTGTGGCTCAAGCTCTTTTCTTCTCCTTTTTTTTTTTTATTATTATTGTTTCAAGTTTTGTATTTGCCCTTCTAAAAACTAAATGTATCTTTTTAGTTTGTATTTATATCAATTTTAATTTTCATCATTTTGATTGCTATTTATTTTGCTTATAATGTTTTTAAAAGTTGATTTTATTTTTCATTTCTCAACATTTGAATTCATTTAATTTTTGTATTCAATTTGATAATCATTCTTTTGATTACTATTATTTTATTTTATTTTATTTTATCTTTTTCTTGATTTATTTTAGTTTTTCAATTCCATCCCTCATTGTTTTATTTCATTTATTTTTTATATTATATTTGGTTCTAGTTTTTTTTATTGCTATTTATTTTGTTTTTTTAATCATTTTCAAGATTGATTTTTTTTTTCAATTTCATCACTCGATACTTGGATGATTGAGAATTTTGATTTTTTTTTTCAATTTCATCACTCGATACTTTGATGATTGAGAATTTTGCTTCATGATTTTTTTATGTTTGCTTTATATGGAATAATCTCAGTCTTATTACCTACGTCACGAGTTTCAAAGATTAACTTGATTTGACTTCGGTTTTTTTTAGCTTTTTTTTTTAAATTATTTTTTTTTCAATTTTATCTATCGACATTAGGTTATTGGACCTTGAGTTTAGTGATTTTTTTTACTTTCCTTTCAATTTTATCCCGATCTCATATCTCGGGTCATGGGTTAATCAAGTTAACCCGGATCAATTCGAGTTTTTTTGACATTTTTTAATTGATTTTTTACCAGTTTCTCCTTTATTTAGTTTACTTGAAAGCTGACCTCTATTGTTTTATTCAATTTCTTTCATATATGATTATTTTAGTTTCATGACGAGGTTACGAATTTAGCATGCCGACTCCAATCGATTTATTTTATTCCTTTTTAAAATTTATTTTCTGATTGGTCTGTTCTTCAGTGCTTAATTTGCTCGCAATTGAGCTTTAATCTATTTTTTTTTTAAGATTATTTTGTTCTTATTTAATTTTTATTTTATTATCAAATAAAATATTGATATATTTTAATAATATTTAGATGATATTTTTCAAAAAAATCTAATCTAGCTTGTGGTGTCATGCGGGCAACGCCTCGGGCCACCTATTTATGTACGATATGGGCTTGATGCTGCTGGAGGCTTGATGTGTCTATTATCATTGCAGGCTTTCTCACAGGCACTACTTTCTGGTAAGTTTCCCACCATTTTGAAGTGAACTAGTTCCTTCCATACCGAGCTTCATACAAGTCATTCGGACCTAACTTTTTAGTTCGGTGCTAATCCCATGCAACTGAAAAGAAAAAAAAGAGAAAGCAATCGAACCATTGCATCTAATTTTGTTAGCTGTGGCTGATCCTTGTCAATCCTGCACCTATATAATGCTAGTGCCATCTCGGAAACAGGGACTGCTAGGGGATGCGGGTGGCAATATCGTATCAAAAGGGAATCAAATGAAGATCTCTCAACATCATCACTAATTTTTAATTCTCCTTGGACATAAATAATGCAGGCAGGCAACCAAGGGAAGGGATGGGATCCTTGAGGGGTCATTTCTCAATGGATGTTAGTATTGCTTTAGTTATTTAATTACTCTTGTGAAACTACTGGTTCCAATTAGTACGTTGCCTGCAGAAACGTTATCTTTTGGGTTTAACTATCTTGAGTTCCTCCTAGCAGTTTTGTTCCTTCTCATGATTCAGTTTCATTGTCTAAGAATATCGTTTCTGATTTCTGAGGCCATTGGGATACAAAGCCAGCCTCACCAACAAGGTAGGAAGGGAGAACTAGCTTATAATGAGATGAACTGGTAAGAAAAAATATGTACCAAAACAAAAGATATATCAGGTCTGTAACTGTATAAACATGATTATTCAACCACCCTGTTAATTCTAGCTATGTTTTATTTATGTATATTGCATAGTAAAGGGCCTTATTTTAGCATTTCTTTCAAAAAGTAGTGTCGCTTGTGCTGTTTGTTACACACGGCACCTGCCAATTGCCATGATCAAACCGCAGCGCCTCCAAATGGCAACACCTCATCAGCACCTCCATCAACTGGTCTGGTGGCGCGTTAATCTTATTCGAGTGGAGTTGGGTTAGGGCTTAATGACAGAACATAATTCAACATAGATTCAAGCACGTGTCTTCAATGCCCTCGGGATTCTCAGTCGAAACCATTTTACAGTTACAGACTAGAGAACACGCAGAAATGAGAGAGAGAGAAGCTGCAAATGAAAGAAAAGCCGACTGAGTGATAGATTCTTGGAGATAAATTCTCAGTCTTCCTTCTTTGTGAGTATTTCCCACTCTCTTAGCTTTCGAAGTCTGGACTCTAAAAGGTACCTTTTTTTTTCCCACTCTCTCTGTTGTTTTGGTCTCTTGAATGTGTAAAACCATGCTGTTTCTTCTCATTTGTACATATTTTCTGGTGGGTAAGCTTTAATCTTAGTTATTGTTAGCCCCAAAAGGCTTTTTTCTTCTACTTTCACTCTCTGATGTGTAAAGTTTAGGCCTTTATGTCTAAAGATGAAAATTTTCTTCTTTGGTCTAAATTCTTATGTGCTTTACCAAATGGGCTTTACTTGACAGGTCTATTGATTTCTGCAATTGTATTCCCTTGAGTTGTTTTGTGTGGATTTGCAGCGGAAGCTTGCTGAGAACACTTTGCACATATTGAGGGCTCTCTGCTAAATTCAGATTGTGCAATTTTAAGAATTTCCTTCTTCTCTTAAATTTAGCGTGATGACTGCTGGTGAAGTGTCCATTAATATTCATGATCATGGTGCTGCTCTTGATGAGAAAAAGAAAAGAGTTCAATGCAATTACTGTGGTAAAGTACTGAGTGGTTTCTCCCGTCTTAAGTACCACGTAGGAGGTATACGAGGGGATGTAGTGCCATGTGAAAAGGTCGCTGAAAATGTGAGGGAATCATTCAGAAGCATGTTGTTAGAAAATAAAAGAGCGAGTCGTGACAATGAAGTTCAGAATCTGTATCCCCCAGATCTCCCTTGGAAGAGATATTGCTCCCCTGACTTGAATGCTGCTAAGCGTAAGAAGCGGGATGCCAATCAAACCACAGGTTGTGGGAGTGGAATGCATGCAGAGATGCACTCTGTGGTAGAAGATGATATGACTGAACATGTTTCAGTTAATAATAGAAGAAGAGCCATGAGTAGTGGACCAAAGGAAAATGTAATGTCAAGGCAAGCTCAAAGATGCATTGGCAGATTCTTTTACGAAACGGGTTTTGATTTCAGTGCTTCCACTTTGCCTAGCTTCCAGAGAATGATAAATGCCACTCTTGATGATGGTCATTCAGAGTATAAGGTTCCTTCTTTACAAGATTTGAAAGGGTGGATCCTCCATGATGAAGTAGAGGAGATAAAAACATATGTGAACGAGATTAGTCGTTCATGGGCAAGCACTGGGTGCAGTGTTTTGCTGGATGGATGGGTTGATGAGAAGGGTCGCAACCTGGTTAGTTTTGTTGTGGAATGCCCTGGGGGTCCAACTTATCTCCGCTCAGCTGATGTTTCAGCTATCATTGATGATGTGAATGCCTTACAGTTGTTGCTGGAAGGAGTTATTGAGGAGGTTGGGATTGACAACGTAGTTCAAATTGTAGCTTTTTCTACAGTAGGCTGGGTGGGGGCTGTAGGCGAGCAGTTTATGCAAAGATATTGGTGTGTGTTCTGGTGTGTGAGTGCATCTCATTGCATTGAGCTCATGCTGGAAAAAATCGGGGCAATGGATTCCATCAGAAGAACACTGGAAAAGGCAAAGATCATTACGAAGTTCATCTATGGACATAAAAAAGTTTTGAAACTTATGAGAAATCATATAGATGACTACGACTTGATAAAGCCCTCCAAGATGAAGTTGGCTATGCCTTTCTTCACCTTGGAGAATATTCTATCAGAAAAGAAGAACTTGGAGGAAATGTTTGATTCATTTGAGTGGAAGACCTCAGTCTGGTCTTCCACTGTGGAGGGAATGCGAGTGGCTCATCTGGTTGGGGATCACTCTTTCTGGAGTGGAGCTGAGATGGCCTCAAAAGCAACCGTGCCACTGCTGCGTGTTCTTTGCTTGGTTAATGAGGGAGATAAACCGCAAGTGGGATTCATATATGAAACCATGGATCAAGTAAAAGAGACAATTAAAAAGGAATTCAAAAACAAGAAATCAGATTATACACCTTTTTGGACAGCAATAGATGACATCTGGGATACGCGTCTCCATAGCCCTCTACATGCAGCTGGTTATTATTTGAACCCATGTCTGTTCTATTCATCTGATTTCTACAGTGACCCAGAGGTTACATTTGGGCTGTTATGTTGCGTTGTTCGTATGGTGGCAGACCAGCGCACTCAACTAAAAATAACATTTCAGCTTGACGAGTATAGACATGCTAGAGGTGCTTTTCAAGAGGGAAAAGCAATTGTCAAAAGAACCAATATTTCTCCAGGTAAAGGCTATTCCTTCGTTTTGTTTCCTTTTACCCCCTTCCCTCTAATCTTGATTGCTTCATTGAGGTGGCCATGAACTAAGTTTTTAACTTCGACGCCCCTGTAAATTTGAATGCAGCTCAATGGTGGTGTACCTATGGGAAACAATGTCCTGAGCTGCAAAGATTTGCCGTCAGAATTCTGAGCCAAACCTGTGATGGCGCATCTAGGTATGGCCTGAAGAGGAGTATGGCTGAGAAGCTCCTCACGGATAGAAGGAACCCTATCGAGCAACAAAGACTGAGGGACTTAACGTTCGTTCATTACAACTTGCAGGTGCAAAACAAGCGATCTGGTTTCAGAAGCGATGTTATTAGTGAAGAGATTGATCCAATGGATGACCGGGTTGTGGACGAAGCACCACAGGAGGTTGTGCCTGAAAATGGTGACCGTGGATTGATGGACTCAGATGGCAGTGAAGCTGAAGGACATTGTGGAATTCAAGCAAAGGAGGAGCCCATTGAAGATGCATGACCACAAAAATGTAGTGGTAGCTCTCTCGTTTTTTGTTTTTTTGGCTCTTGTATGGGATAGAACCATCATATCCTTTTTGTAATAAGCCTTCTGTTTCTGAAGTCTTTATATCTAAATATAATGTAGGATGTTTATATTTTTTTCTTCTCCTCCG
>Ga0307518_10002589_pt1 | contig 13180 bp, 22 predicted proteins | sample 25_EM_MG_FD_203889 | JGI IMG/M metagenome (GOLD analysis project Ga0307518, IMG submission 203889) | Populus trichocarpa ectomycorrhiza microbial communities from riparian zone in the Pacific Northwest, United States - 25_EM | ecosystem: Host-associated > Plants > Roots > Unclassified | place...
CATTTCTCCTGATCTTCCTTTCCTCCTAGCTAGGCAGAGCCAGGGCTCATAACCTATAGAAAGGTGGTGGTCTGCAATCGGAAGGTCTAGCCCTGAAGGAAGGGAGAAGGAGAAGCTGTATAGTAACTACAAGGTATCAGTAAGGAATAGACAAGGTACTCAGTGGTACTCACCCTCAGTAGTCTGGCAAGCTACTGAGGGACTATAGTAATAGAAACTCTACTGTAGTGCGATGTGTGCTTATGTAAGTAAGTAAACAAACCATAACAGTCTGTTTATTTCCAACATGCTAGCCCTCTAGGCCCTTACCCTCCCCACCCCTTCTCATCAGCCCTTCACGTTCACTAACTAGCCTTTACATAGTGTCTGTGCCTCACCGCCGTTCCCGCATTGCTTGTCTCAGTGTCGTGGGGTTGTGTAGTCAGATCGTTTTTAGTGTGCGACCCCCGTACAGTAGTCACATTAGTCAGTATGGGACAACATAGGGCTCCCGCCCTCAGGTTCCTTAACAACGATTTAAAAAAAAAAAAAAAAAACTGATGACCTTGGACCCTATAAGTGTTTTCAATCATGGATGTAGAGCATGATGGTATTCGGACGCCCGTTATTCAATCCTCTCGAAAGCTTGAACCAAGCAAGGTTCATGCCGGCGCCAGCCGGCACTTCCCCGAGTTATGACTACTTACTAGAATTCAAGCAACAACAATAATGAATCGACGTAACCCAGTCACCAGTGCACAAACTTTCCTGGATGCATTTATCTTATCACGTACCTGAGTGATCCCTGACCTTATAAAAGTGAAGATAGTCATACATCGAATTCATTTCATATTTCCTAACAGCGAAGAAGATTCAACATTCGACACTATCTTCGCGATTCGACTCTTCATTGTACAAGGCAAGAGTGGTGTAGATCACGTCAGGGTAGGCATTAATCAAGCATAGCAAAGCACAGCATAATCCTGCGAGAGATGTTCTATTAACAAGTGGCTATGGAATGTCTGGTTATCCTTACCTTCACGTCCTTCTCACTATTATCGTAAGGGATGAAGCACCCATTCTTGAAGGACTCGCACACTTTTCCTGGATGCACCGCTCCATGGTATGGCGCCTGAGCAATGTACTGCGGCTCTCCACTGGGCTCTTTTCCACCTTCAACTGGCCTCGCGCCGAGGGTGCTGAGATTGAGCCTGCCACGGACAGGGACCCACCTCACCGCCTGTCCATTTCCGACGAGAATTTCGTATTTTTCGACCTTCACCGACTTCTAGCATTGCGCACAAACAGTAGAAGAATGAGTACTCACGTGAATCTCTTCGTGGGCGTATCCAATGACTGCACCTTTTTTAAAGACACGGCATGCCTTGCCAACCACTATCATAAATTGTAAATGAATCAAGTAACCTGAATAGTATTACTTACTCAGTCCACCCTGTACAGTTGAATTCAGTGTCAGCGAGGTTCCATACTGAACGGACTAACCTTATGGTATGCACGACAGATGTACAGCCGCTCTCCACGTTCTTCCCCACCTTGGATAGCGTCCCGGGGCATGTTCTTGCCCTCATTCAATATCCAGGCCACAGGTCCTTGATATTGACCGCTCCTGTACTGCTGAGTGCGTTCCAGCGCCTCGCGCTGATGAAGGTCGGAAGCCCAACTTTCACCTCTTTTCTGCAGGCCTTGTGAGAAAGATATAGAAGTCCGTGTAGAATCCTACCTCTTCCTCTTTCTGATTGTGCTGATTGTAAGCGAAGATTCCTGCACCAATGACTGCGGCACCTGCAAGGAGTCCTCCACCAATCTAAGACGAATGCATGAGAGACGCCTGGAATCTACTCTGGTATTACCTCAAGTTTTTTTTTGGTGCTCTCGTCCATGCCGTGATGACGTTTCTCTTGTTCTTGTTCCTGCGTGGATGGCTGGGCCACGGGAACATTATTCGACGGCCTATCGCCCTCCTGGCGCTGGTGCATGGGGTGCTGAGATTGTTGGCCATAGCCGGGGTTGTAGCCAGTGGTCCTGCAATCCCCTCCGGACTGATATTTCTCGCGACAATCCCCATCTGACATGCGACCCCAAAGTGCGGGGGTAGCAGGAGGTGTCCAGTCGCTCTGATCATGATCTTATTATTGGGATCAGGCTCTACTTGGTAATCTAGACACACCTGGGAGCGATGGGGCTGGATGATCTTGTAGTAGGCCCCTGACGAACATCTTCAGCGGAAGTCGAGGGATATGAAACACAGTGTACCTTGATATTCTACACTATCGTCGTAGTTATATTGAGTACCGGGTTGCCACTGGGGAGACATCGTGAATGCTTGACGGGATGAATGTGAGGGCGATATCCTTGGGAAAACCAGAAAGCGACAGAGTATATATCAGGGACCGTTTTAGCCACGTGCACCTATGGGGCAAGGTCACCAGGACATAAGAATGAAGTGTCAGCTCACCGTATGCTGTAGGTATGCATAGGATAGTGTTATCTGATTCAACGAGGCTCGACGAGAATGTCCAAAGTGGTCTCCGTTTGGAAAAAGGCGCAATCGAGAATTTAAACGGGGTCGACGGCGTGGCTCCAGAGTCCATATGCAAAAATCCAGGCCTTGACGACTGTCAGGATTATTCCGAGAATTGTCAAAGATCGGACCTGCCAGACATGCCTCCAAGCAAACTGTGAGGATATCCGGGGAACCAGGTTGCCTATCCCTGGAAGGGTCGGGGATGGGTGCGCAGCTAGCTGCGATAATCAAGACTGCATGCGGGAGAGATGGTGAATTGATGCATTGATGGGGGTTGCAACGTGGAGGTGATGACCTCGACAAGTCCCATGAACTTGACTATCGATGCTATCGGCGCTGCACGAACCCGCTGTGGGACTACGGGATACCAGAGTCAGAGGGTCAAAATATGTAACAAGTGGTCTAGTCCCACACCAAGCTTACGGCCACTCCGTTATCGTCAACATCGATTCCACCATCACTGTTCACGATGTCCAAGATCAATCCTGTCTTTCTCATCACGCCCACCACGCAAAAATACGAGTGGGGCAAGATTGGAAATTCTTCCAAAGTCGCCCAGCTACTCAAGTCTGCTGCATCTGGTTTTGTGCTGGATGAATCTACCCCCTACGCAGAAGTAAGTAGGCTCCGAAGTCTGCATCAATCAACGTCTCTCAGTATATCATGTTCGTCATTTTGTCCGCATCAGTTGTGGATGGGGACCCACGTCAAGTCTCCCTCTGGGGTCACCGACTCGAATAACACACTAAGAGAGGTCCTAGCTGAACACCCAGAGCTTCTTGGCGATGTATCATCTGTGTTTGACACAACCAATGGTAACCTTCCCTTCCTCCTCAAAGTTCTCTCCATCGGGAAGGCTCTGAGCATCCAAACCCATCCGGACAAGAAGACTGCAGAGAAACTGCATGTCGAACAGCCAAAGATCTACACCGGCGAGCATATTCAAACCTGAGCCCATTCCCTGTTATCTCATTAGAGTGGTTAGACCCAAATCATAAACCTGAATTGGCTTTGGCCCTGACCCGTTTCCGGGGGTTGTGCGGTTTTATGCCAATTCCAGATATCAAGACGTATCTTTCTGTTGTGCCAGAGTTCGATTCCCTCATCCCGGGGCACGTTGTGCGTCGCTTTGAGGGTGCATCCGAGGACGAGGAGAAGTCTGCACTGAAAGAGCTTTTCTCTTGCCTCATGACGGCCGATATAGAGAATGTGAAGAAGCAGCTTTCAAACCTCGTGGAACGTTATCAAGGTGGTGGCGAGACGCGGGCCGAGCAAGGGATCAAAGATCTTGTTCTCACTCTGAATTCGCAATTTCCTGGTGATGTTGGCGTGTTTTGCTCCTTTGTGCTGAACTACGTCGATTTGAAGCCGAAGGAAGCGATCTTCCTCCGAGCGGGTGAACCACATGCTTACGTCGCTGGAGGTTTGCGGTTCGTATCATTCCGCATCATGGCACTTATCTGGTGCCTTCTCCAGATATCATAGAGTGCATGGCCAACTCGGACAACGTGATCCGGGCCGGTTTGACTCCAAAGCTCAAGGACATCCCAAACCTCGTCAACGGACTTACTTATAAGACCGCCAAAGTAGACCAACATATGATCAAACCGGAACTCTTCCACTTTACATATACCACTATTTACGACCCACCTACCCCCGACTTCACCGTGCTTGAGGTGGACATTCCACAGAATGACATATCAGTCCACGAGGCCTTAAACGGACCTTCTATTGCAATCGTCACTGGGGGATCCGGTTCGGTCAGCTGGGATGAGCACGATCCTGTACAATTGCTTGCGGGGAGTGTGGTCTTCATTGGAGCTAATATCAAAGTTAGCTTTACGTCCAAAGCTCAAGGAATGATTGTGTATCGCGCATTTGTGGCCGTTTCCTTGTGAATTACGTTGCAATTGTACTACATCGGCCAGCTGTAGTAACATAGACTTGTCATCATCCATAGCATAGAAATGCCGAAGAACTTTTGAGCACCAATGAAATAGATTCGTAGATCATCCTAAGAAATTACTAAACGATCTCCCTACGACCCCTGGGTATCATCTACGTGAACCAACTAAAAACCAGTGTCTGAATAGGTCCCAAAACGAAGAGGTGTGCAGATGCCCAGCGGGAGTAATAGTTACGTCGAACACCGATAAATCCAACGAAGTTTTCTAGGATAAATCTCGAACAATCCTCTTTTCGATCAAGTTGGCAATAGCTGGGCCATAAACGGGAATGCTCGGGCCTTGGAATCCATCAGGGTATTTGACGCGAGGGGTATTGTCCTCCGTGATATAGCTACGATGATATTTAAGTAACGGTTTGTATCAGAATTCCAGTGGTTCGCTCACGTATCATTCCAGACACTGTAGTGTTTCAGTCCTAGTGCTCTGGCCGTCCACTCGTAGTCATGGGCAAAGCCTTCAGGGAAGAATATTTCAATTACGGCAGAAACCCGGGTACGCGGCATTAGAATTAGGTGAGACAGTCCATTGCCATGGACGCCGAGTAAGATCTGGCTGTTCATCAGCCACGGATAATCCCACAAGTTCGTCACACTTACATTCGTTTGGGAAGCAATGCGAACCTGCTCATCTTTGGTTAGTTGCTCTGCCTGCACTATGTTCAACACCCATTCCTTTCCCCCCACACCGTCGGACCCTTTCGTCAACATCACTTGAGCATTTTTCCTTGCTACAAGGCTCTCCAATTCGCTAACTAGCATATCATGGTCCTCTGGTATCAGGCGACGCCTTGTACCTTGGCGAGAAATATAAGTAATGGTTATCTTATCAGTTTCCTCGAATTCCTCAATCAGATGTTCTTGAATGTTGACATCAGGGGTGATGGCCATGTCAGCACCAGTGACACCAGCAAAGCGCCAAACGGCGTGCTTGACTGGACGCCACCATCGTGCATCGGATTCCAACTTAGAGCGAGCGATGAGTCCGTCGACCGACTCGCTCGCTGTGCGTTGATTTGTTGAGCCACAGAGTTTACCCCGGAAAGCCGCTGACCTGTCTGCGAGTAAGAGGTATGGAAAGTGCCAAGCCCGATCGATATCAGCGCCCGATGTAGCGTCGATACGATCTTGCCAATCAATGTCCACTTCGACGGCGAGTGACGGAAAGGAGGCGCGAAGAAAGTAGCCGTTGAATCCAGGATGATCTCGCCAACCAGACGCAGAGGAATGGGGAAAAATGGCACGATGGACGGGTGGAGGAAGATTTGGATGAGCTGCTCCGTTCCAGAACGCCCAAGCACCGACTAGCAGTTCGGCACAAAAGTGGTAATAGTGCGCAAGGACTGGAGGGGGAAACTGTGAGGTCGTAATGAGATGGGTACATTAGTCAACGTACACTGTGGGGGGTCATTAAACAGGAACTAAATATAAAGGTTACTTCGGGCTGTTAAGCAGGCAAAGAAGCCTAGAACCCTTACCGTGTTGCCTTCCACAGACGTAATTCGTCTCTCTTCAGGGCTGACTCCCCACCGCTGAGTTGCTTCAGTTGGTGTCAGGAAATCCATGCTCCACTGGGTAGGCTCGCGGGCAGCAATGTTCTCAGGTGTGGTATCCGCGGCGAGTGCTGTGGACGTCATGTATCTAGTCTCAGGGAATGAACTTGGCGAGGACGATACAATAAAGAGGGTGCCGTTTGCCATGTATATGTCGCGAAATACCGTCCAACCGGGTACATGTTCAACAATCATGGTCTCTGGGAGGCATGGTCAACAACTCAGTACAATTTGAGGGGGAAACTTCTCACCTGAAAGATCCCACACCGGGTTGTCTGGCGTCTGTACAGGGTCGAACTCGTCTATGAGGACATCAGCTCCTACGGAATCCCCCGGGGCTTGGCCATGCAGTAGAGGTCTGTCTAGTATTAAAGGTTTTTGCACGCTATGACTGATGACTATCGCGTGAGGTGCGAGCGGTGCGAGAACCGAGAGGAGATGGGTGCACAGTGCCCCAAGTAAAATCAGAACGGCGTCACGCCGTGATGGTGACCGTAGGACCATTTACGAAGGGGGATCGCGAGGAATGGTCTCACAGGACTGGAGGCGAAATAGGCGACCATAGGCTGAAAATACGGGGCGGGTGAGAAAAAATACCCAAACACAACGGCACCTGATGGATTCCTTGCCAGCATTAAATCGGCACACGTCTCTCAACGGATGAACATACTTTTGACGCTCGACTCGGTTTTTCTTCGGGCGAGAACAGTATTTTAAGTTTGATATTTATCCATGCCAATTGTAATATTGGAGGGGAGTATCCAACTGCATGACTAAGCGACCTGGTTCACAATTGAAACTGTGCATCATGACATGTCCCAATGACCCTCCCACTTCGTTGTGTGTCAGCTATTTTCCTGGCGGGTTATGGCTTAACCGCAGCGACGAACAATATCAGGCCACTGGTCGTGTGGCATGGCTTAGGCGACAATTATGCTTCACCTGGCATACTCCAGTTCGAAGACGAGGTCAAGAGTATGCACCCTGGCATCTATGTCCACTCGGTTTACATCGAGAGAGATACCAAAGAAGACCAGCACGCCAGCTTTGTGAGTGGGGCATTGATCGTCCGGCATATTTATGAAGCGATTTCTTTAGTATGGCGACGTCAATGCGCAGATCGCACTCGTGGCAGAACAGCTCGCATCCATCCCTGAGCTTGGAAGAGGATTCGATGCTATCGGCTTTTCTCAAGCCGGTCAGTTCTTACGTGGATACGTGGAGAGATACAACGACCCCCCTGTGTTCAACCTTGTTACATTCGGCTCACAACACATGGGTATCTCCGATATCCCTGAGTGCCGCACTTTCGATTTCCTTTGTGAAGTTGCGCGCCGTGGGGCCAAGGCTGGTGTGTACACGGAATGGGCCCAGAAGCATCTAGTCCAGGTTTGTACTCGACTTCGTTGTATTCGTGGTTGCGATCTAAGTCCACCCATCAGGCTCAATATTTTAGAGACCCTGCTCAACTGAAGCTCTACATGACCGTCGGTAGCTTTCTCGCGGACATTAACAATGAAGCTTTGTTACCCTCTTCCAGAAACGGAACATATGCGAATAACTTAGCCTCTTTACAACATTTAGTTCTTGTCCTTTTCCAGCAGGATAAGACAGTTGTCCCAAAGGAGAGTGCTTGGTTTGGTTCGGAAGCCCCCGTAGAAGAATCTAAGGTGCTCTTATCACCAACATCTCTACTTGACACACGTAACACTCCGTTGCTGGATTCCCAGCATGACCAGCGACCTCTTAGGGATGATCGGCTCACGGGACCCACAGCTATTGTCCCAATGCGACAACAACCGCTTTACGTTGACAATTACATTGGTCTACGCAGCCTCGATGAACGAGGAGCAATAGCCTTTGTTACATGTCCTGGGAAACATATGGAGTTGACAGGGTGCTGGAAAGATTTGGTCGAAGAATGGGTTGGACAGCCATTCCCTACCTGAACGCTGTACCTGCGCATCTACAGACTTGGTGCTGCCTGACGTGTAACTCTTTCCTGGAGTAGTTACGTTTTGAGTGTCAAAAGTGTATCGCCATGATACACTGGTTTCAAATCTACAAAGAAGGCATTTTTGGTTTGCCAAATACTCAGCTTGCTGTGAACGAACAGCCAAGGATTGGCCAAGTGGCGACAATTTCTGCTGATCCCGGCCAATGGCTAGTACCTGCATAGCGAAAAAATAAATAAATAAATTCGAGTTGCACAGCACTCAAGTCTCAAGCTTCACTGGCCAGCATCCTAAGTAATGGTGGGATGAGTGGTCAAGCGGGTCTCTGATAGGACCGCCCGATCTTCTGGCGAAATTTGAAACACAAATGCTTTGTAGATTCACTAGGATTTTTGGTAATAAAAATCATTGTTGGTGGTGGACGGAGGGAATCAGGGATGGCACGTGATGCTGGGGAGAATTATTTTGATTATGGCATTAGAAATTCTAATAGAAAGCGTGAGTTCGCTTCAAAGTGTTTGGTCTTCACTCCAGTGGCCTGCGTCCGTTTGCAGTCAAAATGTCTGGTGCAGCAGCCTCAGCCGTTCCTTCCAAATTCACAGCCTTCTTGAACCATCCCGCAGGTGTGTCACGTAGCTACGCACAGCGAATTTACCTCATGCGTCGACTTCCCTTCTGCATACTATTTACTAGGTCCAAAGACGGTATTCTTTTGGGCACCATTGATGAAGTGGTGTTTGGTAGCGGCTGGTTTGAAGGACTTGAGCCGTCCTGCGAACAAACTGAGTGCGTCACAAAACGTTGGTGAGTAACGAGTCATACTTTCATACGTTTAAACGCTCTGATCTCGAGCATTTACAGCACTGGCATGCACCGGATTCATCTGGGTTCGCTACTCTTTGGTTATCACACCAATCAATTACAGTCTTGCCGCAGTAAGCTTTCCTGTTACTACCTACTCACAACGGTGCTTTACGAATGTGTCCAGGTAAACTTCTTTGTCGGCTCTACGGGCTTGATGCAACTGGGTCGTTTAGCTCAGTGAATATCATTTCTGTCGCGATTAAACTAGTTCTGACTGTGTTACTAGCTACCGATACACACATCCTGAGGTGACTGCGGAGACGAAGTCTTAGAAGTATCCTATTTGATGTAAATAAATATCCTGGTTATGGAAGGTCGATGCACCACCTATCTGCTTTTCTCCCTGTGCCTTTTGTCCCGCTTCTTACGATCATCTTCTCCCATTTGATCTCGATTGGTTGCACCAGTGAAGACATCTTTCGCTGCATCCCACCACCGGCTTTCTACCAGTAAATGATTTGCAGCTGCTGCTATGTCTGACATGATCCGCCGGGCATCGGTCCCTTCCTCCCGGTCCCTGTGCTGCTCCTGGTATTGCCAAGTATGATGTTTGCTGAAAGACTCCCAAGGCTTTGAGCGTGATTTTGCATTGGTTCTTGGAAATGATTGGCTGGTCGTGGAGCGTGATTGACGGGCATCCGTTGGATCCCAACCATCACCGTTAAGGGCGTTGAGAAGGATGCCACCTAGGTCTGGGATGAGGGCAGCCCCTGCGTTTTGGGTTGCCATATACCAGCCCATCCCGGCTGACACTGCTACGAGAATAGTTCCCCATTTGACGAACCAGAACGCGGTTCTAATCACCCAACCAGTTGTCCTGTATAAACTGTGCAAGGCGAGATATGCGGCAAGGAGGCTTATGAGAGGAGGGACGATGGTTTGTGCATCCCACTCCCAAGGCTTTGATGCGACGAGCGATTGTACGAGAGTGACCAGGGCAGTGAGCAGTGCGAGGGTATGAGAGAGGAATGTCAGAACAAATGAATACAGAGGAGGTGGCAGCCGCTCAGACAGGTAGTCGAGGACAGGACCCAACAAGGCTGGAAGAGCTTCCATGGAGGTCGGGGATGGCAAGGCTGGATTACATAATGGGGAATATGAAATTTCAAACCCCCGATTTCAACTCCGCGAATATGAGCAAACAAAGCCAAACTCGATCATGTATAAAGTTCGAGAGGGAACGCTCTTTACCCAAGACCTGTTCGTCGGGCGTCCTTATCGCACTGCTCCATTCTGCTCTCGTCCCCACCATGGCCTTGAAACGCAAGCTCGATCTGGATACAGAAATCTCTAATGACTGCATTCAGGTCCTACTCCCTCTCCTGTCCCCGTCGGTCACTATCTCACACATACTAGGTTGCCAAACAACTAAAATTGGTTCCCTTCCCTGGCTATGAGCCCGACGCTGATGTTGCTATGTCTGATTCTCCTTCTTCTGACCTGGACCTTTTTTTCCCTGAGAACCACCACTCTCGGCTTGTCTCCACTGCTAGTACCGCCAGCTCTTCCAGTCTCTCCTCCAGCCTATTTGATGCGGTCGACTATAACTCTCGTAAGCGGTGAACAGCTTTCTCTGACACTGTTTGATGGCTCTGTACTAGCGCTCTACCCCATACTCAGCGCTCAGGAGCCCACACTCGACCCCTGTCCCACAGATTCCCCAAAGGTTGTTGGGCTCCTACAACCTACAAGTAGCTTTGCTCATCATGGGTAAGTCACTCGTTCGTTGAAACTCAAATGTCCGGTTGTTGTCAACGTCCCTATTCACCTTGCGTGTTAATCTCAGCTCGGATTGCTCTCAAATACCCAAGCTACGCGTCGCATGCTCCGCAAGTCCCGACGGTTCAAGAACAATGTGGAGCTTCTGTGAACAGTGCGGCGCCATCTCCATGGTTGACACCGACTAAACCGGCATCATTCGACTCACCCTCACACCACAGCCTTTACTTATGTTTCCTCTATTGCACTGATTGTATTCTCGGTGAATCCACGTCTTCGTCATCGACTCTGGCGACATCAAAAAAACAAACACACGAGTTTGCTGCCCAAACAAGTGACTATCAACTCCACCACACCACAACATTCCGACCTCACTATCCTTCCCTGACTCGTAGCTCGACACTTCTCGACGGAACCCTATGCCCCGTACCAGCCCCTTCGATGACCTCCAGCCTTAGTCAATTTAGTCCTCTGCTTTACTCTCGTCTTTCGTATTGCTATCTGTATATATTATTGTCCGATCATGTAACACTGAACACAGTGCAGTTTATTGTCCAAAGGGTTGTGATATGAGTTTTCAAAGTACCTGAATGAACCAAGCGAAGCGTTTGTTGTGGAGTTCAATGTGATATGTATTGCGCATGTTAATAGGGACTCCTTTACATGGCATCCAGCGCGTGTTGAGTTAGGGATTAACCTCACTCAACCATGACCCAAACAACCCTGCTTCAGTATGAAGCACCTTGTATGTTGGCCAGCATCTCGATTCAATGTTGCGGTGAGCCTAACGTGTGACAGGGCCCGTCCATGCCATAGATTGGTGCAAGGCGCCTGCGCTGGGCCATCAGTCTCGACCACGGTCTGCCTTTCGCCTTGCTGTCGCTTCGTTCACAGAAGACTATCGGAATCGGATCGCCGTCATAGGTCTTCAGGACGAACGGGTCCTCGTCGAGGATGACTATACCGACTACCCAGACTTTGTGACCCATGTCGAAGCAAATCACGGATATCCGGCTACGAACCTGCAATGGCAGCCTGCAAGCGCGACTGGTTTTACTTGGACAGGGAAATCCCAGAATGCGGAGCTGTTGGCTACCACGTCGGATGCACTGAGGGTGTGGGAGTACTTCGCAGACGCCCCACTAACCTCCTCCACGTATGTAGGGAGGCAGCCGACTGGGGGTGGACATCGACTGACGCTCAAAACGGGCCTCTCGGGCGTAAGTAATTGGATCTGTATTGGTTTCGTCTGATAATATTCACGCGTGTATTTGGGCGACATAGCAATCCAAGGTTCAAAACCAGTCCTCTGGGGCACCACTAACGAGCTTTTCCTGGAATGAGAAGGCACCCAGTCTTATCGTAACGTCATCTATCGACACAACATGCACGGTTTGGAATATCGACACAGCAACGGCTATCACACAGCTCATTGCTCACGATCGAGAGGTGTACGATGTTGCATGGCTGCCTGGCTCCACGGACATCTTTGTGTCTGTTGGTGCAGATGGGAGCCTTCGGGCTTTCGATTTGCGAAGTCTGGAGCATTCAACAATTCTGTATGAAACGCCCGCTCCCAAGAATGCACCGCCATCTTCGACATCATCACGTCTTCCTACATCTCCCCTCCTCCGAATTGCGTTTAATCCTGCAGACTCGAACTACATGTCGACGTTTCACATGGATGGGACGGATGTCCAAATTCTCGATATGCGGAGTCCCGGACAACCTGTCATAGAGCTTAGGGGTCATCGTAGTCAAGTGAATGCCATGGGTTGGAGCATGACAGACCGCCCAGTCCTTGCCACTGCCAGTAAGTTTGTTTCCTTGATTGCAGGCAGATGGGCTTGAATGACATGTTTGTAGGCGATGACTGTCAAGTGCTACTCTGGGATTTGACCACTTACACACAAACTGCGACGTCGCCACGCGCAGCGAACTCACGCTTGAACTCCCCTCGACCCGACGTCAAGAAGCGCGTCGTGACGGATCCTGTTATGGCATATTCTGCTAGCAGCGAGGTTACTAATCTGGCGTGGTCTCCTCAAATACCTGGCATGACGATGAATACTGGGCATTCCACTGCACCTGGTGAATGGATCGCGATTACAAAAGGGAAGTCGATCAGGGCACTGAAGGTGTAACGTATCACCTGGATCAGTTCGGTGTGTTAGATGAGGAGAGCTACCTATTCCCGGGAATGTTACCTTTGATGGTGTTCTTGATGAATTCATGTCAAGATTAGTGTGGAGGTTCTTGTTTTTTATATGACTCAAGCTGTGTACTGCAGAACATAATTTGACAGCTGTTTGAGCTGGCGACGTTATCCACCCGTGCTGAGGTCAGGTGTATTCCAGCCTAATCAAACGCCCAAATGCCCGTCCGACAATCGCTTGCAAGGTACAAACCCAAATAGACGTGCATGGATCGTCTCTCCGCCTCTTTAGGATGTGAACATCTATCACGACGAGGGGAGGTACACGCTTTGAACTTAGACGGCGGGGCCTTCTACATGGTGGTTGAGCCAAATGAGTTTATGGTGTGGAACCAGATAAGTACCTAGATACCACCAGTCCTAATAGAATTCCCTTGTCCCTTCTAG
>Ga0307518_10002590_pt1 | contig 13177 bp, 12 predicted proteins | sample 25_EM_MG_FD_203889 | JGI IMG/M metagenome (GOLD analysis project Ga0307518, IMG submission 203889) | Populus trichocarpa ectomycorrhiza microbial communities from riparian zone in the Pacific Northwest, United States - 25_EM | ecosystem: Host-associated > Plants > Roots > Unclassified | place...
AAGCCCTTACCAATCACTTACCAATCCTTGACAAATTCTGCTTATTCCCTTCCCTTTTTGTACTTTAATGCTGTGTCCCCCCATGTATTTAAACCCCTGGGCTCAGCCCAGTGGAAAAGAGCCCAATTATACGAAATTATCCCTCTCTCAGTCTCTCTCAGTCAGTATCCCCTCAGTACTTTGAGTCTTGTAGGCTTCAGTGAAGGTCTAAAGGCTCTGATATTCAAGTTTTATTCAATCTATTCAAGTCCAAGTCTTTCTCTAGGCTCAATCGGAGTCTAGCCAGTCTATCCTTCATCTCCCATTGCTTCTGGATGTCAGGAGCCCCCTTGCCCCTTTGCTGCACCAATCTCTAGGTGTAGTATCACTACTCCAGTCCCAGTCAACTCAATCCCCGCTTTGACACTTCCTAGGCTATAGGAAGAGTCCAGACACCTGTCCCCTTCATCTTCTATTGCTCCTGTACCCCAGGAGTATCCTGCATCTCTGTCTGCATCACCCTGTTGGTGTAGATCCTTATAGAAAGGTGGTGGTCTGCACAGGGAAGGTCTAGCCTAAAGGAAGGAGACCTGTAGGTAACCTCAGTAGTCTGGCAAGCTACTGAGGGACTATGGTAATAGAACTCTACTGTATCTGCGCTTTATGCTTATGTAAGTAAGTAAACATACCACAACAGTCCTGTTTATACTCCAACAATCCTCTCTCCCCCCTCCTCAGCACATCCTCTCTGGACACCGCAGAGGTAAACCACCACTTGCACTTTTTTGTAGTCCTTTGTTGGTGTTGCGTTTGGGTTATTACTCTGACCAAAATCCACACTTTGACTCACATTGCATGGGTACCTCTCCAGGTTTGTACCCCCTCTGTGTTCATTGCTGACACCTGAATTCACCATCCAGATTATCTTGAAGCCCAATGACCATAGGTATCGCCCAAGATACACTCTGTGGTATCCTGAGACAGGGTATATTCAGCATAGGCTGGTCAAGGCTCTCAAGGATGTTGTGGTTCAGTACAACTCGACCATGCACAACTTACTAGACAACCTCACCCTGGGAAGGATGGAGCATTCATCAAACAACAAAAGATCAATATGTTTGCGCTAGGTTTGAGGACAGTACCAGGTTGACATGATGGATAAAGGAGAGGTTCTACAGATTGGGGTTGATGGTAGTTCATTGGAGTTACAGGTGAAGCTCAATGCAGAGTTTGGAGGGCGTGGAGCTATTGTAAATTGCATGGCTGTTTCTCCAGGTTCATATCGCCCACCTTTGTGTTCCTTGCTGGCACCTAGATTTGTCCAAGTTATCTCACCTCAGGCAAATAAGCCTGTCATGGGCATCATCCAAGATATGCTCTGTGGTATCCGCAAATTTATCCTCCAAGACACATCTTTCAACTGGATGCAAGTCCAAAAATCCTTCTTTGGCTCCCAGACTGGGACAGCCATGTCCCCACACCTGCTATCATCAAACCCAAACCACTCTGGACAGGAAAACAAATCCTGAATATGGTTATCCCTTGGAATCAATGTCCACCTTTCATCTGAACCTCTCTGTCATGCCTCCTTACAATGCTGATTTTGATGGTGATGAAATGAACATCCAGTGAGTATCCCCATGCATCGTTAAAATTGCTGCACATGTTGATGACTGGCAGATATTATACCCCAATTTGAGGAGACCTGGGAAGAGCTATTGCAAATCACATGGGCACCCCTCCAGGTTCATCCCCCACTTTCATGTTCTCTGGCTGGCACCTAAACTCATCATCCAGATTATCTCACCTCAGGCAAATAAGCCTGTCATGGCATCATCGGACATCATGGTCCATTACAACTCTACTGTATGCAACTCTCTAGGCAACCTCATCCAGTTTATCTATGGTGAAGACAGGATGGACAGAGCATTCATCAAGTGACAAAAGAAATATGTTCATGCTGAGTAACAAGGAGTTTGAGCACAAGTATTGGGTTGACATGACAGATAAAGAAGGAGGGTTCCTTCCAGGAGTTCTGCAGATCGGGATCAATGATAGCTCATTGGAGTTGCAAGCAAAGTTTGATGAGGAGTATGGACGGGTTGTAAAGGACAGGCAGGAGCTGCACACTTTCATCTTTCCTCACACAGATGGCCTCACCCCACATTATATGCCCATCAATCTTTATTGGATTATCCAAAATGCAGTGCAGATATTCCATATCGATAGGCAGAAACCAAGCAATCTTGATCCTGCATACATTGTTGATGTGGTCTGGGTGCTTGTGGAGAGACTACTTGCTGTACTTGGTGATGACCCCCTCAGCAGAGAGGCACAGGCGAATGCATATACATGCAATGCACTGTGTGTTGGAGGAGTTTCATCTCGACCAGGAGGCATTTGATTGGGTGCTTGGCGAAGTTCAACCAGTCCCTTGTTAATCCTGGTGAGATGTGCAGAATGCTATCTGCCCAGTCAATTGGCAAACCTGCAACACAGATGACACTGAACACATTCCACTATGCTGGTGTATCCAGCAAGAACATCACACTTGCCAGTGTACCACATCTCAAGGAGATCATCAATGTCATGACAAACATCAAGACACCATCATTGTTGATATTGCAGGGGGTAGGATGATGGCAAGAATGTGCAGCAGGAGCTGGCATTTACGACCTTGTGCACAGTTACTGCTGCTGTTGAGATATGGTATGACCCTGACCTGACATCTACCATTATCAAGGAGGACTCTGTCTTTGTGGAATTGTTCTTTGCTATTCTGGATGAAGAGATCAAGTCAAAGCTCCATTTGCAGTCACTGTGGCTTCTTTGTCTTGTCCTCAACCGTGCATGGATGATCAATCGCAAGCTCACAATGGCATACGTAGCTGGATGCATTGCAGAGAGCTTCAAGATGGACTTGTTCATCATTTGGAGTGAAGATAACTTGGAGAAGCTGGTCATTTGGTGTTGTGTTCTCAGGGGTGGAGATAAAGACAATGATGGTCTCAGTGCAGTTGAAGAAGACATTTTCCTCCACCAGCTGGAGAACACAATGTTGGGCTTGGTCAGTCTGCGTGGTGTACCAGGCATCCACATCAGCAAACCAGTCCTCCCCCAGACAGTACTGGCCAGTGTTGGACAGTGACCCCAGACCCCCAGCCACTCCCAACAAGGTACCTTCGCCATGAGACTGAGTATATCAATGTAGATATCCATGTAAATGCCTTGTTTGAATGTGACATCCTTGCCTTCAGAAACCATCTCATCTAGTGCAACTTTGATCTAATTATATTTCAGTATACAATAAAAATATAAGCATGGAAAATATACAGCAGTGGTGGCAAATGTGACGGTGGCATGCAGTACTTTGTTTTCGAAACCTTCCAGGAAAATGTTTGCCATGGTGTTAGTACCTGTGTAAAAAAAATCAATAATGAGGCCAAATAACGCAGGATGCGCAAGATTGTTTGTATGACCCTAGGATATAATGATAGTCCTTCATTGCCCATTACTTTCCCACTCACCTCTTCATCCATCCCATGCTTTAAAAAATTACCATGCTCCAGAAGCCTTCTTGCAATATCAGTGTTCACATTGCAACAGTTTTGGGGGTCCCAATCATAGCGCTCACAGACATAGGTGTGAGCTTTCTTTTTAAGGGCAGAACACCAGTTGCTGAGATCTTCCCAGAGCTATAAAAAAAAAGAACTTGTTAGATAGTGTTACTTTCATGCCAAGACACATACCAGCTTTGTAATGCCAGCTGTATATTGTGGCCACCACCCTTTGTGGACCATCAAGTATATTAGTCTTATTTCTCGAACAAAATCACAACTTACCCTCAGGGATTGGTAAACCTTGGGTGCAACACTCGGTGATGGCTTTGCTCACATATTCAACAGCCTTGTGGTTAAAGTCCATGTGTAGGGGGAATGAATTAACTGATGCAATATCACAGTGCAAAATTTGTTTAGCACATTCTATGACATCACAGACTGCTGGGGTGTAAAACTGGAGCTGGGATGGATCTGAATTAGCATTGGACACTATACCAGAAACAACAGGTGGGGCAATAGGTAAGGGAGCGGAGGCAATGTCAGTAGATGCAGGAGATGTTTGGCTAGTTGGTGCAGGTTGAAAGGCCGTCGAGATGGGGGCCTCTAAATCATCTGGGTCATGGACACTGCTATGGCCGACATGACGAGATGCTTCAGAGGTTTGCTGATCACATACAGCTAGGAGTCATGCATTGGCAGGAAGACACAGGCCACAGTTGCACTGGCAGTGTTGAGCAACAACATCTTCAACCTCACCTAATCACACTGTCAGTGCAGCATATCAACAACAAATAAACTTACTATGAGTAGCTGTGGGTGCAGGAAAATGGCTGCCTTGGGAGTGCGACATGATTGGTTGAGAATGCTCCTGACTGGTAAGTTGGCCACCCTTCATAGTATCTCCACCTTGATGTCCAAGTTATTTTGTGGTTCATGATTAGGACAGCAATAGCATTTACCTTCACTGCACACAATCGACTCTGCAAAGCGATCATCTTCACTTGAAGACACTTCATCAATAACCAGGTCATTTCCTCCACCTTCAGCATCCATGGGGCACATGGTGTGGGGAGTAGATATAGTTGCAGGGAGTCGAGAGAAGGTCCAAGTTCAACAAAGCCCTACACAGCATGGGGGAGGAGATGGGGAGTTGTCTTGATGTTGATCTTGGATATGGGTACCGGAGGGCTGATTGGCACAGGGATCACAAGCACAATAACTATGCAGAGGAGCACCAGGCACATGATCCATTGACGCTGCAAGTTCGCAGAGTCATGAAAACCGTCTGAGTGGCGCATGCTGAGAATCATCCATATCTTGTGTTCAGTAAGCATTGTTGGACCCACACTCAGATGGGGTGCAAGAGGTTGGTGCTGTAGAAGTTCCCTGTGGCATGGATCCACAAAATACCGACAGATTGTGGGAAGACAGAAGAGAAGAGTTATATGACTTGGTGGACTGAGTACTGGCACTAGTAGGAGCACTAGCCTGAGAAGGAGCTTTGAAACCAAATTGTTGACTGGGCTGAGAAAGCATAAACAATGGCTGACACTGAAAATCTTGCCCTTGAGATGCTGATGTCAACTGAGGTGCCCATGGTGGGATCTGGCTCTCAGGGTCGTCATCTTCAGGCCAATAAGAAGGAGCCATAGGGTTGACTTGCTCTCCCTCCATAGCTGTGTTAAGGTTCCAGGTTGACAATTGTGAATAGCTTTCAGTTTGGATGTGCTCAAGGTTGTGGAGTTGTTGAAGTCGCCCCCCACTACCTTTTCCAGTGTGCAAAGAGTGTCTTGGAGTAGGCCCAGATTCTACAAGGTGACATGGTCAGAATGACACAGAACAGCTGGAAAAAAAAAAAAAAAACTCACCACACGAAGGTGCACATTCTGCATCAAAAAGCTGGTCAGCTCTTGGTCATTTCACAGGTGGTGGAACAACATCACCCATGGCAGCACTGGCAGTAGATTTACTGTCATGGACACCTTTGCACTTTGGAGGCATGAGGGTATGTTTGAACAGTGGTTGTGGGCTTAACCAAGCCTTAGCATGCATTTACTTAAACATAACACCATGCAGCAAGCACACGTCAAAGACTACAACCTACATAGTAATCAGAACAACAATTTGTAAATAACTAATCAATCAATCAACAATACAATACTGTAGTGATTGATAGTAGATTGCCTGAATGGAGAGCTAGTTGTGCTTGGTTACCTGCACAGACCATCCTTGCATGGCACTGGTGCTCTGACACCCCCTCCTCCTGGTAGAGTTGGAACCCAAAGTGCAACGGGTTGAAGCAGTAGCATCGTGTGTGGAGGGAGTACCATGGCTAGACAATGAACAGTGACACTTACTTGGCGACTGTTCAAGCAGGTCCAACACCTCTTCACAATGATGGTGAACAGCCAGGGCTGAGTCCAAGCTCCTGGGAAAGCCTGGACCTCTGGAGGATCAGCAAGAAGATGGCTGGGGTAACATTGGCAAGGGGATGGTTGGCATCTCTGTGAAAGTACATTGGTTGGTTGGCTCATCAGTGGAATCACCAGGGAGGACATTTGGGTTTGCTTCATCAGCTGTACTTGTATCCCCTTCAACCTTGACTCTTCCCAACATTGTGTTGGAACTGTCATCATTCTTGTCTTCCACACACTTGTCACATTCAGGATTATAAGGAATCCATGTGTCATCCTTGAGTTCTGAGAGTGTGTCAATGATGGTGGTAATGAACATATCATGGGTGAAGGTTGTCCTGTGGCAGAAATTTCCATGGTCATTGGTGTACAGTGGTGAGATGATACCATCTCACAGGCATTTCAAGAGGGGGATGATGGGTTCAAAGTACTTTGATATGTGCTGCAGGATGAATGGTTGCCAGGTGAGATCTGACTGGATGGTAATCGTCTTGAGCATGCTTGGTTTCAAAGTGTTGAAGTATTTGTAAAAGCACTGTGTGAGGTCTTCTTCGCATTTTGGCTTGTAGGGCTCGTCAAGAAGGGCATGCACACCAATGAGGACATAGAAAAGGGACTCAAGATCATGGATGGAGTTGTGCATAACCGGCTGCCTAATGCCAGCCATGACAAGCTGAGCAGACATCCATGACCATGTTCCCTAGTTCGATCTATTCAGTTATTTTGGCATGCATGAAAAACTGAACATACTGTGCAGTAAAGTGGAGATGAGTCAATTGTGTGGCATGGGTCATCCTCTGCATTGGCAGGACTCATGCTGAGATAATGTTGTCATTCTTGGTCAGCTTGGAGATTGGAACTAAATGAGTCTGTGCATTCCTTGAGCCCACAGGCACAATGGGAACATAGTTGGTAGATTTGAGCTCTTCCATCTGCAATGGCACTTCCAATTGGCAACCACCCCTTGCCACTTGAGGTTTGCAATTCTACCAAGTAAGTGTTCTTTCTTTATCATTGACAAGCCTTGTACAAATTCCAGATGATTTCTGGGGCATTCTACATCAGAAGCAAGGAGGAGGTTGACGAGACTCAAATCATGGTGAAGAATGCAGGCAATCTCAACAGTATCCTTATGGGCTACAAACCGGTCAATCAGAGATTCCTGCAGCCCACAAATGAGAACTCACCAACAACATAATTGAGAAATGCTATGAGGAACTCTCCCCAACAGGCAAGTTTGGTGATAAGTTCACTGACAGGCTCTGTGATAATGTGAGATAAGGTCCGAAGAGAGTAGGTACCACCATTCCCGCATTTGGTGAGGAACAATTGAAGAAAGTGAGTTGAACTATTGGCCTGTTTGTTGGAGATGGTTGGGGGATAGGAAGCTTTGATTTGTTCCTTGTGAATAAGGGTTGGGACACCCCTAATCATGTGCTTGTTCAATGTCGCAAGTATCATCCCCTCCATATATTTCCATAGTGGATCAATCCACGAGTCTTTCACAGCGACTGCTACTTGCTTTGATGACCTATTTCACCTGGTTACCCTTGCACCTTGCCAAACCATTGTCCCTTGACCATTTAGATTGTCGGAAATAAAAAGCAGCTTGGTGAGTTCGATGGTGTAAGTAATACTGTCCTTCTTGAATTTCAGCTCCTTAATGTCAACCACCTGGCTGTCTTGTCATTCTTGTTGCCAATGGATAGACTTATTGAACCTGAAAACATTGGAAGCAGAGGAAATGCTGATGAGGATGCATAAGAATGATTGTGGGGAGTGATGGATGTCATAGCCACAATCAAAAATTGTTAAGAAGATCTCAGAGCTGAGGATTTGGATGCATGAGGTAGCATGGTGACCAACTTGTGCACTTCACTTTGGTGAAAGTAGCTAGATGTCTCCAGTCAAACTGGTGTTTGGGGAACCAACAAGAAATATCTGGTTTCCTCATCACATCTTCCCCATTTAAGGGATGTGTAGATGAACTTCCATCCCATTCACTGCAGTATATCAGTCAGCCTGAGTCATCTGGGAGCTTGGTATCAGAACTCACAAACATTCAACTGTAGAACATGCTTGTTTTGTGCATGTGAGCACATTGTTGAAAAACAGTGCAAGAGTGATCTCGTGGTCTGCAGGAGCATTTGCGTCAAGGCGAGGAGCATCAAGCCAAAATGGCTGCCTCAGTGTGTCATCACCTGAAGTGCCTGCCTTGTCATCACTTGAAGTGCCCACCTCATTGTCACTTGAAGTGCCTACCTCATTGTTGCCAGGAACGTCATACAGTCCATGCTGTTTACAAATCTGTAATATGTCCCCAATTGCATAGTGCCCCAAATCTTTTGCTAATTCTCCTTTGGATGCTGGGAAGAGAACCTGATCTGGGAAGAGAAAATTCAACATTTTGTTGCTGTCATCTAGTGAGAGTTCCCAATGAGTATCACAAGTATCATTGTCAATCATGGCATCCATCACAACATGAAACCAGTTGCTTTTCCGCCTTAAAGGGGGAGGAATACAAGAAAGCTTCAAACTTTGTTCAGTTTTTTTGAACCCAATAAATGTCAGTGGACAACTTACACATTGCAGGTTGAACGGTGTTCTGTGAGCCACAAGTGGCTGAGACATACAATAAACACCGAAGAATTGCTGGTTAAGGCAATGCTAATTACTCACTCGACCTTTTAATGGTGTTTTATCCTTGCTGTTGGATGGGTTGTTCATCGCAACTTCAGGCGAGTGTGCATTGGTGAGGGAAATGGACAGTGGCCATCCGATCCATCACAATCAATCAAAATTCTCATACACAAAAATACATGAGCAATGTAATAATGACTAAGGAGATAAGGCATGGTAGAATTCTTTTGACCAATACTTGTTCAGCCAGAACTCACTGCTCAGTTCATAGCTGCTCAAGTTGGTCAGACGAGAATGTGCTTCACAGCCAAAATTTGGGATAAGGTGTGCCAAAGAATGAATGCAAATGAGAGGAATTACCTCACCAATACACTCACCACTCCCCCTCACCGCCCGTTTCAGCATATACATGCCAGTCGCTGAATTGATATTAGTAGAATTTGACTGGGGAACAATGAAGTGGTGGACATATGCAAAAAAAGAATCTGAGCATGGATCACAGAAGATCATGCACAGCTGGGCCACAGAATGACCTGCTAGGCCATTCTGAGGCCAGTCACTCTGAGCACCAGGGCTAATGATAACAGAGTTGTATCTGCCAAAACGATTCATGGTGGAGGGGGGGATGGCACAAATGATTTGAGGTGGTAGAACAGTCTCACTTTTGTGGTAGGACACCTGCTGCACACATACTTTGTGCCATATTTGAAGCTTATTGGTATGTGGTTGTCCTTGCACAAGTGCATCCCCATTCCTAAAGAAGGCAGAAATGGCATCAGCAAGGTCAGGAAGATGGTATGCAGTGGCAGCCTCATTGACACTTGACCATGATGAAGGTTTAGTGGCTAGATGAAAACTGGTTGTTGATGTTGCGAATGTGCGATAAGGCTTTGGAGTGGAGGGCTTTGCACCAAGAAGAAGAACAGAGGAGAGGGTGAAATAGTTAGGGATTCGACAGGTTGGTGTGGAATACTCCGAGAGATAGCACCTCTCAGTGTCAGGTCCATCCTCTTCATCTTCTCCCAAGTCAGAGTCATCTTTGTCTCCATCCTCCTCTTTATTTGCATGCTCTGTGATGTAGGTTGCTAGGTCAAAATGAAAACACTTGTCTAGACAGTCAAGGTGTCATGCAATCTGACTGTAGTAATTTTGATTGTTACCTGCACAAGCTGGAACTTTAATCTCTTCAATGTGAGCATGTTCAGTGACATCGGCCGACCACTGGATCACTGCTCCCGATCAGTAAATGCTATGGACTACGCTCTGGAGAAGTTCGAGCTTGGGTATTTGCCAATCAGCTCACACACCCTTGCAGACAATGGCCTCCTTGTGATTGTGGAATTCTTGTAAGGCACTCATAACCCTTTCAAGAGATCAAGTGGTGAATGATGGTTCTTGTGCAAGGTAACAAAAATCCAAGAGCACACAAATGGCCATGAGGAATTTGCATGGGACACTCCCAGCTACAGCACCTATGATGTAGTGCTGAATTTCACAATGGTCGCGACTGGTTACTTGTTTCAGCTTTGAGATTCCTTCGTTGAATGCTCGATACCCCACAAGGGTCTGAATAAGAGAGAAGCGGAAATCCAGCTCAGCAGCTCCTGTCACAGAAATACACCACTTGACATTGTGGTTCCAAAACATCCCATGGAAGTGGTGTAGTACTTTGGGGGTAATGAAGTCAGACGCATCTGACAGCACCCAGATATTCCAACACAGGTCAATAATGCCGTTCAACTGCAACCATTTGATGGCCTTCAGAAAATTCTTGTAATCCATTGGGGAATGTTGTGAGCAGACCTTGTGGATGGCAGCAAGCATCATAGTCCCAGTATGAGGTGGGTGTTGATAAGGGTCACCGAAATTCTTTGAAGTAGTGGTGGTAACTGGAGACACCTTCGGACTTGTCCCAGACAGGAGGCATTCCTCAGGTGTGTCTGCAATCCACGCAGCTATTGGTGTGAAGCAATAGCATAAGTTCCCTCTTGGATCACTCATCATGATCCCTACTGCTGCTGCAGTCTTGAGAGGAGATAAGTCAATGTTAAGGGCTTGGTGCACAAGTCGGTCTTGAAGTAAGCTGTGGACACAAGTGGTCTTGTGCATGAACTTGGCGATAGGAAGTAAGGCAAGAAGAAGATGGGTGTGGAGAGATGATTTACTGTGAATGCAGGCATCAATATTGGCAAGGCTAATAAGTACTGGATACACCATATGGTTGCTGCTCATCACCAAGATATTGGTCTTGTCATCTGACAAGACCACACCAAGGAGCATGGCGCCAGGTGGTAGCGCCTCCTGAGAGATGTTTGTCAATCCTTCATACACAAACCTGAGGTGTTGAAACTTACCTGCATGCTCCAAGCGCGATCTCCACTCAACCACTCATCATATACTGTATATGACAAATCTTTGCAGCACACGTCCAAACCCTTCTTGGGACAAAAGATATGTAGGGTTCAAGGAGGGGGTGGCTCAGGAGTGCTTGCAGACACTCTGTAGGTTTTGTGGTAGAAGAGGTGGGAGGTTCCTTTGTGGGATATTCAGGCATTAATGTTTCGCACAGCCGTCATGGACCAGGTGGAAGAATTTCTGCATGGGCTCTGAGCTCTCTTGCAGAGCAAAAGGATAGTGGTACATTCTTGATCTATGGGGCTGTAAGACATCGAGTATGTAGAAGTATTACTACTTACAATTTCAAGTGAGAGTAGGTCGTCAATCGCCACCATGCTCAGGCAGCCAGGAGGCAAAGTCCAAGTCCTGCATTGATGCCCAAGAAAAGTAAATGTTCTCTCGTCACTGCTCCCCATATTGATCATTTCTGAATCAATCCATGAACATTTCTCCTCCAGGAAATGCCTCTGCACTAGTGTTGCCATGGCTCCAGCTCAGGGTCGATTGAACCAGCTATCCAGACCCCGGTTAGCCGAGAACCATGTGATTGAGCAAGACACAGCATTAGTGGCTAGGTTTGGCCTGGTTAGTCATGGCTGGAGACTCTACTAATCAGCAAAACAGCACTTTTCCCACCCCAAGTTTTGACATGTCACATGAGTAATTCAGTTTCTATACTCAAACCCGGTATGTAAAAGGCTTATTTTTGATACAAAGAAAGTTCAGTGAAATTTTTAGGCAAGGTTTATAGGCCAGTTTTTTTATCCATTTTCTGTACAGCTCTGTATTACTGGGTACCTTTCTGTAATTTTCTGTAGTTAGCTGTACAGACCCTACAGAGCAAAGGGTTGTTTTGCTGATGTAAGTTGACTAGCCATGAAAAAATGTGTAATTCTAGTACAGCAACATAAAAAGTATCTACATTTGCTGCAGCACTGCACATACTTGATGCTTTGAGCAATAGCTATCCATCTTGAAATTTGATTTGTGGTGAATATCTATAGTGTGAAGACTGAAGTCTTGAACTTGAATGTTGGAAGCAATGTTGTCATCTGACATCTGGTGCAAGTTGTTTCCAGACCTTCTGTGAGGGTGCTCACTACTATGCAAGTGATGTGAGCAGTGAGCCTAGGCTGCCTGGCAGTGCCACACTAGGTGACGGAGATGTTGCACACTGACGGAATGAGTTGCTGGCGATTGCTGATAGTTGGAGTAGCACCGAGCGCTGCCAAGTGAATCAATGTAAGTTCATATGAAAATAGTAGGGCTTACAAGCTATGACATAGTGGACAGTTGCAGAATGGCAGGGAAGATAGGACTTGAGCTTCGAGGTTGGGGCTCCTTGGGCCTTGGGGGCATCGTGGGTGAAGAATGTGTCCATGAACTTGGAGCTGTGGGAGATTTCGAGCGGTGTGCATTCCACAATCTCCACTGTAAAAAAAGAAAGAAAAGAAAGAGCATGAAAGGCCAACAGTGGCAGACAGTGTAAGTTCAGGCTTCAAGCTAGAATATCCAGGACAACCTTCCAAGGTGCTCACTGTCTGACAGATGTAAATTGTCGTTGAGCTCAATGTGAGCTAATGGTGTATTGTCCATCTAAGTAGTGAGACGGTGTGTGTCTAAGTGAGGGAAGAAGTCAGAACAACCAACAACCAACACCAAATGACAACAAAAAGTGAGTGATGGTCTTCCTCTGCGGTTCTGGTATTTGATCTCCACAGGGGGATGTGCTGCATGCCTTCAGGCAAGGTGCAGGAGGGAAGGGAAGGGCTTCTGATGGGGAAGGAATGTGATTGATGATGGTATTGACTCCTCTTCAGCCTACCACAGTGGTTAGGAAGAGTCCTGGGGTTGAGCAGCGATGATGGATCAACAATAGGGATGTAACAGCAGTGATGGGACAACAGGGAAGCAAGGGGACAGTTCCTGCTTCAAGAATACGATGGACAGTGATGGGATGGAGTGGATAGAGATGCTAGACTGCGCTTGAGCCTAGAGAACTGATCAGATACAAGGTATATCTGACAAACAACAATAATGGAGCTTTAGGCCAGCACTGAGTGACCTACAAGTCCAAAGACAGAGAGGGAGAGTGAATGTGGTCGCTTTATTGAGGGGGAAGCAGACTCTTCCTTGCAGCCTTTGGCTGCTGGTATTTATACAGGAGGGGCTGTGGCCCTGTAAGCA